>Ga0180438_10010203_pt1 | contig 11555 bp, 6 predicted proteins | sample SS_ome_12_FD_132455 | JGI IMG/M metagenome (GOLD analysis project Ga0180438, IMG submission 132455) | Hypersaline lake sediment archaeal communities from the Salton Sea, California, USA - SS_3_D_2 metaG | ecosystem: Environmental > Aquatic > Non-marine Saline and Alkaline > Hypersaline >...
GCTCAGCGTCAGGAGCCTTCTCACCCTTATCGAGAAGTCCCCGAAGCGCCGGAGCAGATAGGCGCAGAAGATCCCGATGGCCCGAGGCTCAACCGCTGAAGGCAGTTAAGACCGGTTACTGTTCGCTCTTCACGTGCCGGTCGAACCATTCGATCATCTCGGCCAGGACGTGGAGAACCGATTCCCTGGCTCTGTAGTTGTGCTCCTCGTGGGGCAGCATCACCAAGCGCGCGGTCGCCCCATGTCCCTTCAAGGCGTGAAAGAGCCGTTCCGACTGGAGCGGATAGGTACCGGAGTTGCTGTCCATCTCGCCGTGGATCAAGAGAAGGGGCTCGTCGATGCTGTCAGCATGCATAAAGGGGGAGAGCTTGAAGTAGGTCTCAGTCGCCTCCCACAAGGTGCGTCGTTCGCTCTGAAATCCAAAGGGCGTGAGTGTTCTGTTGTACGCGCCACTCCTCGCGATGCCCGCCGCAAAGAGGTCAGAGTGCGCCAGGAGGTTGGCGGCCATGAAGGCGCCGTAGCTGTGCCCTCCCACACCTACTCTCTCTCTATCCACGATACCCAGGGAATCGAGCTTGTCCACCGCAGCTCTGGCGCTCGCAACTATCTGCTTGACGAATGTGTCGTTCATCGTCTTCGGTTCGCCGACCACAGGCATCTGAGCGTCGTCGAGCACGGCATAGCCCTGCGTGAGGAAGAAGAGTTCCGATGCCCCTCTCAAGAAGGTGAACCTGTTGGGTGAACCCCTCACCTGACCGGCAACGTCGGGATCACTGTACTCCTCCGGGTATGCCCAGATCAAGAGGGGTAACCGCTCTCCCTCTTCATAGTCTGCAGGCAGGTAAAGCAGGCCCGAAAGCTCGACACCATCTTCTCTGCGGTATTTCAGTATCTCCTTTCTTATTCCCTTGAGCTGCGGAGCCGGGTCTTCGAACTTGGCGAGAGAACGTCTCTCACCCGTCGCTGCGTTCAGTATCTGGAAGTTGGGAGGTTCCACCTTTGACTCGTGCCTTACGATGAAATCCTCACGGGAGTCACCCAGGAAGTCATAGAACAGCTCGTAGCTGTCATCGCCGGACTGAAAGATGCGTTGCTTGTCCAGCGTGCGTATGTCCATCCTGTCGAGAAAAGGTCTGTCCCCTTCAGGTGAACTGCCCCTGCCGGAGAGATATATCCAATCACCGTCTTGAAGCACAACCTCAAGACCGGACTCCGTGGTCGTCAGAACAGGACTGCCCGGATCGTTGTACCTGTCGTGCACACTCATGTCGACTATTATCCTCTCGGGGTATTCAATGCTATCCAGGTTGACAAGACGGGTGGTCCGCCACCGCCTCTTCCAGTCGTATTCGGATACGAGAACCATGCCCTTTGACTCGAGCCAGTGAGTCCCCGAATACCTGTCTTTCAGCCTTCTTGCCTCCACCGGTGGGCCTTCGAATGGCGCGGAGTGCATCATAAGCCTGTCTCTATGGGGAACGTCTTTTTCCGGATCCCCGCCGTCCAGTGCCTCCGCCCACACCAGAGTGGACGGCTCGAGCGCCCGCCACTCCAACCACCTCGGTCCTGTCCGAACACCGTGTATGGGTATCTCATCGGCAAGGGCCAATTCTGCTATTCGCGCCACGACCTCACCGGTCAGGTCCCAGACTTCTATCGAAGTCGGGAAGTAGTAATAGGGTACGCTGTGGGAATACGGCTTCTCTATTCTGTAGACGAGCAAAAACCTCCCATCTGGAGACGGGTGAACTGAAGAGTAAACGCCGACCGGACCCAGTACCTTCTTCCTCCCGGAGGCCACATCTACTATCGCAACCCGGGACGATGCGTAATACTGAAAGAGTTCCTCATCGTACGCGTCCTTGAGCAGATCCTGATAGGTCCTGACTTGCGAGTACCTGCCCGAAGTCTCCTCCACGTTCGGACCGTCTGGGAAGGGAGGCGGTTGTGGAGGCGAGCCTCTTTCCTCTGGAACCAGCTTCACCACTATCCTGCGGCTGTCCGGCATCCACTCGAAATCACCGTAAAGTGCGTCACTAACAACTGCCTTTGTAACAGCTCTCGACTTTCCGTTTCGTGCGTCCGCCACCCACAGCGTCACACCTTTTTCCTCGTATTTCTTGAACGCCACCAATTTCCCGTCGTGCGACCACCGGGGGGACCTGAGCTTGGAGCCCTGCGGAAGAGACACGCGGGTTGTATGTCCATCAGCAAGTCTCTTGATGCTCAAACCTGTATAGAAGAAGAGATGCCTCTGGCTGTTGCTTGCGGGCAGTATACGTAATCCGGCCAGTTTCAGGAACGGTTCGGAGAGATAAGAGATGGGGAGCATGGGCTCGTATTCGGCGAGCAGCATTGACTCCCGCGTTGGGCTTGTTGAGGCAACCGGCGTGCGTGGCGCGTCGGCTATCTTCACAACGTCCGGGGGCGGCAGCTTATAGCGCTCAGCAGCGCTGGCCGAACAGATGGAGAGAATCAGCTGGAGCACAAGCAGTGCCAAAATGCCTTTCCGCATCAGTTTCCTCCCTGTGTCAGATAAGAGCCTACATGGATATATGTAATAATGGAAGCGTTGGGGGTCAACCCTTTTCTAGTCGTCCCTGGGGTCAGGCATCAACTTTTGAACTTTTCCAACGCATCCCCTTCCTGTGAAATCAAGTCCCAGGGGTCCAGTCAGCTACCGCAGGAAGAGGCGGGACCGAAGCTGGGACAACCTTGGCCCTTTCACCTGTGTTCTGTGAGAGAACTGGGCGCCGTCTTCACAAGAGAATTCAGGTCTTGCAGCAGCCGAGTATCGTTTCCTGCCGTGGGTAGGCGCTTTGGCCCTTGGACCCAGGATGAAACGTCCATCCTCTTGACAACGCCAGAGGCTGGTGATACCGTCATTTCTGTTTCTTGTTCAGCCGACTGGGAGGGCGGGCATTATCGTGTCACATCTTCCTTCTGTGACCGGTACGCCTGAGCCCTGCTACGCCGGACACTGAGGAAGAATACTGCTAATCAGGAATGAGTCTATGGGATTGAGAGGGAGCACTGACAGCAGTTTGATGTGCATTCTGCAGACAAGAAGCAAAGAACAGGTCCTGCTTGAACTCATTGAGCTGATCTGCCGGACAGGTCGGGTTCACAGTGCTGAAGATTTGACCCAGAGCATCTTCTACAGAGAGAAGCTGATGAGTACGGGCATCGGTCTCGGCATCGCTGTGCCGCATGTCCGCATAGAGGAAATCAGCCATCCCATCACGGCGATAGGCATTAGCCATGATGGTATTCCGGATTACGAGTCTATCGACGACGAGCTCGTGAGAATAGTCATCATGATTGTGGCCGGGAAGAACCAGCACAAGGAGTACATAAGACTCCTCGCCGAAATAGTGACAAGACTGAAGGATGACGGTGTGATTGAACGACTGTGTGCAGCAAGGAATCCTGATGAGATACACGAGATCCTGATCGGTTCGAGTGATGCTTGAGCAATTTCACTTTATTCTCTCAAAGATCTCATCTCTCCAAGTTAGTATTCTCTTTCTTCTAGGGTTGGCACTGCTCGGCGGAACCATCGGGGGTCGACTTCTCGAGAGAATGCGGGTCCCGCAGGTTGTGGGATTCATAATTGTCGGCATGCTGATCGGAAAGACCGGTCTCAAGATTGTGGCTGGCAGTACCCTTCAGGCCCTGGAGCCATTAAACTACTTTGCCCTTGGGTTAATAGGTTTTACGATCGGCGGAGAGCTCAAGAAACAGGTTCTTACCAAATACGGAAGACAATTTCTCTCCATCTTGCTTGCCGAGGGGCTCTTTGCATTTCTGCTAGCCGGAACGCTGATAGCCATTGCTACCAAGCTCCTTACCGGAGATACCCACCTGGCGTGGTCTCTCGGTCTGATTCTGGGTGCGATTGCTTCGGCCACCGCACCGGCTGCAACCACTGATGTCCTCTGGCAGTACAAGACACGGGGCCCTCTCACCACAACAGTGTTGGGCATAGTCGCACTGGATGACGGGCTCTCACTACTGCTATTCGCAGTCGCATCGAGCATAGGACTGAGACTGATTGGAGACACCAGCACCGGCGCAATGGTTTCATTCTTCGATCCCGTCTATGAGATCGGAGGGTCTATCCTGATAGGTGCCTTGTCCGGATTCGTTCTGAGTCGTTACCTGAGAAGATGTCACGAAGAGGAAAGGATACTGGCCTCATCAATCGCGGCTGTTCTTCTCGTGTTGGGAATTGCTCTTATATTCAAAGTGGACGTCCTGATGGCTTCTATGTCCCTCGGAGTGATCATCACCAATCACAATCCTCGCAAGAGCAAAGAGATTTTCAGACTGTTTGCAAGATTTACTCCTCCCATATATGTGTTGTTCTTCGTTCTCTTCGGAGCGAAGCTCGACCTCACACACATGACACTACCCTTGCTTTTGCTGGCGGCTGCATACTTTGTTGGCAGAACTGCGGGCAAGATGCTTGGCGCTAGATTCGGGGCCAGACTCTCTGGAGCGCCCAAAGGCGTCCAGCGATATCTGCCGATGTGCCTCTTCAGCCAGGCGGGCGTCGCGATAGGCCTGTCGATTCTGGCGGGTCAGCGCTTCCCCAGTGAGGTTGGCAACGTAATTGTGGTCGTCATCTCTGCCACCACCTTCGTCGTCCAGATAATTGGCCCCCTGTCTACAAAGTGGGCGGTCATCAGGTCGGGGGAAGTAGGTCTGAACGTAACGGAAGATGATCTGATACGCAGAACGAAAGTGGAAGAAATAATGGACAGGGATGTGCCGCTCATAGGCGAGAATGTGGCTCTCTCCGAAGTCCTGACAACTCTCGGCGAGAGCAGGAACCTCTACTACCCTGTCGTAGACGGAGAAGGCCATCTACTCGGCATCATAACCATCGACAATCTTCGCGACACATTCATGGCAGCCAATCTCCAGAGTCTCCTGCTTGCACACGATCTCATGGAGCCAACTACGGCGGTTGCGACTCCTGACATGTCGATTTCTGAAGCTAGGGACCTGCTGGAAACTCATGGCCTAGAATACCTCCCCGTGGTTTCCAAGAAGGGCAAGGTCTCTGGACTTCTGGAGCTGAGGCGAATGAAGAGGTACATATCAAGAAGGGTTCTAGAACTCCAGAAACAGGCGGAATCACTAACGTAGCCTCAAGTCCGCCGACAGGATCAGACCTTCAATATCCTGTCCTGAATAGGTCGAAGGATCAATATTGAATATTGAAGGTCTGACCCCAACAGCTGGCTTTCAGGTCTTGCAGTAGCCGAGCATTACTTCGAGGTTGTGCGTGACGAAATGGTTGGTGTCAGGATACTCGTCTTCCGTGAATACCCTCAGAGCCTCCTTATAGGCCTTTGCTGCCTTTTCGTAGTTCTCTGAACTTGCTTCCACCTGCGCAAGGGTGCTATGGGCCACACCGAGATTGTTCTGGGTTGCTGCGTACTGGAGCGGGAAACGGTCAATCGTCCTTATCTTGAGCGCCTCCTCACAGGCCATGATTGCTTTCCTGCAGTTATCTGCCCTGTTCTCCACCTCGGCAAGCCTTCTGTAGGCGACAGCGAGATTGTTCTGGGTCATGGCGTAATCTACGGGAAATCTCTCCAGGCTCCTTATCTTCAGCGCCACTTGGTAGCACTCTACTGCCTTCCGGCAGTTGGCGGACTTGTCTCTCACCTCCCCAAGGAGCCTGTAGGCGTCACCAAGGTTGTTCTGGGTCGCGGCATGCTGCACCGGGAACCGCTCAATCGTTCTCGCCCTTAATGCCTCCCTGAAGCAGCCGATTGCCCTCTGGCTGTTGAGAGGCCTGTTTTCCACCTCCGCCAGGGCCAGATGCGCGACACCGAGGTTGTTCTGGCTGCCGGCGTATTGAGAAGGAGATCTATCGAGTGTGTACACCCTCAGCGCCTCATTGTAGCATCTCACTGCGAGCTTGCAGTTGCCGGCCCTGTCCTCGGCCTCGGCGAGATTCCTGTACGTGACCCCGAGGTTGTTCTGGAGCATGGCATAGTCCATTGGAAAACTCTCGATGGTCCTGACCTTGAGCGCTTCTTCATAGCACTCTATTGCCTTCTTGCAGTTGACTTCCCTCTCAATGACGTCCGCAAGCCTTCTGTAGGTCACACCCAGATCGTTCTGTATGAGCGCGTAGTCTACCGGGAAGAGCTCAAGCGTTCTCATGTGGACTGCTTCTTCGTAGCACTCAATCGCGCGCTTGTAGTTCTCGGTCCTGTCCATCACCTCCGCTAGTTCGCGATACGTGTCTCCCAAGTTGCTTCGCGTGGTCGCGTATTCGAGCGGGAAACTGTCAGGATCCCTCAGCTTCAGTGCCTGATCGAAGGATTTGACCGCCACCTTGCAGTTCAAGACTTTGTCTCTAACCTTCGCAAGCCTGTAGTAAGCGACTCCGAGGTTGCTCTGCATCCTTGCGTACTCCTCGGAGAAACCCTCCGGACTCCATACCTTCAGCGCCTCCTCAAAGCACTTGATAGCGACCTCACAGTTGGACACCACGGCGGCCTGACTGGCAAGCTTGACATGGGCAACACCCAGATTACTCTGTGTTCGCGCATAGCGCGTCGGAAAACGCTCAATGCTCCTTACCTTCAGAGCTTCCCGGTAGCATTCGATGGCCTTTCGACAGTTGGTCGCCCTATCCGCAACATCCGCGAAGAGGGAGTAAGTGTCTCCCAGATTGTGCTGGGTCATTCCGTATTCCCGCGAAGTTCGATCAAGCACCCCGACTCTAAGGGCTTCCTCGTAGCACTCGATCGCTCTTCTGCAGTTGGATGCCGTGTCCTCGATTGCGGCAAGCTGGCTGTGGGCGACACCCAGGTTGTGGCAGATGCCGGCATAGTCGCTCGGGAAACTGTCGAGTGTGAAGACTGTCAGCGCTTCCCCATACGCGCCAATTGCCTCCTTTATCATCTCCCTGCTGTTTTCATGTGAAGACATCAGTAGACGGATGTCCCCCGCCTTTCTTTCTATATCCCTTCTGGCGTGTGGGTCGAATTCGTAGCCGAGCACATCCTTGTAGATCTTCAGCGCAGCATGGAAATGTTCGGCTGAAGCTCTGTCGCCTTGCGCCAGAGCTCTCCTCCCGAGAGTCAAGAATGAAGCCGCCACGGTCGCATAGAACGCAGAGGGAGCTCTCACCTGTGCCTTGTCTTCCAGTCTTCGCATCTGCTCAAGCGCGCTCTCCAAGTCTCTCACGCTCGGTGGAACAATCCCCAGGTAGTATTCGCAGACCTTGAGGCCCACGGCGTGGAATTCCTGAACGTGTCCCGTGGAAATGCCCTGTATGGATCCAATGATGGCCGCACAATTCCGCTCAGCGACATCCGGCAAGACCTTCTTCAGTTCGCGCTCGATCTTGGCTCTGGGGTGTTCAGGAGAGTCCGGCGTCGCGCCGCTGTCAACAACGACCGTATTGATACCCTGACGGTCGGCAAGATTGTAGAAGTAGCCTATGGGTGGCTCTTTCAGACTTCGGAACTGCTCTTCGGACAGGCCGGTCAAACCTTCGAAGTCATTGTCTTTGTGGTTCCCGGGGACGGCGTAGAAGCTCTTCACCGCAACCGAGGCTGCTCGGTCCTGAACAGGTATGACTACCTTCCCCTTGCCCCTCAGGAAACCATATCCACACAGGACGCTGGGTCTGAACCCATCCAGAATCGTAATGCCCAGAACAGACTCGACGGCCAGCTCCTCAAAAGTCTTCCCGAACTGTGGGTAAGGGAGCGCATCGCTCGAGAGCGCGTACACCGTGAATCCTCTCTGTGCCATGTAGTCCCTTATTGGGTCCAGCACCCTGTAGATGTAGTCCACATGCTTCCTGTCCGCGAATGACACTAGACAGGGTATCTCCCCCTGGAGAGACAGCTCCATTCGCCAGTGAATCTCCGGCCCTTTCCGCGGGGAGATAAAGCTATTCTCAGGCATTTCTCTCGCTCCCCTGAGTAGAGAAACAACTGGTATGAACTGTTCGGACTCTGGAACTGCTGATGGTGTTTTGCTCTGCCACGCTCACCTGGTCTCCCCCGTGAGTCGTGCAGTGAGGAAGTCGCTCTTGGCCGCGCCCGACGTTTCCCCGTCTCCCGCTTCCGGATCTTCCTCCCAGGCGACCCCTGGTCGCCCTTCCCTGCCTCGTTCTAAAGAGAACTATACTATCCCTGACCCAAAGTCGTCAAGCGGGTTTTCACGACTGTAATAATCGCGAATCCCTCAGAGACAGGTGTATGGATGTGAGTTCTCCCATTCGCCGGTGCAGACCTTGCCGGGTGGGGATCCTCGCATTCTTCCCGGTGCGCGGGGTTGACAGGTGATGGGAATTACCCGATATCAGGGCTCAGGATTGGCGTCGAATTCTCGCAATCCTCAAGCCAGCAGCTCTGGGTGGATCTTCCTATTTTCGCAGGCTGAGGCTGGAAGGGCCGGAATTTTCACATTCTCGAGTGCAGTGGCTTCTTGGGCTGGAATTCCCTCAGGTTCAGGGCAGCAGAAGGTTACAGGGGTTCAAGAGTTCAAAAGTTGATGCCTGTCCCCTTGTTCTTCTTCTCGGATATCTTCTCCGAAGCTGCCTCGATCGCGCGCATCACTTCTTCCTCGTCCGCCTTGTGTCCGATCTCCCGGTCTATCTCCAGGCTCTTGCGGTAGCAGCTGAGCGCCTCCTCCAGCCGGTTCATCTCCTCATACACTTTGCCGATGTGTAGAAGCGTTCTGGCCTCTCCGGCACGGTTACCTATCTCGCGAGCTATGGTCAGACTCCTATTGTAGTTCTCGAGCGCTTCCTCGCACCGGCTGGTGGATTGATAGACCTTTCCGATCTTGCGGAGTGTTCCGGCCTCGCGCACACGGTCGCCTATTTTCCGCTGAATCTCAAGGCTTTCACTGAAGTGCCCGAGTGCGTGCTCATGGTGTCCTATGTCCTCATACACGCTTCCAATCTCATGCAGTTCCTCGGCCTCCCGGGAAAGGTCTCCGATCTCATGCACAATGGCTAAGCTCTCACTGTAGCACTCGAGAGCCTCGTCGAGACAGTCCATGGCCTCCTGGACCGCACCTATCTGCCGGAGGGTCTCGGCTTGACTCGCCTTATCACCCATCTCGCGCGAAATCCGAAGACTCTCGCTGTAGTACTCCAGGGCATCCGCGAGCCGAATCATCTTCTGGCAGACAGTCCCCATCTGGTGGAGGGTTTTCAGCTCTGCGGCACGGTCACCCGCCTCTCGCTCGATGCTCAGGCACTTCCTGTAGATGTCCAGCGCTTGAGCGAGCCGTTCAGTGAGGGCATATACGGAACCCACCCGGTGCATGGCGCCGAGCTCGCCTGAGCGGTCTCCGTTCTCTTTTGCTATCTTCATAGCCTGGTTGTAGTGTTCGAGCGCATCATCGAACTGCCTGGCTGCCTCGCAGACCATCCCCATCTGTCGGAGTATCCTCGTCTCGGCTGCGCGGTCTTCCGTGCTCCTCGAAATCTCAAGGCTCTGTTTGTAGTACTCCAGAGCGTCCTCGAAGCGCTCCATGTGCTCATGTACAGCACCGAGATTCCTGAGAGAATCCGCCTCACTGGAACGGTTGCCCGCACTGCGCGCTATGCTCAGGCTCTTGCCGTAGCATTCCAGAGCATCCGCGAAACGCTCCATGTATTCGTAGCTCTTCCCCATGTAGTGGAGTACCAGGGCTTCGTGAGCTGCGTCACCACTCTTCCGGGCGTCGTCAAGGCTCTTCCCCAGCTGCTCATTCAGTTTGGCGAGTCGTCTTTCCTTATTTCTCCACATACCTCACTCAGGCAGTCTTCAGACAGCCGACTGCTCCACCGCCAACATACATGTCTTGAGATCAATCACCCGAGACAGCTACTGCTTTGTGCAGCAAGGCCGGACTTCCGGAGGCGTCCTTCTATCGGGCTTCTGTCGCCCGGATTTGGGAACACACTGGAGGGGACGGCCGGTCATCTCATGAACTTAGATTCAAGACCCTCGACAACCCTCGCAGGCATGTTGAGGTCGTGTACTTCGATCAAACCTACCCATCCCGACAACATTTTGTGAATCCTCTTCAGCAGATCCAGAGCAACCGGATGAAGCGTCTTCTCTGTTCTTGAGCCAAGGAAGTTGGGTAGAGCAACGTAGAAATGCACGCTGGCTATTTCCTTCTCATCAAGATCGGCGTATTGACGCACACTTTCGAGCACTTCATCGATGGGCAGAGCAGCCATATCAACGACTATCTCACCCACAACCGCGGCAATACCATCAGAGTCGATCCAGGTGACATCCTTGGTCTCGATGACGTAAAGCCCCTTTGTAGCCTTGCTGTACCCGACAAGGTCCATCTCGAAACCTCGCCAGTCCAGATCCTTCAGAGCAACTGTGCAGCCACGCTTTATCACGTCGCACTTGAATGTCTGTTCGAGACACAATTCCAGACTCTTGTACATGAGATTCTCATTCTGCTCTGACATAATTGTACGAGGTCTCCTTCTAGATTTGCCGGATGCCCTCTTTCACACCCGGCCCTTCCCTTCAGCACCGTCCTGTCTTCGGTGATTATACACCCGCACAAATGTCAAATCAAGTCATTCTTTCTGCAACAATTGCAGTGGGAAGTACTTATGATTCGCAAACTGCGCAAGTTCATCCATGCAGATTTGCACAATTGTAGGATTCTCGCACAGACCGGAGCCATTCCGGTCATGTCGTCGGAAGGATCCCGCCTAGGTTCCGCAAGAGAACACGTGTGACGGTCACTCCAGCTTGAGTACCTTGACACACTCGGCTACGGGAGCGTCCTCCGTTCTTGCGAAGTAAACGCCTGCTGGAAGAACGCGTTTCCCACTGCTGCGGCCGTCCCATTCTACGCTGCATGCCATGACAGGGAGCCGGTTGACTAGCCTCCCTGTGGCATCGTGGATCAGGATCGCACGCGACTGGTGGGCCGTGGTGAGTTTAAGCGTGACCGATTTGCGGAACGGGTTCGGCGCGACGTCGAACGAAACAGAGGCCGTCTCAGTGACCGACCCGTGGGCCGCGTTCTGCGGGCCAGAACCACCGGGCGTATCGTAATCTATCGATATGTGACTCGCCACAGCGAGACCGCCTCCGGAGTTCCGGATGCCGATGGTGACTACACCGTCACATGTGATTGACAGGGGTACACTCTGTTCCGCGTAGGATAGCACGCCCGCTGGAACCTCAACGGTTTTGAGTTCATCCCCATCCGCACGGACGATGAGTTCAGAGATGGGTTCATCCTCCTGATAGAAACCAACACCAACCGTATATATACTGTCGGGTTCAAGACCTTCTATTCTATATATGAGTTCGTCATCTGAATAGTCCACCTTCATGTAGGCCCTTTCGCCGAGCCAAGTGTACCCGTCCCTTGCCACCGTGACAACCGCAGGGAGTCGTCCCCCCAGCTTGTAGAATGCGACGTTCCTGTCCGGGACGCCAATCTCCTCGAACCTTATCCAGTGATGCGGCGAGACACCTTCGGTCCAGACGGCCAAGAACTTCTGCGGTCTGTCCAGCATCTGCGGGTACAGCGAC
>Ga0180438_10010205_pt1 | contig 11553 bp, 7 predicted proteins | sample SS_ome_12_FD_132455 | JGI IMG/M metagenome (GOLD analysis project Ga0180438, IMG submission 132455) | Hypersaline lake sediment archaeal communities from the Salton Sea, California, USA - SS_3_D_2 metaG | ecosystem: Environmental > Aquatic > Non-marine Saline and Alkaline > Hypersaline >...
CAGTTGAATCTCGAATACAGGGAGAAAGGTATTCCCTTTGCCACGGATGCGTATTGTTTCAGGAAGGTATCCAAGACGGATGTGGCGATCATTGGTCCTAGGGGAGGGAATGTACACGGCGTCGACGAATATGTCGAAATCGACAGTGTCTTGAATCTGATCAAGATGATGGTGTTAACGGCGATCGATTTCTGTGGCTAAAAGCGGACTCACAGCTGCAGCTCCATGGGAGTTATCTTCATTCCCCTACGGTAATAGGCAGAGCGCTTCGCCACGAAGCCCAGCTTCGTATAGAATGGCAGAGCAAATTCAGAGGAGTTCACCGTAATATTGCCAAGATCCGGCATAGCAGCTTTCATGCGGTCGAGAGCCTCCCGGAACAGCCGGGTGCCGATTCCCCTCCTGTGAAACTCCGGAGCTACGAAGAAAAGACTGATGTGATTCCCCTTACGCACCACGACCAGCCCTGAAATTGTGTGGTTGTCTTCAGCGACGATCAGCAGCTGATTTTTTCGCTTTCGCCGCAGTATCGCCCGTTTCGATGTGTTCTTTAGAAAACATCTTCTTCCCCGGGAAGTGTAGTCAGCTGCAATAAACCGTTGAAATGTACGTTGGATCAGTCTGGAAACAGCTTCTGCCTCACTGTCCTTCATTGTTCGAAAATGCAGGGGCATGCCGGTTCCTTCTGAAAGCATTCGCGATTATAATCGAACCGATCGTGAGGAGTAAAGCCATGACTTCCAGGCAGAGGGTAGCGGCGGCAATCAACCACAAGCAGCCGGATCGTCTTCCCGTCGATCTGGGTGGCTCGATCGTGACCGGCATCAACGCCATGGCCTATGCCCGACTAAAAGGTTTTCTCTCCGGCCGAGGTTGGCGCTTCGATTCTGATCGGGTCAAGGTGACCAACATCATTCTTCTGCTGGCCGAGGTCGAGCCGGAGATTATCGACGCCTGGGGTATCGACATTTTACCGATCGACCGCTACTACGCAGCGCCCGGTGTTCCCCTGAGCGGCCGCTGGAAAAACCATGCCCTCCCGGATGGATCTCCCGCCTCGTTTCCCGCCGGCTTCCAGCCCCTGATCGAGCAGGATGGCACCTGGAAGCTCTTCGAGGGCGAGTTGATGACACATGCCTTGAGCTCCGGAAGCGGTTCCTTCGTGCCCGCTCATTTCCCGCTGGCCGAAATCGGCACCGACGACCCGGAGGAACTGGAGCGCTACCCGCTGCCCCGGATCAGCCGGGAGGAGCTACGGTACCTCCGAAAGCGAGCGCGGCGTCTGCACGAGAACACGGACAAGGCCCTGTTCGGCTGGTTCAACGGAAGCATCTTTGAAACCGGCCAGTTCTTGAGCGGTTTCGATACGTTCTTCATGCGCCTGGCCGGGGAACCGCGATTCAGCCGCCGTCTGCTGGAACGTCTGGCCGAGGCGGTTATCGAAGACCTGAAGCTGTACCTCGACGCGGTGGGCGAGTATATCCAGGTGATCGGCTTCGGGGATGATTTGGGCTTCCAGAACGGCCCCCAGATCGATCCCCGGCTGTTTCGCTCCCTCGTCAAACCCCTGCTCAAAGAGATCTACCGCACCGCCCACTCTCTGAGCCCGGCAAAAGTGTTGCTTCATTCCTGCGGATCGGTGTACGAGTTCATCGAGGACTTCATCGAAATCGGCGTGGATATCCTCAATCCGGTGCAGACCTCGGCGGCCCGTATGGATGTGGAGACCCTGAAACGGCGCTTCGGCGAGCGAATCGTGTTCTGGGGAGGGGGCGCGGACGTGCAGAACGTCCTTCCCAGGGGAACCCCCGAGGAGGTGCGCCGGGACGTGCGGCACCGTATCGAGGTGATGAAGCCCGGCGGTGGCTTCGTGTTCGCCCCGATCCACAACCTCCAGGCCGATATCCCCCCTGAGAACATCGTAGCCATGTACGAGGAGGCCCTGTGCGGGTAGCGGAAGCCGCCCCTGGACTGGGTGTCTCCGCCGGGCGCTACCGGAAGACCGGTACCGTCGGACTTGACTCTGCGGGAACTCTATAAATATAGTAGTGTACCCATGAAGAAGATACTCATCACCTCGGCGCTGCCCTACGTAAACAACATTCCCCACCTGGGAAACCTGATCCAGGTGCTGTCCGCGGACGTGTACGCCCGCTACTGCCGCCTGCGGGGCTACGACACGCTCTATGTCTGCGGAACGGACGAGTACGGCACGGCCACCGAAACCAAGGCCCTGGAGGAGGGCATCACCCCCCGGCAGCTCTGCGACCGCTACTACAAGGTGCACGCCGAGGTGTACGAATGGTTCAACATCGCCTTCGACAGCTTCGGGCGCACCTCCACTCCGAAGCACACCGAGATCACCCAGTCGATATTCCTTGGTTTGGATAAGAACGGCTACATAAAGGAAAAAACCGAGGAGCAGACCTACTGCGAGAACTGCGACCGATTCCTGGCGGACCGCTACGTGCGGGGAACCTGCCCGTACTGCGGCTATAGGGAAGCCAGGGGGGATCAGTGCGAGAACTGCGGCAAGCTTCTCGATCCCACCGACCTGGTGGAGCCCCACTGCGGGGTGTGCGCTACGACTCCGGTGGTGCGGGAGACCAGCCACCTGTACATCGACCTGCCCGCCATCCGGCCCCAGCTGGAAGACTGGATGGGCAAGACATCCCAGGAGGGTGCCTGGGCCAGGAACGCGGTACAGATGACCCAGGCCTGGATCCGGGACGGCCTGCACGAGCGGGCCATCACCCGGGATCTCAAATGGGGCATTCCCGTGCCCAAGAAAGGATACGAGGACAAGGTCTTCTACGTGTGGTTCGACGCCCCGATCGGCTACATCTCCATCACGGCCAACCTCACCGATGACTGGCAGCTGTGGTGGAAGAATCCCGATGCGGTGAAGCTGGTCCAGTTCATCGGCAAGGACAACATTCCCTTCCACACCGTCATCTTTCCCTGTTCGCTGATCGGCTCCGGGGAGAGCTGGACGCTTCTACACAGCATGTCCTCCAGCGAGTACCTGAACTACGAGAGCGGAAAGTTCTCCAAGAGCCAGGGGATCGGCGTGTTCGGTACCGATGCCGTGGAATCGGGGATTCCCGCCGATGTCTGGCGCTTCTACCTGTTCTACAACCGTCCGGAGAAGGCGGATTCCCAGTTCACCTGGAAGGATTTCCAGGAGAAGGTCAACGGGGAACTGATCGGCAACCTGGCCAACCTGGTCAACCGGACCCTGACCTTCCTCCATCGCTACTTCCAGGGCAAGGTGGCGGCGCAGGAGCGCGCAAGGGCGCCGGAGGGTGCCGGGACGGCTGGTGAAGCCTCCGCGGCGTTCTGGCAGGAGGTCCGGCAGGCGGAGACGGAGATTTTCGACGCTCTGGAGCGGATCGAGCTGCGGGATGCACTGCGGCGGATCTTCGCCCTTTCCTCGATCGGAAACAAACGGTTCCAGGATGAGGAGCCCTGGAAGTTGGTCAAGGAGGATCGGGAAAGAACCGGCGAGCTGCTGCGGGACCTGGTATACCTGATCCGGGACCTGGCCGTGCTGATCCATCCCTACCTCCCCGACACGGCGGAAAAGATCCACTCCTTCCTCGGCACCGATGGAGCCGGGACCCGGGATCTCGGGTTGTTTTCCGGAATCGAGGTAGTGCGAGCACCGGAACTCCTGTTCCGCAAGCTGGAGGACCAGGAGATCGAAAACTTCAAGATGAAATTTTCAGGGGGACAGGCCATGGCCCAAGCATCACAGACAGTCCAGAAATTCCTCTCTCGGGTGAACCTCAGGGTAGCCCGCATCACCGGGGTGGAGAAACATCCCAAGGCGGATAAACTGTACATCGAAACCGTGGATCTGGGCGGTGAAACCCGTCAGATCGTTTCAGGGCTGGTTCCCTACTACCGGCCGGATGAGTTGCAGGGGCGAAACGTTCTGCTGGTCACCAACCTCAAGCCCGCCCGCCTGCGGGGCGTGGAGAGTCAGGGCATGCTCCTGGCAGCCGAAGACGGCAAGACCGTGGAGGTGCTGTTCGCAGACCACGCTCAACCGGGGGATCCGGTCGGCCTTACCGGCCTGCAGAGGCCGGCACAGGCGGAGGAGGAGATCGATATCGAGGAGTTTTTCTCGATCCCGATTCAGGTCCGGAACAATCAGGTGCTGATCGACGATGTCTCCCTGGAGTGCGGAGGGAAAACCGTCGCCACGGAAAAAGTGAAAACGGGCCAGGTGCGCTAGCTCCAGGTACGATGGCCCGCTGTTCCCGTTAAAGGCGCCGACCACATGAAGCGGCTGCTACTGCTTTTACTCTTCCTGCCCTCCCTGGCATATGCTCAGGAGAAGATCGAGGAGCATTGGTACTCGCTTCTGCTGGAGAGCACGACTGTCGGATTTTTTCATCAGACGACCTGGCAAACCGCCGATGGGCTGCTCCGCAGTGAGATCGAACAGACCATGGAGATCCGCCGTTTCGGCGTTCCTTTTTCCATGACCCAGACGGACGTGTGGATCGAGGACGTGGCCGGGGAACTCGTATCGGTGAGCTCCGAGCTCGACATGAACGGCCAGCTGCAACGGGTCGAAGCCCGGGTCGCCCAAGGAGAGCTCCGGGTACGGCTCCACCGTGCCAACAAGGCGGACGAAATATTCCTGCCCCTGGAGGAAAAGCCCAGGGGTTTGTACGCAGTCGGCCGGGAGATCGCCGCCGTGGTCGCCGGCCGAAAGGGGAAGCGGGAGCTCGACTACCGGCTCTTTTCTCCCGAAACCACGAAGATCGAAGAGTTCCGGCTGCGTGTTCTCGGCTCCGGAGAGCTGACCGATTCCCTGGGACGGACACACAGGGGCGTGCTGGCGGAGGAGCATACCTCCAGCCTTCCCGGGGTCATCACCACCGAGGTCTATGATGGGGAGGCGCAGTTTCTCTACTCCAAAACTCCCGTGGGATTGGCCTTGGAGATACTCCGCCTGGAGGGCGATCCCCGCGGCTCGGGGGATCCAGAGCCGGGGGAGGAGGTCGCCGCCGTTTTCGATGTGGCCTCTCTGGCGGTTGCAGTCGAGGGGCTCGGGGATTTGCCGTTGGAGAGCACAGGAGCCGTCACCGTGGCGCTTCGCGGCCGGGGTGTAGCGATCGTGCACCAGGCGGCGCGGACCGCGGAGGAGGATCTGGGTTACCCTGCGGGGGCCGAAGCCACTGCGCTGCGGATCGTATCCGCCAAGAGGGATGCCGGGGGAGAAGTGAACGAGCTGGTCCTCCGCCTGACGAACAGGCCTTCAGCGCCCGGCCGCACCGGCCTCGGCTCCGCGGATCCGCCAAGCCTTCCCTCTGAGTCAATCCCGCCGGAGGTGCAGCGATACCTGAAGGGGGGATTCCACCTGGAACTGTCGGATCCGCGTTTGGCTAAGCTCCTCGATAGCTGCCGGGTGGCCGAGGACCGCAGCTTCGCAGCTGAGGGCAGAGGCAGTGCCGCAGGGAGCGGCATCGACCTCTCCTGCCTGGAACGGCTGGTGAACCGTTATATCCGAAACAAATCCCTGGCCTTCGGGTTTGCCGGTCTGGAGGAAGTACTGTCAAAGAGGGAGGGGGACTGCACGGAACACGCCCTGCTGCTGGTCGCCCTCCTGCGAAAGACCGGTGTACCCTCCCGACTGGCCTACGGCCTGGTCTTGACCGAGAGCGGATTCCTCGGTCATGCCTGGGCGGAGCTCTACAGCGGAGGACGGTGGCACTGGCTGGATCCCTCGTTTCCCCAGGGCCGTCCCTACGGGTTGAAGATCCGGCTCGGCGTAATGGATCCGGCGGAGCCGATCTGGGCTTCTTTGAGCCTCGCCCTGCTCCAGGTGGTGGGGACCGTGGATGCGGAAATCCTGGAGTCGGAGCGGCGATGAAGATCGATGTACAGGCGGCCGAGCTGGGGGATCTGGAAGGAAACCGGTCTCTGCTGCAAAGCGGATTCTGGGGCGCCTTCCGGCGGCGGCTCGGCTGGCGGGCGCAGGCCTTCAGCTGCGGCTATCGCGGGCGTGAGTTCCGCCTGCTCGTGCTCATCCGGCGACTGCCACTGGGACTGGAACTGGCCTACGCGCCTCACGGGCCGGAACTGAGTGAACCGGTCATCGAACCGGAGCGCTTTCTGCTCGATCTTGCCGAGGCTCTGCGACCGCACCTGCGACGCTGCCTGTTCCTGCGCTACGATCTGCCCTGGGGTACGGAGGGCCTGGGCAATCCTCCCGAAGCCCTGGAGAGCTTCCGGAATCTGCACAAGGCACCGATGGATGTCCAACCCCCGAGCACGGTTGTCCTGGATCTCACCGCCGGGGAAGAGCAGCTGCTGGCCGCCATGAAGAGCAAGACCCGCTATAACATCCGCCTGGCAGCCAAGAAGGGCGTAGAGATCTCAACCGCCCGCTGCGAAGAGCTGGATTCGGCTCTGTCTGAATGGTATCGACTGTACGTGGAGACGGCTCGCAGGGATCGAATCACCCTGCACGGCGAGGACTACTACAGGACATTGTTTTCCCTGGCCGCAAGCTACGGGCAAGGAGCTGCGGAAATGTACCTGCTGACGGCCAGACACGAGGGGGAGCTGTTGGCCGGAATCATCGTTGCGGTGAAGGGTGAGGGGGCCTGGTACCTGTACGGCGCCTCCTCGGATCGGAAACGCAACCTGATGCCCAGCTACGGCCTGCAGTGGCGGGCTATCCGGCTGGCCCGGGAGCGGGGCTGCCTGTTCTACGATCTGTTCGGGATTCCCCCGAGTGAGGATCCCCGCCACCCGATGCACGGTCTGTTCCGCTTCAAGACCGGCTTCGGCGGGCGGGTGCTCAACCGGCCGGGCTGCTACGACGTGGCCCTGCGGCCGCTTCCATATCGGCTTTATAGCGGTGCCGAAGGCCTGCGCAGGGCCTACTACCGCAGGTGGCGCAAGCGCCTGGTACACAGGTAACCCAAGCCGGGGGGCATCAACCCGCAGGCAGTCGCACGGTCACCGACTCTTTCTCCCCCATGCTGTAGCGCTTGCCCCCCACCAGGATGTCCACCGGCTGCTTCTTGCTCTCGCTGAGCTTCTTGACGGTCAGTTTTTCAGGAGTGAGGGTGATGTGAAACCAGTTGCGGCGGTGGCTCAGCTTGAAGGTGAGGCGCCGCCAATGCAAGGGCAGCTGCGGCTCGAAGAGGATCGTGTCCTTGAACAGGCTGATGCCGGCGAAGGCCTTGATCACCAGATCCAGGGTGCCTCCCATCACGCCGGTATGGATTCCCTCCTGGGTGGTGCCGCCCTGGATATCCTCGATGTCACTCTTCAATGCGGTGTGAAACCAGCGCCACATGTCCTGGCGGTGGCCCTTCAGATACTTGAGCACTCCCGCATGTACGATGAAGCTCAATGTGGAGCCGTGACTGGTGCGCTGGACGTAGTACTCGTAATTCCTGCGCATCAACTCCAGCTCGTCTCCGACCTTGTAGCCCATCAGCTCGAGGATGTTCTTCACCTGTCCGGGAGACAACAGGTAGTAGATCATCAATACATCGGCCTGCTTGGAAAGCTTGTAGCGGTCCGGAGAGTCCCCTTCGGCTTTGAGGATGCGGTCCAGCCGGCCGATGTTTCCGTACTTGTTCCGGTAGCTCTCCCAGTCCAGCTCCTTTAGATCCATGTAGCCGTCGAACTGGGAGATGATTCGTTCCTTGGAGATGACCACGTTCATCCTGCTTACGATATCCCGCCACAGCTCCATCTCCGCCGGTTTGAATCCGGTCTTCTCCACCAGGATGCGCATGTCCTTCTTGGGAAGGTACTCGAGGGTCTCGATGGTCTTGTGCATCAGCCAGCCGACCAGGATGTTGGTGTAGGCATTGTCTTTCAAACCGCCGGCTTGCCCGTCGGCATCCGGATACTTCTCGTGAAACTCATCCGGACCCATCACGCCCCCAATGTGATAGCGCCCATCCTCCGCGCTGTACTCGGCAATGCTGGCCCAGAAGCGGGTAGTCAGGACCAGGATCTCCGCCCCGTATTCGTTGATGAACTCAAGATCCCCGGTGCAGTAGAAGTACTCCCAGACGCTGTAGGCTACGGCGATGGAAACGTGCCTCTGGCGGCTGCTGAGGTCCGGATCCCACTTTCCGGAGACGGGGTTGAAGTGAATGATTTGGGTTTCCTCGTGGCCATTGTCGGCCGTCTGCCAGGGGTACATGGCCCCCCGGTAGCCGTTCTGATGGGCGTACTCCCGGGCTCCTTCCAGGCGCCGGTAGCGGTACAGCAGAAGAGCGCGGGCGATCTGAGGGAAGTGCAGGTTGTAGAAGGGATAGATGAACAGCTCGTCCCAGAAGATATGGCCTCGATAGGCCTCTCCGTGAAGACCCCTGGCGGGCACGCCCGCGTCGATAAGGCGGTTGTGTGGACCGGCGGTGCAGAGCAGGTGATAGATGTGCAACCGCAGGGCCTGCTGGGCGAAGCGATCCCCTTCGACGCGGATATCGGCCCGATCCCATAGGCTGCGCCAGGCCCGCTCGTGGGCCTCCCGCACATCGGAGAAGCCCGGCTTCCGCTTCAGGGAAGCCTGGGAAAACCCTTGAGGATCGGTGACGTCCCGGTCTTTGGAGGTGTAGAGGCTGACGATCTTCTCCAGGGTATACTCCTGTCCCTTCCGGGCGGAGAAGGCGAACTGTTCGGCGATCAGCCCTACATCGTGCTCCACCTGCCGCTGTCCCTGCAGATGCTTGCCGTCGCACAGCAGGGCATGCCGGGCCTGCATATAGATTCTCACTTTGGAGGTGACCGTCTGGACCTCCAGGTTGATCGCCCCGTCCGCCTCGCTCACCGAGATGGGGGTCATGTGCTTTGAGTTCAGCTCCCGGTAGCGGGGAACCCCGTAGTTGATCACCGTACCGTCCAGGCAGGAACGGAGCCTGATTCCCCCCGACCAGTTTTCCGGACGCACGGTGAAGCGCATCGCTCCCAGGTGCGGATCGGCCATGCTGGCCAAACGCTCGGAGGTGATGGTCGTGATCCTGCCCTTCCTGTCTTTGAAGGTCAGGCGGCGGCTCATCAGCGCCTTTCGAATATCCAGGGAATGCCGGTAGTCGATGAGCTCGAAATCCAGAGGGGAGCGGAACTTCCCGTTTTCGATCGCCAGCTCCACGCGCAGCCAGTTCGGACAGTTGACCAGATCGTTGTTGGTGATGGTTTTTCGGAATACCACGCTGGGCAGGGAGTTGTAGACGCCGGCGATGTAGGTCCCCGGATAGTGTACCACCTCATCTGCCCGGTTGGCCTCGAAGCAGCCTCTGGTGCCGAAGTAACCGTTTCCCACGGTGGTGAGGGTTTCCCGCAGCCGCTCCCGCTCCGGCTCGAAGCCGTGATACACCAGCGTCCAGCTGTCCCGCTCCAGGTCGCGGTTGAACCAGTGCTCGATATCCTTCCAGGACAGCTCCTTCATGTCGTGAACAACGATATCCGCACCGCAGGCCCGCAGAGGCTGTAGATCCCCGGTCCTGGCGATGCCGATCACCAGGGCGAAGTTGCCCCTGCGGCCGGCCTCGACCCCGGAAACCGCATCCTCCACCAGAATGGAGGTGCCGGGATCAACTCCCAGATTGTCCGCGGCCACCAGAAAGATATCCGGTTCCGGTTTCCCCTTCAGGCCGAGCTCCCGGGATACGGTGCCTCCCACGATGTCCTCGAAAAGGCTGTCCAGGCCGGTTTTCTCGAGGATGAACTGGCAGTTCATGCTGGAAGAGGCCACGGCCACCTTCACTCCCCGCTTTTTCAGGCTCTTGATCAGGTTTACCGTGCTCTGGTATACCTCGACTCCGTCGGCAGCTACCAGCTCCCGAAACAGCTCGTTCTTCCTGTTGCCCACACCGCATACACTTGCCCGGTTGGAAGGATCCGCGGGTTTGCCGAAGGGGATTGAGATATCCCGGGATTCGAGGAAGGATTTCACTCCCTGGTAGCGGGGTTTTCCGTCCACGTAGGGCACATAGTCATCCTCGTAGGTAAAGGTACGCTTTTGTTCCTCCGACAAACCTTTGCGCTTTGATAAAAAAGCGTCGAAGGTCTGCTTCCAGGCATTGAAATGAACCTTTGCGGTCTGGGTGATCACGCCGTCCAAGTCGAAGATCGCTCCGCTGCAGCAAATTTGCTGTTTCATCCTCTCTCCTCTCCCAGTTGATTCAGGCAGCAGACCAGTACATCCGGTTCGCTCACAAAATGAGCTCGTGCAGAGACGCGCCGGACCGCCTCCTGCAGGTTTTCCTCCCGGGTCACGAAGATGGTCCAGGGATCCGGTGATTTTCCGGCAGCTGCCGTGACCATGGGGATATCCGAGGCGGTGTCACCGCAGATCAGATTTCCCCCTCCGTCCAGGCCGAGACCGAGCTCCGAGTCGAGGAAGAGGATCCCGTCTCCCTTGTCGAAGTCCTTGAGCCCCGACTCTCCCTCTACCGTGAGGATGACTTCGATGTCTTTACCGGTATCCTCTACCCTAAAATATAGACCTTCGGGATCGATGTCACAGATCAGCTCCCGGATCACCCCGGCGAATCGTTCCGACTCAGGCGTGGGGATGGAGCCGTAGATATCCTGTCTCGCCACCGTGGTCTGCCCGAACTTGAACTGCAAACCCGAACCGATCAATCCAAAGATTTCGTAGGCCGGGTCCTGAAGCAGTTCGTTAAGGCGCCGATTGAGCCGCTCCAGCTGCCTCTGCTTGTCCGCTTCGATGGCCAGGGCGCCCCGCCGCCCCCTGTCATCCAGATATTCCCGGCCCTTGGAGCCGGCCAGCACGAAGGTGCCCGGAGGGCTGACCGTGAGGTCCTCCAGACCGCCGTCGGAAAGGGGGGCGGAGGTCAGGATGACCGCATGCCTGACCTCCGCTGCTCTCGCAAAGCGGGAAAGAAAAACCGCGTTGTAGATCGATTGAACCGAGGAGAGATAGCGGCCGCAGTAGTTGTTTACCGTCCCGTCCCTGTCTGTGATCAGGCAGTCCAGGGGAAAGCTCATGGCGGCGCAGAAGGCTCGGGCTTCTTTCAGTTCCTCCTGAAATCCGGGATGGAGCTCGGACATGCGATCCAGCAGAGCCTCCTCCCCCAGCCTGAGGAACAGGAGGTCTTTCTCCAGCTCGTCGATTTCGTAGTCAAGCTTGAGAGAGATATTTTTTTGATCCGCCTCGAGTGTAACAAAGCCCTCGGCGTCGGGAAGCCTCTTCAGGGTTGTACACAAAGAGCGCAGGAAATCCACCTGTTCGGTTGGCAGCGCTTCGTCCCTGAGGATATTGGCGACCAGGCGGCGTCGAACCTCCGAGCTTTGCTTCATGCTTGAGTAGAAATCCTTGATGGTTTTGATCTGCATCGGCCCTATTCCTACGATCGGTTTTTCGTGTTTCCACGTTAGTCATGAAATGTCGAAACATCAACCCGTGGGCCGGGATTTTCCCTCTGCGCCGATGAGCAGTGCTCCGGGGAAAGAGGCGAAGAGGCGGTCGGCACTCAGGATCCTGCGCCCCTCCAGGCTTTCTCCGGTGATGAGGTTCCTCCAAAACCGGACTCCCTTCGGCAA
>Ga0180438_10010207_pt1 | contig 11551 bp, 11 predicted proteins | sample SS_ome_12_FD_132455 | JGI IMG/M metagenome (GOLD analysis project Ga0180438, IMG submission 132455) | Hypersaline lake sediment archaeal communities from the Salton Sea, California, USA - SS_3_D_2 metaG | ecosystem: Environmental > Aquatic > Non-marine Saline and Alkaline > Hypersaline >...
CACCCACTTCCAACAGAAGAGATCCCTCAAGAAATACAAGATTATGTTAAAAAAATCCCTGGAGAAGGGAGACTTGGGAAAAACGCACCCATAAATGGTATTGCGTCGATTGCGCATGGAGGAGAAGTCTCAGCTGAGTTTTTACGCTATTGGTCAGAGGCATTTTCTGCATTTGAATTATCTAGACGTAATGTTGAAATTATCATCTTAAGATGTTGTGTGAAACGGGAATCTGATTATGTATGGGGGCATCATATTCCTCTAGCTAAAGAAGCAGAAATGACAGATGAAGAGATAATGGAAGTAACCAAAAAGGGGAATAAGCTCCCGCAATTGGAGCAGACATTAATGAAAGCTACTGATGAAATATTAGATACTTCTGATATTTCTGAATCGACTTGGTCCTTATTAACCAAACACTTTAATACCAGACAAATTGTTGAGATTTTTCATATCGTTTCTCAATATGTTTTTTTCATAACGATAGGAAATACTTTTGGAATTGAGCTAGAGCCAGAGTTAAAAGAACTGCCTAAATCAGTTCCTTCAATAACTAAACCTTCAAAGGACGTTCTTTAATGAAGCGAATTTTTTACGATAATAAATGCCCATTTTGCAAGCGGATGATTACCAAAATAAAAAAAATGGATAAAAAACGCCAATTTACAACTTCACCACTCGATGGCAAAAAAGCTAAAATGGTTTTTGCTGGAAATTATGCCTTTTTGCGAAAGAAGAAATCGATAGTTTTTATTGAAGGGAAGAGAGTTTGGGTCAAAGCAAATGCAGTATTAAGAGTTTTTTGGTTACTTGGAGGGCCATGGAAGATTCTCGGGTCACTTTTCATTTTACCTGGATTTCTTATTAATCCATTTTACCGCATAGGAACCTGGGTAGTCAGGTGGTAAAAAATAAATATTTTTAATTTTAAAGTTAAATGACTATAAGATTAGGAAAATTCAACTTGTTTCCGATATAATGACCATTTTTCAACACGCCCATAAATTTAAATCTTATTGAAGTCTACTAGGTGATTTGCATGGCGGAAAACTTGTTGTAGGAGTGCGATTCTGTTTGCACGGAGTTTTGGATCATCGGCTAAGACATGGACCTGATCAAAAAAGTTTGCCAAGGGGGTATTTAAAGACGATAAAGTGTTAAAAGCATCTAGGTAGTCTTTTTGGGGCAAGGCTTTTTCAAGCTTAGGCTTTATTTTTTCAATGCATTTGGCCAGTTCTATCTCTGCTTCTTCCTTTAGATATTTAGAATGAAAGGTCTTTTCTTTTTCTGAGGCAATTTGCCCTTTTGCCCTTTTGTAGATTTGGTGGAGTTTATCAAATTGATCACTTGTTTTTCTAAACTCATGGAGTGCTTTTGCTCTACTGTAAATATCATAGATATCATAAGAGGGTTTAGTCAATACGGCATTGACTTCATCAGATTTTATTCCAAAATCTAAGAGGATTGTTTTCATACGAAGGATAATAAAATCTAAAACTTCTTTTTGAGTAGTAATTTTTGAAAGATCGCAAGACCATTTATTTTCTATGAGAATTCGGATTATGCCAATTGCAGAACGTCGGAGTGCATACGGGTCTTTAGAGGAGGAAGGTTTAATGCCTACACTCATATAACTGATTAAATTATCCAGTTTGTCAGCTAGAGCTAAGATAGACCCTTGATTTGAAGATGGGATAGCACTCCCTTCTGTTAGAGGCCACCAGTGTTCTTCGATAGCTTGAGCAGTTATTTCATCTTCACCTGATACTAAGGCATAATATTTTCCTATGGTTCCCTGAAGATCGGGAAATTCATAAACTACAGCTGTTGCTAAGTCGGCCTTACAGAGTTTAGCAGCTCTAGAAGGCGGGAGTAGGTTTAGTTCAGAGCCCAATTGAGTGCAAAGTTTTGTGATACGTTGAGTTTTTTCGTAGACACTTCCAAGATCCTTGTGAAAAGTAACTTTTTTTAAGTCGTTGTTAAAAGACTCTAGCGGCTTTTTAATATCTTGTTCATATAAAAAAAGACCATCTGAAAGACGAGCAATTAAAACTGCTTGATTATTTTTTAAAATGGTCTCGGTTGGTTTTTTATCAACTGTGACAATAAATTGATTTGTAATTTTACCTTGTTTATTTCGTAGGGGGAAATACTTTTGATGATCAATCATCTCAGATGTAAGTAGTTCTTCAGGGAGTGTGAGAAAGCTTTTATCAAAGTCATATGATCCCAATGTAGGCCACTCACTTAAGAAAAGATTTTCTGTGAGGACCGCTTCTCTATTAATGACTGTGCATGAGAGTTTTTTTTCAAATGCATTGAGTTGATTTCCAATTGATGCAGAACGTTCATCAGGGCAAACCAATACATTTGCAGAGCGTAATTTAGTAACATATTTATTGGGATGTGTGATTTTAATGGGGAGGGGAGAGAGTTGAGAGTGGCCAAGAGATATATTTGAAGAATTAACCCCGGCAATGGTAAAGGGGATGATATTTTTACCCATTAAAGCTACTATCCAACGGATAGGCCTTGCGTACGTAACGTCATAGTCTTCCCAGCGCATACTTTTGGGAAAGGGGAGATTAATAATGAGTTTTGGTAGAGACTCTTTTAGTATATCTAAAACCGCAGTTCCCGGTTTTTGTATTGTGGCAAAAAGATGGGTCTTATTTTGAATAGTGATTTCAGGGTGCTTTCCAGATTCAATGGATTGTTTTGTAATTCCATCGATCCCCAAAGATTTAAAAAAGCCTGATCCTTGTTTGGTTAAATTTCCATTAGTATCGAAAGCAACTTCAAGAGCTGGTCCCTTCCGTTTGATAATTTCAGTAGAAGTTTTTTTAGGGATACCTGTTGCATATATTGAAAGACGTCGAGGAGTTCCATATATTTTAATAGAATCGACATTAATTTTTTTCTCTTTAAAAAGTTTGCAAATGGCTTTTTCAAGTTGAATCATACCAGAGGGGACAAAAGTGGCTGGCAGTTCTTCAGATCCGATTTCTAATAGAAAGTCATTTTTTTTGGAGTTAGAAAAAAGAGTGGGAAATGAAAAATTGTTTACTGGTTTCTCTTCTCTTTTTTTATCAATAAGGAGAGGGAAATTTAACTTTTCTCTTTCTTCAAGGTATTTTTCTGCGACCTGTTTTGAAAGATCTCGAATGCGATGCATCAGTTCAACACGTGCTGTTGTGGAAATAGCAGATCTTGCATCTAAAATGTTAAAAGCATGGGAGGCTTTAATGGCAAAATCATAGGCAGGTATTGGAAGATTTTTTTTCAGTAATTTTTTTGTTTCCGTTTCAAAATCTTCAAAATGTTTTTGCCACATAGTGACATCAGCTTCTTCAAAATTGTAATAACAATTTTGCACTTCACTTTGAAAAAAAACATCGCCATACGAGAGTGTGTCATTATATTTTATTTTATAAACGTTATCTACCCCTTGTAAAAACATGGCAATTCTTTCAAGCCCATAGGCAAGTTCTGCAACGACAGGTTTAACTTCATACCCACCAACGCTTTGAAAGTATGTAAATTGTGTGATTTCCATTCCATCACACCAAACTTCCCATCCTAGCCCCCAGGCCCCTTGTGTTGGAGATTCCCAATCGTCATGAACGAATCTAAAATCGTGCTCTTTAGGATTTAGGCCAATGGCCTCTAAAGAATTTAAATAAAGTTTTTGCATATCAGGCAAGGAAGGCTTAATCATTACTTGAAATTGATGAAATTTTTGTAATCGGTTGGGATTTTTACCATATCGACCATCGGTTGGGCGTTTTGAAATTTCTACATTACAGGTTTTGTACGGCTCTGGCCCAAGACAGCGTAAAAAAGTTTCAGGGTTGAAAGTTCCAGCACCTGTTTCATTGTCATGACCCTGACTAAGGATACAGCCTTGATCAGTCCAAAAATTTTGAAGATTTTTAATAATTTCTTGAAATGTAAACATAATGGAAAATTTTATGTCTTTTATTGATTTAGCTCAAGATGTTGATTTCATTTTATGAAATAAGGTATCATAGGATTAGGTACAAAAGAAAACATTTGATGGTAGGAGACAAGTGTGAAGACTGCGCTGGCGTTGACATTAAGTAGAATCATCATCTGCCCAATATTTTTGGTGGTTTATCTTTTTTATTTTAAAATAGGTATTAGTTTACAATTAATGCCCTTTATTCTTTTATTTCTCCTAATTTTATGTGAACTTTCCGATATTTTCGATGGGATAGTTGCTCGTCGGACGAATCAAGTGACAGAGTTAGGAAAAATTTTAGATCCGATGTCAGATAGCATAGTTAGGCTTTCTGTGTTGTTGTCATTTACGCAAGGCTTAATTAAGCTTCCATTACTACTTGTGCTTGTCTTTGTATTTCGAGATGCGGTCATATCTACCTTGAGAACTTTATGTGCTCTTCATGGCACAGCTTTAGCTGCTAGATTAAGTGGAAAGTTGAAAGCAGTTTTACAAGCTGTAGCTATTTTTGTTGTAACAATGTCTATCATTCCATATTCAATGGGACTCATTTCAATTGATTTGCTGAGAGAGATTAGTTTCTGGGTGGTTACACTCACTGCTGTGTATACAATTTTATCGGGAATCGAATACATTTGGGCCTATAGGCACTACATCCACAGAGCTTATATAAAAACCTAGTTTTCGGTAGAAAAGAGTTCTAAAGGGCACTCGATCGATGTGCCCCTTTAGCCAACAGCAAATTCTAACTTCGACTCCTTTTAAAAAGAGATGGACTCAGAAGAGCTTTCATCTCCTGCAGCATTTACAGATACAATAGAATAAGTATATGTTTGGCAAGGATCTATATTGCAATCAGTGTAGGAAGCATATTGACTAGATATTGTAGCAATTAAAGTGCCATCTCGAAAGATTTTAAAGGAGGTAACTTCAGGATCAGAATTTGGGGTCCAATTTAAATGTGCAGAAACAACGCTTTGAGAGGGAAATCTATTAGAAACGCGCGCCCCTGCAAAATTTTCAGGTGGGGAAACGATTACAGATAAAAAGTAGGTTGATTCTATAATACTAGTTGGGGATGTAATCGTCCACCAAATCGCAACTGCTCTACCAGCAGCACCACAGCAAATTCGAACCTCATCATCTAATGGGTGGTCCTCAGAAGGGGAAGAGAGGATGTCGGGAGGAGAAGACCAAGACATGGAGCTTGCGCTATATGAAGAAGCTTGAACTGTGGTTGTTGTCCCTTGATCACTATGCCAAGCAGCAACGGCATTGCCCAATTCATCACAGCAAATCGCGGGGAATCTAGCGCTTTCACTTGAAGAGGATAATTGAGAAACATCAGAGGGGTTAGTCCATGAGGTTCCATTAAAATGTGAGCTATAGATTGTATAGTTGGGTAGACCAGAGGTTTCCCATGCTGCAAAGGCATTTCCAGAATTATTACAGCAGATTTGAGGGCGAGTAGAGCTTTCTCCCTCAATGGACAAACTTTCGCTAGGAAGCCAGGTGGTTCCATTAAATTGAGAGGACTTGATAATGAAATTAGTTCCATTTAATTCTGGCCAGATAGCAAAGGCATTTCCAAAGTCATCACAGCATAGGTCGGGAAGCTGTGAAGGTTGTGATGCATTAGATAAAGTTACAGCAGAAGACCAGGTAGTGCCATTAAAACGAGAACTTTGTATAATATCATTTATGTCCTCTCTTAGCCAAATAGTAATAGCATTACCAAAACTATCACAGCAAATTTCTACTAAATAGGAGACTGCTCCTGGGAGGGATAGATTTACAGGAGTAAGCCAAGAGCTTCCATTGAATTGGGAAACTTCGACAATGAGTTGAGAGCCATCTAGCCTTGACCAGCTAGCAAAAGCCTCACCGGAATTATTGCAGCAAATTTTTGGGTTTGGGGTTAATAAGTAGGCCTCTCCAGTAGATAAAGTTACAGCAGAAGACCAAGTATTGCCATCAAATTGAGAGGTCATGATAGAGTAATTAGTTCCATCAAACTCTATCCAGGTAGCAAAGGCATTACCAAAATCATCGCAGCAGATAGCTGCGCCATCTGCTATTCTTGTGCCATCAGTTAGGTCTGTTGCATCAGACCAAGTTAAAGTGTTAGCATTAAAATAGGAAGACTGGATGATGGGAAGTGAGGTTCCGTCAATGATTATGGTCCAAACGGCAAAAGCATTTCCAGAACTATCACAAGAAATTTGTGGTGTGAGGGTTGCATCATCTTCTGAAGTAAGGGTGAAAGGTGGATACTTCCATTCAGAATGAGCAAGGATAGATGTAAATAGGAGAGTTAAGAAAAAAACGTTTTTTAAATATTTCATGTTCAAACAGCCTAGTTTTAAATTTTTTCTATAATATCTGAATGAGCAGTTTAAGTCAAAAGTAAATGACTATGGTGATTAAATTGCAATGGATTTAGATTTTTTGCGCGATTTAATAGCTGTCTTGTAGAGTAGTTGGTATTGATGAGCAGATTTTTTCCAGCTAAAATCAACGCTAAGTCCATTTTGCATAAGGGTAGACCAACGTTTTTTTTCATTTCGGTAACAATTAAATGCGCGTTCTAAAACAAGGTTTAGGTGATTTTCTGTAGGCAATCGAAATAAGAAGCCAGTTCTTTGATGTGTTGGGATATTTAAATCATCAAGGTCAAAAACAGTATCGGCAAGTCCACCTGTCATTCGGGCTATCGGGACAGTTCCATAACGCATAGCAATCATTTGCGTGAGTCCACACGGTTCATATAGTGAGGGGACTAGGATTGCATCTGCTGCGGCAAAAACAAGATGAGCTAAGTCATTATTAAACTCTAATTCAATATGAATATTTGGATTGGATTCATGAACTTTTTGAAGATGTTTGAATTCTTTCTCAATTTGTTTTTCGTGAGTAGATCCAATCAAAATAAATGAGCCATCATTTTCTAAAGCATAATGCAGGGCTCGTTGAATGAGTTGAGGGGATTTTTGTTTAGCAATGCGTGTAATACAGGTGAGGAGAGGCCTTTTTAATTTTTTAATGTTTAACTTTTTACAAAGAGCTACTTGATTATCTTTTTTGCGTTTGAGTATTTCTTCAATATATGTGGGATTACTTGGATAGTTTTCTGCTAAACTACTATCTTTGGCTGGGTTCCAGGTATTAATTTCAATGCCATTTAAGATGCCATTTATTTTATGTTGATGTTTATGAATAATAGGGTCTAGTTTAAAGCCAAATTCTGGCGTTTTAATTTCTTGTGAATATTTTTTTGAAACAGTGGAGACTTGATCAGCATAGACAATTCCACCTTGCAATAAATTTAAAAGGGTGGGTTCACAGGGGTCTTGTAATTGGCTGGGTGTTCTATAATCTTCACCGCGCAAGCCAATTCGTGTTAAAGATCTAGGGTGACATCTTCCTTGATGTTCGAGATTGTGGATAGTCAATACAGAAGCTCCATACTTGAATCCTAGATCTTCGTAGATCGTTTTAAGAAGGATAGGGATAGATGCTGTAGGCCAATCATGGACATGAATTATATCTGGCTTTTTTTCTGAGGTAAAAAGAAATTCTAAAGTGGTTCTGCAAAAATATAAAAATCTTTCAATATCATTTAAACAGCCATAGATTGCACCTCGATTAAAATAATATTGGTTATGGTGGGGTTCAATAAAATAGGTCTTTAGGCCGTCGACAATACCTGACCAAACTGCATTATGATATTTGAAGGCATCTTCAAAAGACCAAAGATCAGGCGTTTCTAATGAGAGATTTTTTATAAATTGGTATTGGAGGATGTCATATTTTGGGATGATGATTTCAACTTGGTCACCATTTTTTTGTTGTTGTTTTGATAGGCCATGGATAACATCACCTAACCCTCCTACTTTTGCTACGGGTGCTAATTCAGATGCAATATGCACGATATACATGAACGCCTTAACCTAGGAACGAGTATTACCAGCCTGAGCTTTTGGTGTAATTTTAAGGCTCAGGTTTAAAAAAGCTTGTTGCAAAAACAAAATTTTTACATCATCTCAGCTATATGCTCTATATACTTAAGTTAAGGCTTTCTTGCAATATTTCACATTAAATAAAATTTACATGAATTTTTGTTTGTTGATTTAATGCAGAGACTTGCCATGAATGAGTATTTGATTTTATTTCAGGAACGGCTTGTTTAAAGACTCTAAAATGAGTTTTTTTAGTTTCCATCCATTCACTTACTAATTTTCCTTTTAACTCTTCGAGGGACATGACTAACATTTCTTCCCCCGTGCAAACTTCTATGTTGTTCTTAAGTTTTTCTTCTTGTTTATCAACGTCCCAACAACCTAAACACATATTTTTTCTCCTTTGTTTACGTAAAAAATATTCTAGAATACCATTAAAATATTTTCAAGAAATTTTAAAGATTTTTTAGATAAAAAAAACGAGCGCATTTTCTTGCAAATTAATCTTATGATTTGTAAGATATTTGTTGTTTTAGATTATATTTGAAATAGTTTAAAACCTAACCCGTTCGATGGGGTGTAGCCAAGTGGTAAGGCAGCGGTTTTTGGTACCGCCATTCGGAGGTTCGAGTCCTTCCACCCCAATAGATAGCTGTTTGCTATCAAAGATATTCTCGTGAGGACTACACATCCTTTGACGCGAAGGTTTTTATTGGTAATTTGCCAAAATATGAGTTGTTAATCAAAGCTTTAGAAATAAAGTTTTGTTTTAGCCAGATTTGAATCGGTTTCGATATCGGAATAGAATAAAAAAATATAGGGATAAGCGCTTTTTTGAGGTTGTCCTCAAGGAAAAGATGATCGTGGTCAATTGCATCCTCTTAGAGTGTTCAATGAATTAAACTTGAATATTTAAAGTAGCATAAAGACCCTTGTCTCATGAAAGAGGAATCAACATAGACCTACACTATGTCTAGTGTGACTAGATCTTTCTCTCCTTATATGCCTGCTTAGAATGTTGCAGTTTTGAAAAAATAGCATTTTTCTAAAGCAGGCTTGTAATTAAGCGCTTTCTTAACAATTGTTAATGAGGATTTGTTCCATGGAATTAAAGTTAGAAAAACGAAGTATAGGAAAAAAAAGTGAGCTTGGTCGTATTCGACGAGAAGGGGACGTTCCAGCTGTACTTTATTTAGAAAAAAACAATAGTTTGCCGGTAATAGTATCAGGTGAGGCTTTTCAGGCACACTTAAGAGCATTGCCAAAAGGATCCCTTGCTACTGTTTTATTTAATGTTGAATATGAAGGGAAAAAGTTTAAGGCTATGGTAAAGGATATTACCTATCATCGTACGACGTACAATATTTTACACATGGATTTAATGAAGGTTGAAGATTCTGATCGTATTACTGTTCATATTCCAGTGTCATGTAAAGGAATTGATCAATGTATAGGTGTTACTCAAGGCGGACAGCTGAAAAAGGTGAAACGATCTGTAAAAATTTCTGTAGAAGTAGGCGAAATGCCACGTGTGTTTGAATTAGATGTGTCTAAAATTCAGTTAGATGAGTCTTTAAGAGTAAGAGATTTATCTTTAACACCTTCTATGAAATTAAAATTGCAAGAACAACAGGTACTTGTAGCGGTTAGTAAGTAATGTCTGAAATAAAGAAACAAGTATTAATTGTAGGGTTAGGAAATCCCGGATCTGCCTATGACATGACACGTCATAATATAGGTCATGATGTAGTATGTGCTTTTGCTAAAGATCAGGATTGGAAGTTTAAAAAAAACTCCTCTCTTAATGGTAAGCTTGCTCATGGTACCTTTCATGGAGTTAATACTTATTTGCTTTTACCAACGACATATATGAATAATTCTGGAATTGCGGTTCGAAAATGTTTAGATTATTTTAAAATTGATGTGGATGCCTTGCTAATTATAGCAGATGATATTTTTATTCCTTTTGGCTCTTTACGCTTGAGGGAAAAAGGGTCAGCCGGCGGTCACAATGGTCTTAAAAGTGTTGAAAAATCCATTTTAACCCAGGATTATAAACGTCTGAGAATAGGCGTAGGAAATATTAGAACCTGCTCGCTAGAGGAACATGTCCTCTCGCAATTTAAAAGAGAAGAAATGAAATTTTTGCCGGAGATCATTAATCAAGCACTAGCTGTTATAGGTTTTTGGTTGGAAGGGGATTTAGGAAGAGCTAAAGCTCATGCAAGCTCTATTAGCTTTAATATTTTTGGAGAAATAAATGAAAGAACTTAAGCAAAATCTATATGAAGGGATGTATATTCTTAGGCCTACTTTGAGCGAAGATGCTCGAGAGAAAGCTTTGAAGAAAGTCCTTTCTTTTATAGAAAATTTAGGTGGTACATATGAAAAAACCATCGAATGGGGAAGAAAAAAAATGGCCTATGAAATTAAAGGCTGCCGTGAAGGATACTATTATCTTTTATTTTTTAAACTTCCAACCTCATCAATTGACGAAATCATTCATGAAAATCATCTGAATGAAGATCTTCTACGTTTTATGCATATCAATATTGAAGAAGTTCCCAAGGAAGATGAAGTTAAATTCAAAGCTATTATAGAAGGGGGAGATAGATAATGAGGAGAAGATCATCATCACAATCTAGGACAAAGCCATGTCCTTTTAAAGCAGCAGGTGTAAAGGAAATCAACTATAAAGATGTTGATACATTAAAACACTTCATTACTGAACGAGGTAAGATTCTTCCTAGGAGAATTACTGGAGTATCAGCATATCATCAGAGAAAATTGACTAATGCGATTAAGCGTGCTAGGCAAGTGGCTTTATTGCCCTTTGCTGCTAAGGATTAAATTTTAAGGATAAAAAATGAAATATAAAGTTCTATTACTTGAAGATATAATAAATCAAGGGAGAAAAGGAGAGATAGTTGAAGTTGCACCTGGTTTTGCAAGAAATTTCCTTTTACCTCAGAAAAAAGCTCTTTTAGCGTCAAGATCTACTCTTAAGATGAGAGATCATCTACAGAAAGAAAGGGCAGAGCAAGCACTTGAAGATAAAAAGAAATCTGAAAAAATGGCAGCTGAGATTCGTGGAATGATGTTTGAAACAGTTGTTAAAGTTGACCCCGATGGTCATATGTATGGTTCTGTAACACCTGCAGATATTGTTGAGATTCTCAATAAATATGGACATACAGTTGATAAAAAATGTGTCTTACTTGCACATCCTATAAGACAGATTGGAAATTTTCAGATTAATATAAGACTTCCAGAAGAGATTGAAGTTTCATTGGGACTTGCAGTGAAACCTGATCGGGAAATCAAAAAACCTGAAAAGGCAAAAGAAACCCAAGTTATCGAAGAAAAAAGTGAGCAAGAATCTGAAGAAGAACCTAAGGAATAAGGAAATTTCTTTAGAGTCTCCTGCAAAATTGAACTTGTTTTTGCGAATCTTAAATAAAAGGGAGGATGGATATCATGATATCGCCTCCCTTTTTGTTAAAATTAAATTGTGCGACTATCTATCAATTCAAATTTCAGATAAAGACCAATTTATTTGTGACATTCCCAATCTTCTTATTTCTGACAACCTAGTGATTAAAGCTAGGGA
>Ga0180438_10010208_pt1 | contig 11551 bp, 10 predicted proteins | sample SS_ome_12_FD_132455 | JGI IMG/M metagenome (GOLD analysis project Ga0180438, IMG submission 132455) | Hypersaline lake sediment archaeal communities from the Salton Sea, California, USA - SS_3_D_2 metaG | ecosystem: Environmental > Aquatic > Non-marine Saline and Alkaline > Hypersaline >...
GACTGATAGAGGCCATCGGGGAGGCGATAAGGATTGGCGAAGAGTCGGGCGCCCAGACACATATTTCTCATTTCAAGGCTATCGGGAGGCCGTACTGGGGTTCGGTGAAGGACGCGTGCGTTTTAATCGAGTATGCCCGGAAAAGAGGGCTCAAGATCACGACCGATCAATATCCTTACCGATTCAGCAACAATTATCCTTACAGAAGCCTGATCCCGACCCATGTATGGAGGGGGAATGACGATGCGGAACGGTTGACGGACGAAGACATCGAGGGCATCTTCGATTGTCTCCGAGACGATGAGCTCATCCATTTATACAAGAAGGTGACACCGTATATTCCTCTGTCGGAGCATCATCAGCAATTCCTGGACGCTCTTCCTCGAAAGAGACTCGTCCGTTTTGTTGCCAGCCAGTTGATGCGTCCGAGCTGGTTTCAGGGGCCGGAGAATGACCGCGAGCGGATGCTTTTTTTGCAGCGCATGGACGATCCCGTTGAAGCCCAAGAAATCCACGAGGCCGTACGGAATTATATCCAACGCCTGGGCGGGGCCGAAAACCTGATGGTCGGCATTTGTGTTGAAAAAGGGCTGGAAGGCCAATCTCTCCAGCAAATCGCCGATGCAAAGGGAAAATCCGTGGAAGACGTGGCCATCGAGCTGGAACTCATGGGAGCCAAGGTCGTTCCTCTGCAGATGTGTGAGGAGGACATCGAATACATCATGAAAAAAGAATACGTGGGCACGGGAAGCGATGGCTCGGCCCCGTACTACGGTATCGACTTGCCGCATATACGTTCGTACTCGACGTTTCTCCACAAAATCAAAAAGTACGGCCAGGAGAGGAAGACGGTTTCCATGGCCCACATCATTCGTTCGCAAACATCGTTTGCCGCAGAGGTGATGAAATGGCGAGACCGCGGCCTGATCAAGCCGTCGTATAAGGCCGATGTGGTTGTTCTGGATATGAATAACATCGAGACGAGGACGTCCATCTCTAATCCGCATCAATATTCCAGGGGCGTAGAATTCCTGCTCGTCAACGGGAAGGTCGTCATCGAAGAAGGACGGTATAACGGTACTTTAGCGGGGGACGTGATTAAGCTGAAAGAATAGACACTCTTTTCGGGTACAATTTTTTTATTCGGGGGATACGATTCCTTCTACCAGGTGAGACGTATCCCGAGTTTCTGCTCGGATACCCGTCTTCCGAGTATCCGACATATCCTGTCAAATTGAGAAAACCGGAGACGGTTATTCTGAGTGATAACGCTTCCAAGCTCTTACGAGTTTCTTTCGTTCACTCTTCAATCGGCTTATTTTGTGCGCTTGAAATTCGTACGCGTACCGGTTCCTGAGAATAATTTCAAATCCATACAGCGCAGCAGGCAGGGATTCAGGATCGCCCGGATGTTCCCCTGGTTCTGGTTTCAGTTCATATTCCGGCGAAATGAAACAGACCTCGGCGAGATCGATGAAAGTGGAATCGGACATTTCGTATATGCGTGTCACAGCGCGCCTCCATGTGATTCATGAGACTCTTCAGGGATCGGACTTCAACGGTTGATAAAATTTATGATCATTCGAATAGTGACGATGAATGAACGGCTTTACGGAATGTGAGAAGGCGAGTATCAATTCTATCGTATCCTATATCAAGTCATCTATTCGCATTACCCTACCCACCATAAATATCGACACATCCGTTTTTGGGCAATCATCATTCATCCTGAATGATGGTTCCTCTTTTAAAATAAAACCTGTCGCCTCTGTTCTCAGCACAGAGGACCTTGGTTGCTACATTCATCTCTGCCACTTTTTGCGGAAATTCTTTAAATTTAAATTCAGTACCCCTTTCATGCATGGGAAACCATGCGGCAGGCTCCAACGTCTCCAGCATATAAGACGTCACCGAAGCGGGACCTTCGGAAAAAGCAAGATGAACGGCGTCCGATTTTGTGGCGATATAATCGATATCCTTGCGTATTTCTCCGCTGTAATCGCCGTTAAAATAAATGCCGAGTCCATCTACATTTATCAAATAGGCGACCTCAGGAACGTCCACGTGATGGGAATTGATGGTATAGATGTCGATGCCATTCACGTCTTCAACGGCGCGGGGCCCTACCATGTAAATGTACTCGGGATTCTCTTTGGCCTTCCAGCCGAACACATACGTGATATCGTCCACCCATTTTTCCCAATCGAATATGACGGGATCATAATGATCCACATGCGCATGCGTCACGAATACCATCACGTGCAAATCTTTGATATCATCAGGGTTGATGTGGCCGTTGGAAAGCGAGGGTTCCGCAGGCCTTTTTCCGTATTCCCAGTAATCGAAGATCAGAAAATGATGCTGGGTCTTAATCGCCCAGCCGCAGCTTCCCAGGTACCAGATGATGGCTTCACCGGCCTCGAGCTGCTTTTTCAGTTCGTTGGAACAGTTTCGATATGTTCCATGACGATGTTTAAAATCGCCCCTTTCTTCCAACATTTGTGCGATTTTCTTATTCCCATATTTAAGGGAATAGTAATAGGGAGTGTTACCGTCATGATCGACTGCATCGACGTCTAACCCTTGGTCGATAAGCATCTTGACGATATCCAGATGGCCGTGGATAGCTGCCAGATGCAGGAATGTTCTGCCGTAATGTTTCTCCTTGACCATAAGGTTCATGCGACGTTCTGTCAGCATTCGTAATATCTCGGTATACCCGTTTTCGACGGTTAGCTGAAGTGGTGTTATTCCCCACTGGTCTTGGATGTCGCCAACGGCGTTATTGCGGATAAGAAGCTTAGCCAGTTCCCGGTGTCCGCATTTGAGTGACCAGTGCAGTGCGGTCTCACCATCCGGTGTTGTCAGATTAACATCCGACCCTTTCGAAATTAAAAACCTCACGATATTCGAATGGTTAAAATAGACGGCACGTTGCAGGGGCGTCCAGCCCCACGGGCCTCTTGCGTTCAGCAATTCGGGATTTTCTTTCAGCAGTTCTTGAACTTTTTCGAAGTCTCCATGCCATGCCGCTTCGTGAATGTCCTGAGCATTTACCTGTACGACAGACAGAGTCAGAATCGATAAAATGACGAGCATTTTGTTAATAATAGGCATGGACGTTCTCCGAGCTGTTCTCATTGCTTAACCGCTGGTCTTGATTTAAGATATTTATCGGGATATCAGAAACAACATTAAAAATCTGAACATCGATCTGTTATAGCCGAATCGACTCTTACTGCGTACTTTATTCCGATTTGGAATAATGCCTCTCGTATTCACCACCTGAAGATATTAAAAAGACTTCTGATTGTCAACGGGTTTTGTTTGTGTCGTGTGCATAAAAAGTAAGAGATCTGCTTAACGTTATAGAACGGTCCGTTATATCTGTTTTTTCGATACAAACCTGACGCGCTGGAAGGCTTTAGGGAATGGCTTTCCAGTCGTGTCATCTGTATTTTATCGTCTTGTCAGACATATACATAAGAAAAAAACAGATTTGTCAGATGTTATATATTCCATGATAACATAATAATATACTATATCATATTTTCATTATGGTCAACTTTTTTTATTTTCTTCTTGACTAATTCGGACATATATCCTTAAATTCAAATAACCTATCTTTCGATTGGCATACATTAGATCATCCGTATTTGCCATCTGCGAGACGTATCGTAGGCACAAACCTATGGAGACGACAATGAAAAAAGTACTTTTCATCGGACTCGTCGCGCTTCCATGTTTTGCCGAGAACTATCTGCTGGACGGCGGGCAATCCTCACGCATTGCTTATAAAATGGAGCAGCATTTAGTGCCGGCAACAGCTACAACAACGCTGATTCTCAGTTATGTGATACCCCAGACGTTCCGCTCGCCGAGTTACAGTCAGGAGATCAGGGCGTTTGAATTGACCTTTTCTGAGGAACCTTACTCCAAGGAGAGGATACTGGATAAACGGGGAAACGTGGTCATCAAAGCCACGTGGAGGAGACCCCGACGGCCCATCAACGCCGTTATTTCGTTCGAAGCCATCAACCGAACGGAACTCGAGCCTGTTGAAGCTTTGGCCCCGTTTCCTCCCAATAATCTTCCCAACCGGATTCGCGTTTATCTTGATGCGACCAAACAAGTGCCATCCACGTATCCCGAGATCGTAAGCAAGGCTCGCCAGCTGACCAGATCATCCGTAACCGAATTCGACGCTGTACAGCAAATCCTGACGTGGATTGTCGATTATATGACGTATGTACAAAGGCCCGTCAGTTACGATGCTCTATACTCCTGGAGGACGGGAAAGGGGAATTGCCAGAACTATTCGCATCTGGCTGCTGCGATGATGCGGGCCGTCGGTATCCCGGTTCGAATTGTCAACGGCATTACCTTGAGGGAATCGTACGACGTGCAAGTGAAAGAAGGCATGCTGACCATGCGGATGGCCGAGGGCCGGCACTCCTGGATAGAGGTCTACTTCCCTGGACTTAACTGGGTTCCCTTCGATCCTCAACAAACGCAACTGTTCGTCAGCAATCGCTTTATTCGCGTCGAAGTGGGTATGGATAACAACGAAACCGTGGCGGACGGTACGGTTCGTTGGTCCCAATCCAGAGGATTTCGAGGAAGACCGAAGTTGAAAGAACAGATTAATGCGTCGTTTATATCCGACGAAGTGAATTTACTGGCCGAGAGACAGCCATACGGTCCAAGGAAGATGCTGTTTTCTCCGCCCGTCGAAGCATCATTCTCCCGGGTCGCCTTCGAGGAGGCATCCGTACCACCCATCGTGGATATCTCCCAAAATTTGGCATCGCTGAATTTTGATGAACCCTCTGTCTTCGGAAATTTGGATTTCCCAGAAAATGTTGATTTCCTGGATATTGAGCGCCCCATCGAAGAGACAGAGGATAGTCTGATGGTCATGCATAAGAGCTTTCTCGTGGAGACCTCCGAGTATGTGACGACCAAGGGTCAGAAATACGCGCAGACGTTTATCCTGGAAGATCCGCTGAAGCTGGTAAAGATCGGTGCGGCACTCCATAAGTTTGGAGGCGAAGGACAGCTCTGGATCGAGTTGAGTAAGGATGACGGGACGGGAAAACCGGGAGAGTATATTGCCAGCAGTGATTTGATACCGCTGGATGGAATGCCCTATTCACCGGGCTATGATTGGGTCGATTTCACATTCACCAAAGAAGAAACGCTCCTGCCCCCCGGACGGTACTGGATTGCCCTGGGCTACACGGGCAGCCCCATCGTTAACTGGTTTTTTACGTACGGAAAACCTGTGGGTCCTGCCGACGGTACCCGTTACAACACGATGTTCGACGAAACATGGAGTCACAGTCTGGCGTACGAATTCAACTACCGGATCATTGGCATGAAGGGGAAATAATAGAGAAGTCTAATCCGGTATAACGCTCACGATCGCATGTGAGCGAAGTCGTCGTCCGTGGAATAAAACTTCAGGTGGGGATTCGCTGTTTCATCAATATACGCCGTGTCCTTATCGGATATTCCGATAACACTAAATTATTTATAATGTCATAAAGAAGATATCCACGCCAAGCATCGTCGTGGCCATCCATTCTTTCCGATCCATCACAGCGGCATTTTTTGATGTTTTATCTTATGGATGAAGCGGTCAAACAGCGCGACCGAGAGAAGGGCCAGACCGGCAAAAGGCAGTAGAATCAGGCTGCCGTTTAAATCGGAGAGCATGTTTTTTATGGGAGCCATGAAGGACGCGTTGAATCCCAGTCGGGGTAGGGAAATTCGGGCAATGGAATTGAAAAACGGCTTTAAATCGACAAAAAGGAAAGCGGCCCCCAGGGCGATGGCGACTCCCGCGACGATGATGATGAGTTCGGTTGCAGGAAAAGAGAATGGACTCGAAGATTCAGATGTTAGTTTTGCAACCACCGATTTTGCAAAGTGTTTCGGGAGTTTGAACCCCGTGTCGGATTCCAGATGGGCATACAGGGCCCGGTACTGATTCAGGGTTTGTTGGCATGTATCGCAGGTTTCCAGATGGTGTTTCCGGCTCGTTTCAACCTGCGAGCGATTCCCATCCAGAATGTCCTGAATTTCTTCATCCGTTAAATGGTCGTCCATCATAATTCTTCTCTCTGATATTGAATCAGCAATTTTTTCCGCAGCTGTTTTCTGGCTCTGAACAGGTAACTCTTCACACTGCCTTCCGGTAAGTTCATGATTTTCCCGATCTCAGCATAGCTCATCTCGTCCAAATGGTACAGTGTCAGGATGGTACGGTAACCCACGTCCAGGGCCTCGATTTCCGTTTGCAGACGAGACGCTGTATCCTTCCCTTCGGCGATGGCGTCGGGAAGTCTGCTCTGACCCGATACGCTGTCGAGGGTTTCGTCCTCGAACGCATGATCGTCGAAAAGGGGCACCTTCTTTTTTTGAAGATAATTGATGCATGTATTGTACGCGATCCTCGCAATCCAGGTCGATACTTTTGATTCAAAACGAAAGCCCCCGATATTCTGGTACACCTTTAAGAATACGTCCTGGCAGATGTCTTGGCGGTCCGATGCATTAAGAATTGCCCTGAATACAATGTGACTGACCAGGCGTTGATACGATTCGATCAACGTCTGGAATGCGCTGTGATCACCCGACTTGATACGGTCGATCAATTGACGGGACTCTGCCATCGTTATCTTCATCATAGGTTCATTAATATCAGACAATTTAAAAAATAAAATGTTGCATGCAATGCCTTTTTTCGTGTAACATTTTTATGATCTGTCTGTCTGATACTAGTGAACGAAGATGAGATTGAATGAAGATATCAATAAATAAAGGAGGATGTCATGGAAGGTGAAGTCGCGGGTGCCGTCATCACAGGAATCGTTCTAGTTTCCGTCATCGTTTTAATCAAACTGCTCTCAGACAACAAGATCAGGAGCAAGCTCATCGATAAAGGCATGGTCGACGAGAATGTGAAATTCCTGTACACGGATCGGTTCGAATACCGGGTTCCTTCTGCCTTGAAGTGGGGCATTGTCCTGATCGGCATCGGGCTGGCGTTCCTGATTGGACAGCTGGTTCCCAGCGATGTTTCCGGTGAAGTGACCATCGGAAGCATGTTTATCCTGGCCGGGCTGGCGCTCCTGGTGTATTACGTCATCGCCAAGAGCATGGTGAACCGGTCCGATAAGTAGGCCGTGGGGAAGGTTTTTATAGGCGGCGGGGCCGGATATAGGCTCCGCCGTTTTTTGTTGTATGCGATCTCGCTCTTGATTTCTGCATCACGATGCTTTCTGACTTATACGTATTGTCGATTACACGACCAACATCGTTGGATACGGCATGGGGCACATCGTGTCTATCAGGCACCGTGGCGTGGGATTGATTTACCTTGACTTTCAATCAAAAGTTTTTTAACTTTTCGGTCGATTATGATCTTAGCCACCCTAGCTCAGCTGGTAGAGCAGCTCACTCGTAATGAGCAGGTCGTCGGTTCGAGTCCGACGGGTGGCTCGGTTTTTTCATGCAGGGCAAACCCCTGATTTTTTTATTTGAGATGGTCTCGATGAAAAAACGGTTCGTATTCATCATCTTCTCATTCCTGCTTTTACCCTCGGTCGTTTTATCGGGCGCTAGCGGGGGACAATCGGGATTTGATTTTCTCAGAATAGAGCAGGGTGCAAAAGCTGTCTCCATGGGTGGTGCGTTCACGGCTCAGATAGCCGATCTATACGGCCTGGCCTATAATCCGGCGAGTCTGGCAGGTGTGAAGGACCTGGAATCCACGTTCACATACCTGAATCATTTTTTAGATATCAAATCGGGTTTCGTAGGATTCAACAAGGTCATACCCAACGCCGGTCATCTGGGCATTGGCCTTTTTTACATGAATTACGGCGAGATCCGCCGCACCGATATCGTGGGGAACGATCAGGGATCGTTCAGCCCGGGCGACTTTGTGATCAATGCCGCCTATGCCAACAGCTTGTCTTCCGGTCTTCGTTATGGCGTGGCGATCAAATACATCCAGTCCAAAATCGATCAATATACATCCAATGCCGTGGCCTTGGATGTAGGCGCCATCTATCGTGTCGAGAGTCAGGATCTGAACATCGGTGTCGGCATCTCCAACCTGGGTACGGCCTTAACAGCCTTTATCGACGAACGAGAGAAACCGCCGACATCCTTCCGGCTGGGCGTTTCCAAGAGACTGGCCCACCTTCCGCTTTGCCTCAATCTCGATGTCTTCCGATTCCTCCACGAAGAGAGCGATCAGTTCTTGGGACTCTATTGGGCCCTGGGCGGAGAGTTCACCATCTCCCAGTACTTTTTTCTCCGCTGGGGCTACAACTCCCGGGGCGGCGAGCAGAAAGTGGGCACAGACAGCGACCGGTTCGCTGGCGTCTCCCTGGGATTTGGAATCCGGATTAAAAACTATCGCATCGATTACGGATACAGTTCATTCGGAGCCCTGGGAAGTATGAACACGTTTACAGTCACGGTGCCGTTTTAAGGCGACATTTAAAATGAAGGTATTCAAAAACCCCTTTTCTGGAAGGGGTTTTTTGTTTGAAGTCATGACGGAAAATCCCCTTGCGAAAGTATATGAAAATACGTACCTTTTAATCGAATAGTAATATCTCGGGAGACGGTATGCGCTTCCTCCATCGCCTGTTTCTTGCCATTTTGTTGGGTGTGTCTTTTTGTGCGCATTCCGTAGCAGCGTTGGAGTGGCGTCAGCTGGTTCGGGGAACCTGGGTACTCCACTGCCACGAGGAAGATCTGGAAAACGGGAGGCGTGTGCTTTCCATGGCCGATGAAGCGCTTCCCCGGATGACCGGCGACTTTGGTCTTTCATCGACAGGGATGATACACATCGTAATCGCACCCTCGGAACAGGCATTCCATCGGTTGACAGGCGGCCAGATCCCGGAATGGGGTTCAGGGGCGGCCGATCCTTCTCAAGCAATGATTTTCCTGAAATCACCGCGTTTTTCCCGTCCCGAGACGAACCTTCGGCAAGTCGTGCATCATGAACTGAGCCACGTTTTGCTGTGGATGGCCGTGGATTCTCACCCTGTGGACCGGTGGTTCGACGAAGGATTGGCACAGTTGGAATCGGGAGAGATGGGGATTCGGGGAGCCGTACTCCTGGCCCGGAGTCTTCTTTCCGGCGACATTATCTGGCTGGATGAAGTCGATGAGGTGTTGAAATTCCGGAGAGAAAAGGCGGCTTTGGCCTATGGAGAGTCTCGAGCCGCCATCGATTATCTGATTGCATCGTATGGTCGTGAGAACATCGGCAGAATCATTCAGGCTATCCGGGCCGGCAAGACGATGGATGATGCCTTGATGAACACCATCGGCATTGGATTTCAGGATTTCCAGACGGATTGGTACCATGCCATGAAACAGAAATACCGCTGGTACATACTCCTGGATTTTTGGGTCATGTTCAGTCTCGTTCTCGTGATTCTTTTTTTCACGGCCTTCTTTGTCACACGGAACAGGACACGAAGGATAAAACAAAGGTGGGCAGAAGAGGAACAGTATGGCTTCGAAACGATGGAAGAGCGTACAGCATCGGGTTGAATACGTAGCTTCAAGGGGATTCTTGATCTTTATCTGGCTCGTTTCTTTGAAAACGACATTGATGGTAGGAGACTGGCTGGGCTGGTTTATTTTTTCTGTCCTTCGTATCCGGCGGAAAGTGGTGATGGATAACCTCTCCTCGGCTTTTCCGGAGAAATCCAAAAAAGAACTTCTGGGCATTGCCAAGCGGGCCTACCAAAATTTTGCCAAGACGACTTTCGAATACATGCGCTTTCCGATTCTGGATAAAGAGACTGTTTCCTCACTGGTTCATATAGAAAATCCAGAACACTTTGACCAAATACTCCAAACGGGAAAGGGCGGTGTCCTGGTAGCGGGCCATTTCGGGAACTGGGAGCTGATGGGTGCGGCGCTTGCGCTCAAGGGGTATCCCATGTCATTCTTGGTCGGCGAGCAGCACAACAAGCTCGTGGACGACATGATGAATCATTATCGCGAACTCATGACGATACGCATTATCCATATGGGTATGGCCGTCCGGGGTGTGATTAAAACCTTACGAAACAACGGCTTCGTGGCACTGCTTTCGGACCAGGATGCTGGCGGTGATGGCGTGTTCGTCGATTTTCTGGGTAGAAAATCATCCGTGCATCAAGGCCCGGCCGTTTTTGCCTTGAAGACCGGTGCACCTGTTTTGTTCGGCAGTGCGATTCGCCTGCCCAATGGCAGGCATCGTGTGGAGTCTCATGTTCTCACCTTCGACCATCTGAAAGGCCTTACCCCGGAGAACATACGGGACGTAACCCAAGCGTACACCCATCTGCTGGAAGAGGCGATTCGCGCCCAACCCGACCACTGGTTCTGGATGCATAGGCGGTGGAAAACACGTCCGCCGGAAACGTTGTGAACATTTTGTTTCTGAATTCGGCCAGAAGGTGGGGAGGCAATGAGAAATGGACGGCCCTGGCAGCCCGGCAGTGCTCTGAGGAACACGGCGTTTATCTTGCCTATCGATGCCGTGATATTGGCCGCCGCTTTGAAATCCCAAAATACCGGTTGCCGTTTTATCACGAGGCCGACCTCGTCACGTTGTTCTGTCTGATTTCTATCATAAAGAAACATCACATCAGGCTTTTAATCCCGACGAAACGAAAGGATTATGCCTTGGCCGGAGTGGCCTCGCGGCTCTGTGGTGTAAAGAATGTGCTGCGCCTGGGTATCGTCCGGGATTTGCGGGGGAAATGGGTATACCGCCTGGTTTACGACAAACTCTGTGACGGCATCGTAGTGAACGCGGACAGCATCAAACAGATGCTCTTGAAGTCCGGATTTTTAAGACCGGAAAAAATACAGTTGATTTATAACGGGATCGATACAGACAGGGTGATGCAGGGTGCTGGAGAGAATGCGACGTTCGAATCGCAGTTCCCATTCCTCATCTCATCCTTGGGAGAACTCTCGGACAGGAAAGGGATCGATACGCTGATCCGGGGATTTGCCCGGTTCGCAGACGGAAAGAAGTGTGGACTCATCATCATCGGAGACGGGCCCGCGGCCGAATCTCTCAAGGCACTGGCATATGAGCTGGGAATCGCCCATCGCGTGATATTTATGGGTTTTCGGTCGAATCCCTATCCCTTCATTGCTCGAAGCGATGTCTTTGTGACGACATCCAGGAACGAGGGGCTGTCCAACGCTCTGGTGGAAGCCATGATCTTGAAAAAACCCGTCATCAGCACGCGAGCGGGAGGTGTGGAAGAAATCCTCCATCATCGCGAGAATGGTTATCTGATTCCCGTCAACCATCCCGAAGAACTGTCCCGGGCGTTAGCCGAGTTGTTCGCCGATTCCAAACTCCGGCAGCATATGGCCCGGGCCGGATGGCGAACCGCGGTAGAGCGTTTTTCTCTGGAACGGATGAAATCGGAACTGATCCAATATTTTTCCAGAGTCGTAGAGTCTTCATGAATGCTGACGTTAAAATGCGTGTGTTGTTCATCAACTC
>Ga0180438_10010209_pt1 | contig 11549 bp, 8 predicted proteins | sample SS_ome_12_FD_132455 | JGI IMG/M metagenome (GOLD analysis project Ga0180438, IMG submission 132455) | Hypersaline lake sediment archaeal communities from the Salton Sea, California, USA - SS_3_D_2 metaG | ecosystem: Environmental > Aquatic > Non-marine Saline and Alkaline > Hypersaline >...
CAGACCATTCCCATCATCGCGATTTCTGCCCACGTGACTAGTGTGGACCAGGAACGGAGTCGGCTCGTCGCGCTGGGAGCGACCAGTTTCCTGCCCAAGCCTTTCTCTGTGGAGGATCTGCTGGCAGAGGTTGAAACAGCTCTGCAGCCAGTCCGTGGTCCAGATCCGGTTTGAGCCTGGGTTTGTTAGCATGGCGATTGCCTGTGAAGTGGCACGCCCAGTGCGAGGCTTTGTTCCTTGTAGCGAGCAGCGGAAACCGCATGTCAAATGGTGATTGCCAGAGTGCAGCGCTTACATGTTGTCTCCCTTGCCTAACTTGCTCAGCTTCCCGGGCAAAATCACCCCCTGATTCATCTGCCGGAACAGGTCGGCAAAAGGTTCATTGACAAATGCAAACGTGATGTATCCTTCTCCCCACATGTCAGCGTCGTAGGCTTTAATCTTGACCGCCTTCGCGACACGCTGGAAGGTCCTACGAACCTCGGAAGTCAGGCCGACGGTGGAAACTAGGCATTGGGCTATCAGAATGCCAAGCAGTGCTAGAGGGGCAAGTATGGCCAGACCGCCAAGGAAGGTGAAGAGAGAGACATCTTGGAGAGCTCCAGACACTGAGGCTATGCCAGAGACAGCCGTGATCAGGAGCAGGGTTGACGCCAAGCCAGCCCGCCGGGCGGTGCTTCTGCGCCGGTTGATCGTCTTTGAGAGAAGCGCACATCGGTCACACAGGGGAAAGGAGAAGTTGACGAATCCCACGCCGCTCTTGCTGTAGCCAGAGGTCATCAGCCTTCCCGATTCCGCCGGTGCCCCACACGCGCAACACACCTTTGGCATCGTGTAATGATCCTGTCGGCGAATTGTAACAGTCTCCATGGTGCTCAGTCTCCTGTTGAGTACCCGTCCACACGCGTTGGAACAGACCGGGTCATGAATAGTACTCCCAGCCGGTGTGTTAGGTTCATCAATGGACACGGGCTACTGGGCCTAACGATGCTACAGCGGCGGTGAATTGAGGGGATGTGGGATCTGGTGCTGTTTGACGTGCTCTAGTCGCCGTCCCCAATGATCACTCGGCGAGTGCGCCCTCCTGCCTCGGGTGGGCCGATTATGTCCATCTCTTCCATCATCCGCATAAGCCGCGCTGCACGCGGGTGGCCGATGCGCAGACGCCGTTGCAGGAGCGAGGCCGAGGCGCTGCCGGTCTCCTGAACCAGCGCGATTGCGTCTGGTAGCAGCTCGTCCTCGTCGACTTGACCTCCGGCCTGATCGCGCTCCTCCGGCCGCATCATTCGCTCCCAGGGAGCCTCTTCCTCGATTCGGCCTACCTGCTCATGCCAGAAGCCGACCACGCGCTCGGTTTCCTCTTCAGAGACGAAGCATCCCTGAACGCGCACGGGGTATCCGGCGTCGGATGCCAGATAGAGCATATCACCCCGTCCCATCAACGTCTCTGCCCCCGGCATATCCAGGATCACCCGTGAGTCGATCTGGCTAACAGTAGCGAAGGAGATACGGGCTGGGAAGTTGGCCTTGATCAGCCCTGTGACTACGTCTGTGCTCGGTCGCTGTGTCGCTACGACCAAGTGGATGCCTGTGGCCCGGGCCATCTGCGCGATACGACAGATGGTGCGCTCAACTTCGTCGGGGGCCAGCATCATCAAGTCGGCCAACTCGTCTATCAACACGACTATGCGTGGGACGATGGGCTCCTCTTTTTGCCTCATCATGCGGTTATAGTCGTCGATGTTGCGCGCTGCGACAGCGGCAAAACGTTTGTAGCGATTATCCATCTCCCACGCCACCCAGCGTAACACCTTTACTACTCGCTCCAGGTCCACCTCCACCCGCCCCAAGAGATGGGGCAACCCATTGAAGCGTACCAGTTCGACCATCTTGGGGTCAATCATGACCAGCTGCAGATCATTGGGGGTGTTGGTGTAGATCAGGCACATGGTGATGGCCTTGATGCAGACCGACTTGCCGGATCCGGTGGTCCCAGCGATCAGCAGGTGAGGCATCTTGGCAAGATCGGCTGCGACCGCCTCACCGGCTACGTCGTGACCTAGGGCAATGGCTAGCGGCGAATCGAGCTTGTCGAATTCCTCCGACTCCATCACCTCGCGGACACCCACCAGTTGGATGCTGCTGTTGGGAACCTCGATGCCGACGACGGGACGGCCGGGCACAGGGGCCTCGACCCGGATGCGGGGGGCTGCCAGGGCCAATGCTAGATCGTCGGCCAGCGCGCTGATTTGGCTCACGCGTACCTTCCGCCCACCACTGCCAGAACGTTCCACAATGCCCGGTGTGACACCAAACTGGGTGACTGTAGGGCCAATGCGCACCTCGGTCACTTCCACCGGCAGGCCAAATTGCTGCAATGTATCCCTGATGACTTGTGACTTTTCGCGAATCTCCTCATCGGTCAGCACGGGTCCCTCAGGCTCGTCGAGGAGACTAATTGGGGGTAGGCTGAATTGTCGCTGGAGATAGGGCACAGCGGGCAGTGGTGGAAGTTCGGACTTGGTTTCGGGCGGGGACGGCGTCGTGCGACGGTGCTCTCCAACCGAAGCCAGACGGGCATGGGGGGAGGACGTAGCTCTCGGCGAAGCGGGTGGTACAGACTGGCGCTGTGAGATACGCACCGGCTGCTGTGGCTCGCGTCGTGCCGCGGGCTTGGCTGGACGGCGTCGCGGGGATGGGATCTGATCGAGGGCGTGATCAGTCGAACGGCGGCGCGCCGCGTAGCCCGTGAGCATTCCCTGTAGCGCGCCTGCAACACGCTTGATGTCGCTGAAGGTCACATCGAAGGTCAGGCCCAGGCCGAGTACCGTCAGTGTCGCAAGAATCAGCACGGCTGCTGGCCATCCCAAGTAGGTGGAAAGTACAACAGATATGCCCCAGCCCACCAATCCACCGCCCCAGCGCTTTCCTACCAAACCCCACAAGTCATCTCGGCCAGCGATGAGATGTGTCAATGCTAACAGGCTGAAGACTGTCAGTTCGGCACCGACGAGTGGACGCCACCGCCACTCTAGCGGGCGGTCAAGATGATGCTGGAGCCACAATAGACCGGCCAGAAGGATGGTAATAGCAGCTGGGTAAGCGCCCCAACCTAACCAGTATCGCAAAAGACCCACCCAGGGATCCACAAAGCGTCCTGCTGTACCCCGGAACAATGCCAGCAGTGTAATCACGCCCACTGCCACGACGCCTAATGCCAGGATCTGTTGCAGGAGCGGGTCGGTCAGGACAGCCAACCAGTCGATCTTGGGATTTGGACTTTTCTTCTGGCTCCGTCTGGTCATGTTCCGTCGATTAGTGTGGCGTGGTGGGATCCCTGACCTGTCGTAGACTCAACCCCATGCGGCGTCGCGCGCCATCGATGTTGAGAATACGGGTGGTCACAGTATCTCCTTCCTGCACCACATTGCGGGGGTGGATAAAGTTCCCTTCTGCGAGCTCCGACACGTGGATCAGGCCTTCTAACCCGTCTTCGATCTGTACGAAGGCTCCAAAGTTCACCACGTGGGTGATGATGCCCTTGACAATCTGGCCAACGCGATAGCGCTCTTCCACTGATTGCCAGGGATCGGGTCGCAGCCGCTTGATGCTCAGCCCCACGCGTCCACGCTCGCGGTCTACATTGACGACGTATACCTCCACAGGTTGGCTGGTCTGAAGGACATCGCTGGGATGGTCTACCCTACCCCACGAAAGCTCCGACACGTGGATCAATCCCTCCAGACCGCCCAGATCCACAAAGGCGCCAAAGGAGCAGAGGTTAGTCACGCGGCCCTGGCATATATCACCTGGACACAGGGCCTCCAACAGTTCCTGGCGATGGCTCTCGTCCAGGCAGGAGGCTCGCTCTGAAAGGACAAACCGCCTGCGTTCCGGATCTAGTTCGATGATTTTGAGGTGCAATTGGCTGCCGATGAGACGTCGCAGTTCAGTGTATCGTTCTTCCTCGTCCGCAACTGGCGACAGGCTCATGAGATGAGAAGCGGGGACAAAGCCATGTAGACCATCCCACCCGACGAGTACGCCGCCACGATTGCAGCCCATCACTGGCAGTTGAAGCACCTTTCCCTGCTCCATTGCCTCTCGGGCGGCTTTCCACTGGTCTCTTGGCGTCGTGGCCTCCGCTTCTGCCGACGTGCTGGCGGGAGGGAGGAGACTCTCCCTGCTCCAGAGCTGCTCTTGAGTGGCAGAAGGCGCTGCCGGCCCATGCTCTCCATAGCGTGACAATGCCTCCCAATATCCCTCATCCGGCGGTGCGTCCCCAGGAACCCACTCTCCTATCTCACCCATCGCACTCTTGCCTCCCATCCTCACACACTACACCACATTTGGTCCCAAACCTGTTTCCGCTCTTAACATACACGATTATATGGCAGTGCCAATTGCTTGTCAAACGGTCAACTTCTCTCCGGAACGGCCTCCTGATTGACCAGCTCCTCCTGTTCCATCTCCGCCAGTGTCTGAGCTACTGCCTCGATCGCGATGCGTTGTTTACGGTAGAGATCCGACTCGCTCATTGCCAACCGCATTGCGACCTCGTGCACCCTGCGACCTTGGAGGAACTTGAGTTCAAGGATGTTGTACAGAATCCACTCTGGTGCTGTCATCTGGCGTTGACCATCGGGACGCAAGCGCTCAATGGCCTGCTTGAGTACAGTCCGGACTCCTTTCATGACGTTGCCATCGTGCTCCCGTGTCGCACGTTCCACCACGTGTAACGAGAGGAGTGGGCTGGTGGTCAACTTTGGTCCGCCCCAGTAGTGGCTGAGCGCATCCCTGACCCACTGGCGAAACTCGGCGTCCTCCGCCAGGTTGAACCCCGAGAGCGCCTCTTCTCCCACGTAATGTACCATCCCACGACGCCGCTGAATGTCCTCGATCTCTGGAATGATCCGCTCCAGTGCACCAAAGATGTTCTGTTGAAGCTGACGATCCTCCAGGGCTGCTGCCGCCTGGGCCAGCAAAGCTTCCATACCTGCCTGTTCCTCAGGACTCAAGTCTGGCTCAGGCGCGCGCGCTTCGATACCTACTACCCCGATGACGACATCCTGACCGTGAGGGCGCAAAGGAACCAGCCAGTAGCCACCCCAAACAAACAAGTCCCCATGTCGTTCAACTTGGCGGTCTTGTAATGAATTGGCTCCAGTGGGTGTTTGCCAGGTCTCAAGCGGTATGCAGCCTTCTGTGCCTGGTGACAACTGCCCGCATACGACTTCCAGGTGAGGCGCGTCGCCGTCTAGGACAGCCACAAAGGCCGTTTCCACCCGCAATAGGTCGCAGAGCGCAGCGAGGACGTTCTCCAGAAACTGGCGCAGGTCTGTCGTCGTAAGCAGTCGGGTGCTCAATTCCTGGATCCACGCGATCTCTGGCTGATCCTGGCGATAGAGCGCTCGGTCAATCAGCGGCTTGGCTAGTTCGATGCCCAGTTGTAACAGCAGGATGATGCCGACGACTCCAAAGACCATCACGCGGCGACCTGGCAATCCGAGCCATCCTTCCGCCTGAGATGCAGCGATAATGACCACGACCACCAGCGTGGCGACAAGTGGCCCACGTAGCAGGAAGCGTATCAGACGATGTTTGACCGCCCGATCAGGGGTCAGCGCGCCAAAGAAAGCTACACTGTAGGCCAGCAATACCAGCATCAACCCAATCGCCACGTTTCCCAGCACCAGCAGTAGCCAGAAGATCGTGCCGTGTGCGGAGGCTGGCCAGCCAGCGAGCAGCAGGTATGGGAAGACGCCGGCTGCTGGGGCCGCAAAGGTAGCCGCCAAATAGGCCATACGACGCCGTGACGTTGAGGTGAGACAACGACGGCGAGCCCACAGGACGTTGGCAGTGCCCCATCCTAGAGCGGCGAAGAAGTAGACGACAAACAGAGGGAAAAGGGTCCCAGGAAGCAGGTGAGGCGCACCCGACGTCAGCTCGCCGCTATACACAACCTGATCGCTGAAAGCGACACCCAGCAGCAAAACCACGCTAAGCACGGAACTGATACGGACAGCAGAATCGCGCAGTTTGCTTCGGGCGCCGGTCGTGGTCAACAATGCATTGGAGAAACCGAGATAGGTGGCTGGCGTGAACGCGATCCCCACCCATTGGAACCGCAGCCAGGGGGCAGCTGCGCTCAAGTTCTCAACGCCAAAAAGCGCAAGGTCCACAAAGTAGGTGACGAGTACACAGGCGAGCAGAGCGGCAAAGAAGCGTGCAACGTTATTGCGAGGATTGTAGATGATGAGGTAGAGCAAGAGGGCGCATGAGACGATGACGATGCCCGAGGTGAGCACGACATTGATCAGCTCAAGCAATCCCTGCAATTCGAACGCTGACGCGAATTCCATCGATCCGACAGTCAAGATCCCTGTTGTACGCTATCGCAACGATATGCCAAAGAACAGAGCAATGTCCTGCCCTGGCCAATAGTGATCGTTATAGCCGCAGAAGGTCAACCCTCGCGACTGGTAGAACTGTGTAGCCGGGTAGTTCTTAGTCTGCGTTTCGGCCACCAGTCGCACCAGGCCTTGGTCACGTGCCCATGTCGTAGCAGCCTGGAGTAGCGCCGTGCCGATGCCGCGCCGCCTGAGGTGGCGGTCCACGACAAGGTCTCCTGTCCAAGCGATTCCATGTTCAGCATAGGAGGTCAGTGTCACGTAACCACGAATGGCCCCGTCCTCCTCTGCCACCAGGAAGCTATCACGACGCCGCCATCCTGCCAGCAGACTCTCGCCCCATAGGGGGTAGTCAACCCGGGTCTCACGGGGCAAACGTACGACCCGGAAGGTGACGGTGATGGATTTGCTGCTTCCTCGGGCGTCCATCTGCCAGACACGATCTGTGGTATACGAATGATTCAGGGTGGCGCATGCTTCCAGGTCCTTGGGTCTCGCCGGACGTATGCGCATAAGCTCTCTCTCCTCACAACAAGACCAGCTGATCACAGAAGCTGGCACTGACCAGGTTTTGACAAATCGCTGCCAATGGTTGCCCCCATCGGCCTATCAGTATCTGTCATTCTACCACAGGCTCGCACTGAGGCAAACGAGCATGTGTGCCTCTTGCATCCTTGTCTGCCGTCAGCCACTGACGCACTTTGGCGTCAATGATCTTTTCCACCTTGGCGTGGGAGACGTCGAACCAGTGTATGGTGGGATCGTTGAGGCGAAACCAATTGTACTGGTGGCGGATGAATCGACGCGTCGCCCGCTTGATCTCCACTACTACTTCCTCCAGCGAGACCTGCCCCTCGAAGTACGGCCTGAATTGCACGTATCCCAGGCCCGACATCGCTGGGAGGTCCCATCCATACCCTGCCTCTATGAGCTGACGCACCTCGTCCTCCAGGCCGGCGGCTATCATCGCCTCCACTCGCCGATCGGCCTGGGCGTAGAGAGCTGCTCGTTCCATCGTCAGGCCGATCTGAAGGATGCGGTAAGGGGGCGGCCGCTTGCGCTGCTGTTCAGAGATCGGCTGTCCTGTGACGAGGCAGACCTCCAGCGCCCGGATGACCCGGCGCACATTTCGTGGGTGAATGCGCTGCGCAGCGGTTGGGTCCAGTTGGGCCAAGCGGGTGTGCAATGCTGCGACCCCGTCACGCCTGGCTAGGTCTTCCAGCTCTTCTCTCAAAGCGAGATTGGGTGGAATGCGGGGGATGCGCCATCCCTCCACAACGGCTCGTACATACTGCCCGGTACCGCCGACCAGAAGTGGCAGATTCCCACGAGCGTGGACGCCTGCGATCGCTGCGTATGCCTGCTCCTGGTATTGGGCTAGGCCCACTGTCTCGTCGGGATCGGCGATGTCAATCAGGTGATGGGGAATGCGAGCGCGTTCGTCGAGTGTGGGCTTGGCTGTGCCAGTGTTCATCCCCCGGTAAAGCAGGCGCGAGTCGGCAGAGATGATCTCGCCTTTCAGCACCTGGGCCAGGTGGAGGGAGAGCGCCGTTTTGCCCACTGCCGTTGGACCAACTATGACCAGCAGAGGGTCAGAGATTGCAGGTTGCGGATTGTGAACTGTGGGTTCTCGATCGTCTCCCGACTTCCCAGTTTCCTGGTCTTTGGCTGCCTGCACCATATCCCTTCCTGTCGCTTCTCAACTGATGCTGTCATACACCTCTAGCCGCACCAAATGGCCTGTCCTATCCATATTCACTGCCACGAGGCCTACCCGCCAGTCTACGTCGTGTAAGTCGTGCTCACCGAGGTAGGTGAGCGCCACGTCGATCATACGTTGCTGCTTGGCGGGTGTGAGCGACTCCTCTGGCGTGCCGAACTCTTGCCCGCGGCGCGTACGTACTTCGAAGAAGTACCATATCTCGCTGCGGATAGAGACAATATCTACCTCACCGACCTGGCAGCGCCAGTTGCGCGTCACGATCTCGTGACCACGTCGGCCTAGCTCGGCGATGGCCAACTCCTCCCCTCGTCGCCCCAACCGGACTCTCGCCCTGCTCACTTTGACGGTCTCCTCCTTATCGCTAATCCCCTGATGCCAGGGATGCGGACGCAAAATAGGCGCAGTGGGCTTGCAGTATACATTGGTCGCACCGCGGATTACGGGCGTGACAGACAGTGCGCCCGTGCTCGATCAGGTTGAGATGGAAGGGATAATAGATCTCCGGCGGGATGAGATTCTCCAACAGTTCGTGAGCTTTCTCGCGGCTGGTTTTCTCCGGGATCAAGCCCAGCCTGCGGGTGACTCGGTGGACGTGGGTATCCACTGGGAAAGCGGGTCTTCCAAGCGCGAAGAGCAGGACGATGGACGCGGTCTTGGGCCCCACGCCGGGGATGCCTAACAGCCACGTTCGTGCCTCCTCCAGCGCCATTTCATTGAGGAATGCCAGCTCGATCTCTCCCCTCTCCTCCGTGATACGGTGCAACGCCTTCTGGATGCGAGGCGCTTTGGTCGGAGCCAGCCCCGCCGGACGGATCGCGTCTGTTAGCTCTTCACGTGGCGCGTCGCGCACCGCTTCCCAGGTGGAGAACTGCTTTCGCAGTCGCTCGAAAGCGCGGTCCCGGTTGACGTCGTTGGTGTTCTGGGAGATGATGGTGGAGACAAGGGTGGCAACGGGATCGTGGGAATGCCAGTGGTGGTCGCCATATTCTGCCTTTAGTGATCTGTGAATGTGTAGGAGGTCTTTGGTTGCAGGTTTCATAGTTCTGAATTCCGCGTAGTTAGGGTTCTCTCCGGTTGTCGATGTGCAGGTGCATTATAGCACAGCACGGCGGTTGAAAAAGGCGGCACTAGATGCACGGTTCACTGAGGAGAATCGGGGATGGTAGCCGCCCGATCCAGTGCCAGAGCGTGGCTAGGCCGGGCCGGAGAATGGTGACTCTCCGGCCCGGCGCACTGGTAGGTCAGCGCAGTATGGTCGGCAAGTAGGCTCGATGACCGGCGGCATAGTCTCTGGTGACGAGGGGCAGGTAGACGGTGGGGGGCTCGACCGCCGTCGTGATGCTATCGAATGGCTTGCCGTGATCGAGGGCCAGGGCGACGTTGCCCCTGCTGTCCACCGCCTGGGCAAAGTACTCGACCGGACTGTTCACAGGAGCGACGGCTCCCTCGGCCCACCCGGTCTTTTCGTTGTAGGCCAGCTCGGCCTTCGACCAGGTGTGGCTCTCCAGGGTGCGGTAGAGGACCACGGTGCGTTGAATAGCAAAGCGGTTGTCTTCGACCCGGACCCGGAACTTGAGATACCGGGTGCCGCTGATGGCCCTGACCTGCCAGATGGAAGGGGCGATAAAGTCGGTGGCGGTGAACGGCGCGTGATAGACCTCGAAGGTGAGGTCGGTGTAGAGCCGCTGGGTGCCGGTAGTGGGCAGGGCGAGGGTGAGGCTGAGGCTGGGTGCGGCCTTGAACTGGGCCGGCACGATCACCAGGCGCTCGCGAGACTGTCCATCGATGGCGAGGAAGCGGTTGACAGTGCCCGGCTGCATAGGATACCATTCCTCAGCGGGATAGGCGGGCTCGGAGATGCGGATCTCCTCGGTGACCACGCGGGAGATGAAGGGATCGAAGGCGGTCACGTCCGTGAAGGCGGCGCTGACGAGGAGGGCACCATGGGCGATGGTGCCGGAGATGTGGACGTCGTGGCTGCTGCGCGGGGCCACGGGATGTCCACCCGACACGTGAACGTCGTTCTCACCCTGGATGGTGAAAAAGTGTCCAAGACCGGTAACGGTGTGGGAGACGAAATCGAAGGAGCGCTGAACGGTGGTGGTGAAGAGCTGCGAGTCAAGAATGGCGAGTGGCGAATGGGAAGCTGCGGGTTCGGCCTGGCGCCTAGCGCCTGAAAGGTTACGAATGGCGCGTTCCGATGGACGCCTCGGCATCGGGTCGGCGGCGGTGTAGGGCATTTCAATCTGGAGCATCGGGAGACCGTAGAGGGTCATGATCTCCAACACCTTCTCGTCGTAGTTGCTCAGGCTGCCGGCAGCGATGGAGTTGTAGTAGCGGTGCTTTGCCTGGAGCAGGGCATTGCCGATGGTCTGGGGCTCGCTGTCGAGCTGCTGGTCGAGCTCCTCCACAAAGTTCGTCATCAGGCGCTCTGAGTAGGCGATCAGGTCGGAATCGCCGTACCCGTAGCCGGTGTTGCCGATGAAGGAAGCACCCTGGCGGAGGAAGGCCTGAGCCCAGTCGGTGCCGGCCTGGACGGTGATGGCGTCGTCGTCGGGAACGTTGAGACCGGAGTGACAGCCGATGGAGAAGATGGCGTCGCCAGCATAGTCGGTGGTACCGGTGACCTCGGTAGCAAAGACGTCGCTGATGGGGCGGGCGGGGAAGAGGCGGTAGTGCTGGAAGTGGGCGTTGAGAGAGGTGAGGTCGTGACCGGCGGGAGTAAAGAAGGCGTCGCGGAAGTCGTCGGCGGTCCAGTGATCGTCGATGAGGGTGTCGATGAACCAGATGCCCTGGCCCGCGAGAGCGTCGCGGATCGCTTGGGACTGGTCGGTGAGGAAGTCGTAGCCGACGACCAGGGCGTCGGTAGGGGAGAGAGCGGGCTGGGCGATGAAGGCGTCGATGGCAGTGGCGATCTCGTGTGGAGACTCGACCAGGCGACCGGTGGCCAACTGAGGGAGATAGAGCTCGCGCCCGCGCCAGGGAAGGGGTAGGAGACCAGCGTAGTAGTCGTCGGTAAGAAAGTAGCGCAGGGCGAGGGAGTCGTAGAGGTTGTCGGCGTGGGCGGTGGCGGCGTAGTGGCGTTCGTTGGCGTACAAGGCCTCGTCGCGGATGCGGCGGTGAGGGATGACACGGTCGTCGCCGACGATGAGCAGGTACTTGAGGTTGGGATAGGCGGGGACGAGGCGGTAGAGAAGGGCCTTGATGTGGGCGGCGACAAAGTTGGCGGCCATCGGGTTCTGGGGCTGGGCATCCCAGGTCGCGTAGGCGTCAGCAATCTCGGGGTAGTCGTCGAGATCGACGATGGTGCCGTTGACCTGGGGATGGAGAGCCAGGTCCGCCAGCCGGCCGGCGATGTCGGTGGTGGTGAAAACCAGGGTGCCGCCGTAGAGCTGGGTCAGGCGGGAGGGATTGGC
>Ga0180438_10010210_pt1 | contig 11549 bp, 5 predicted proteins | sample SS_ome_12_FD_132455 | JGI IMG/M metagenome (GOLD analysis project Ga0180438, IMG submission 132455) | Hypersaline lake sediment archaeal communities from the Salton Sea, California, USA - SS_3_D_2 metaG | ecosystem: Environmental > Aquatic > Non-marine Saline and Alkaline > Hypersaline >...
ATTGAACACCCCGTCTCACATAAATATCGGGATAACCCCCGTAGTTATCTTCCCATGCGATGTAGGGTATTCCATCTGGACTTGTTGCCAAAACGGGATAATTTGCCCGATAACTCGTATCACTGATACCTCCATTTAGGACAGAACCTGTACCTGCTTCAAGCCATTCTCCAACATCAACATCCCATCGTCTAGCGAAGATATTAGAGTCTTCTCTCCACGCAATTAGAGGCGTCAACTCCTTTGTAAAACTAATGGTTGGGCTTGTAGATATCGTACTTGTATTGCTAATTCCTCCCCTTGATGCAGAATCCACCCCCACTTCATCCCAGGTTCCAGTAGTCTCATTCCATTTCCGAACATAGATCTCGTTATATCCGAGTGGCTCCATAACTTCATAATCTTCCCATGCTACATAAATTGTCCCTTCCAATGAAATAGCTATGGTCGGGTTTGTCGAATCGGTTGGATTATTGCTTATGCCCCCGCCAGTAGCGGAGTTTAGACCCAACTCAATCCAGGTACTTGTGACAGAGTCCCACCTTCTCAAATAGATCTCATAATTGCCATCCGAGATGTCAGACCAGGCTATATAAGGAATTCCATCTGGTGATATCGCAATAAATGGAGTGTTTGATGTATTTTCGTTATTGCTTATGCCATACCCTGATGCTGAACCAACACCGACTTCTTCCCAGATACTTGATTCACTATCAAAACGTTTTACATAAATTCCATTTTGATACTCATCCTGCCAGGTTATGTAAGGGGTTCCATCTGGAGAGATTGCCAATGAAGGCTCTAATGAATCACTACTCGTATTACTAATTCCTCCTCCAGTCGCAGAACCCACCCCAACCTCCACCCAGGTCGCACATACTGGATCCCAACGTCGAATATAGATTTCTTCATCATATCCATCTTGCCAGGCAACATATGGAATCCCATCACTTGATATCGCCATTGAAGAATAACTTGAGTGTGAATCATTATTGCTAATTCCACCACCAGATGCTGAACTTGTCCCAATCTCTACCCAGGTTTCACTGATCTCATCCCAGCGTAACATGTAGATTTGATCGTTGTCCCAACTTACATAGGGCACCCCATCGGACGAGATAGCAATTGAAGGCCGATTGCCATCTGCCAATCCCCCCCCAGAAGCAGATCCAGAACTTACTTCTTCCCATCCTGAATTAGAGAACGAGCCCAAGCCTGAAGCGGTGTAAGAGACTAATGAGAACAAAAGAATAGAGAGAGCTAAAACAAGCAAATAAAGAAAATTTACCCCTTTTGATCTCATAATATAAGCTCCCATCATTCTGGTGACGAGCAATTGACTGTATCCCAATGATCTTAAATTGTGAAGGCCCGTTGATTGGGAATTCAAAGGCATTATTAATGTCAAGTATTCAACTTAACACTAAGTAAAAACCGATAGAATCTCCAAAAGAAAGATGCTGAGAAATCCATTTACGCCATCCCCTACGAAACTAGATGCTGTTGCCCAGCAGGAAAATACGGATTCTAGTAAAACATAAAAATTCACAACTGAGATTTTGTCTAATCGTCATAAACGATAACAAGGGAACTTGCGATTCATTCGTAATTGGCACGTTTATAATGCATGAAACTGATTGAGAAATTCAAAACCGACAGCAATCGAGGATATACAACCATCTTAGCACGGTTTAGGAAATTCCTAAATACTTATTTCCTCTAACTCCCCCAAATGCAACAAGTATTTCACGGTAAAGTTACACCGCTTTCTAATCTCCAATCCACAACTTAACATACTTGGCTAATACCCACTTAAACACTATCAAATATAACAAATTAGTGTATGTCATTGGCGCTTCCCAGATATTATGTTGCAGTACGTTCGCTACTTAGCTTTTCAATCGATGAAATCTGTACTCAAGGAGGCTGCCGAAAAACGGATTGTATCTGCGTCGATAAAATTACTTATCAATGCGCGTTATTAATACTCGTTATGTTGCGTTCTAATCGTTGATATTCCTTACCGCAGCTTTGTGTAATGGACATAACTTCTCCCATATAGGCCGGTTCGCCACATTCTTTGAATCACTAAATGACCGATATTTATGTTAATTTTCCTAATATCTACCTGGTATTTCCAGACCTCTAGATTTAGTACAAACATTTAATTAATATATTGCTTCGTCCTTGTGAATTACATTCCGGAAGTGAGCCGTTTTTTTCTTTATATTCTGCAAGGAGCAATTGTTCAATCCATCCCGGGAATGGAGTAGCCTTCCAGGCAAATTGCAGATCTCCAGTTTTATAAATCTCAGCCAGCTTTATGCTATCTGCTCGTTCCAGATCCTGTATTTTGCCGTAGCGCAATTTTAATCTCTTCCTGATGCTAGTGCAGGATGCTCCAATATAGATGATCCTTTCGTTATGGATGAATCTATACACACCACGTGTTGACCGTGGAATCTGCCTGATATTTTCCAATGTAAAGGGAAGTTTTAATGAGAACCTCATTGGGAAACCTTCGATCTTGCCTAAGCGAGTTATTAACTTAATAGTCTTGTTTCTCTCTGCTAATGACATTCTCTCAGGATCTTTAAGGGTGATAACTAAAGTCCGAAAATAAATCCACCATTCTCTTATAAGTCTCATAATAACACTCCAGATCCTTTTCCGAGCCATTACGCTAAATCACTGTTAATATCTATTAATGCAGCGTTAAATCAGAAGCCATGACACTTTCTTCCCAGTTTGGAGATGACAAGATCGACTCAAACACAATATCGATCTCAATTTTCAGAGTTACCAAAAATCAACATACACAAGCATTTGGCAAATTACTATAAATTTGCTATTTCTTTTGGATAATTGGCAAATAAATTAAATTACAGACACTACATACATCCCCCGTTCTCTCTAAAAAAATTAGTGAGTTAAGCCAAGCCTGGAATTCGTCGTCTCCAGGTTCACACAACGATGTCGCATTAAACCAGAACTTATATAGGGAGGATAGAGACTTCAAGCTTTGTGGTAAGGCTCCCTCGAGCGGATTACTATCGACGTAAAGTTGAAGAAGGTTGGATAAATTTCCAAGCTCAGGAGGAACTCCCCCTTCTATATTGTTTAACCCCAGATCAAGATATTCAAGATAGCCTAAGCCACCAATTTCACTGGGAATGGTACCCTGCAGGTTGTTCTTCCAAAGTATTAGACTCATCACATGCCCTTGGTCGCAAACAACATTAGACCAACCACACGGCAAGAGGTCCATCAACCAATTCGTATTCTCCAGCCAATGATCACCGTTTGTATTTCTAAATAATGCTACAAGAGCCTCGCATTCATTCTGTGGTATTTCCGAAACCTCGCTACAGTCAAAAGGATTTGTCGTTGTACTGAATTCAAGGCTGTAACTGCTAAGCTGTTCATTTTGTTGGATGCCGTGTACAGGTGTATAGGTCCTTATAACGAAGTAATATTTTGTCTCTGGAATTAAACCTTCAAAGACGTAAGTGGTTGTTAATTTATCTGTGGTAATTCCATAGATTGTGTATGGACCACCCGGAGTATCCGAATACAAAATGTCATAATGCCCCCCATCACCAATGTAAGGAATTGGAGTCCAGGATAATTCAAGTTGGGTAGAACCCAGACTGGATGTCCCTACACCTGATGGGGGTATTGTTTGTGTTTCATCCCAATCGGGATCCCTCGCGTCGAGAAATGCAACTGTTGTTGGGTTATGCGAGTAAAGCATGTTATAACCAAAATCCGTTGCTGGACCAAGATCTACCAGATGGACGATACTTCCCGGAATCTCCCCCTCTATAGCATTGTTATCAATTCTCAACTGCAAGAGCTTATTCAAGTTCCCAATTTCCGAGGGGAGAGGCCCTTCCAGACAATTTCTGCTCAAGTCAAGATACAGTAAGTTTGTCAAATTCCCAATCTCGGATGGAATGGTTCCCGTCAATTGATTGTCATACAAACTTAACTCTTGAAGGTTTACTAAGTCACCAAGCTCGGGAGGAATATCCCCATATAGTTGATTCGTGTAAAGGTGGAGTTCACTTAGGTTAAATAGGTTTCCGATTGCAGCAGGAATATTTCCGTTGAATTGATTGTCGTAAAGAGAAATCTGTTCTAGGCTCGAGAGACCGCCAACCTCGGCAGGTATTATGCCATCCATCTCATTCCTGTCGAGTTTCAACCGACTAAGATTCGACAGGTTTCCTATCTCGACAGGAATGCTCCCAGAGATTTGATTATTCGGAAGTGATAGCTCAATTAGAAAACTCAAGTTCCCCAATTGAGCTGGTAGCCCTCCATTTAGATTATTCGCTTCTAGACTAAGAATCGTTACCTTCCCCCCATCACAACTTACCCCATACCAACTGCAGGGTAAAATCGTGTCCAGCCAGCCAGTTCTATCTGACCAGTTGCTACCGTTTGTGCTGTTATACAAGGCCACTAAAGCTTCACACTCATTTTGAGAAATCTCTGATACGTTCTCACAATGAAAAGGCCCTGTGATAGCGGAGAGTTCTAAACTGAAATCACTGGTTAAATCATTCTGTTGGGAGCCGTGACCGGGTGTGAAAGCTCGAATCACAAAATAGTATGAACGATCATAATCCAATCCGTCGGCAACATAACTCGAAATGGTCTTGTCGGTTGTCGTTCCATGAAGAGAATATGGTCCTCCTGAATGCTGTGAATAGAGCACCTCATAATAACCACCATCAGAGGTGTATTGAATTGGGGCCCATGAAAGCTCTACCGATGTCCCATTAACATCAACTAATTGTAAATTCTCAGGTGGAATTGTTTGGGTCTCATTCCAATCGGGATCTTTATCATTAAGGAAATCAAGAACCGCCTGATTCGATGAGAATAACTTGTTATAACCAAAATCGGTTCCCTCCGGATCCAGGTTAATGAGATTAACGATGGTTGAAGGGATTAACCCGCCAAGTGCATTGTCTTCCAGTCCAAGCTGTTGAAGGTGACTTAGATTACCAAACTCTACAGGAATACTCCCATCCAACTGGTTCTGTCCCAGTAAAAGAATTTCTAGATTACTCAAATTTCCCAATGATGTCGGGATGGTTCCGGACAAGAAATTACCTTCCAGCCCTAAGTCCACCATCTCAATTACATTGCCCAACTCGGAAGGGATGTTTCCAGTTAATTCATTGTTTGAAAGGCGTAATTCTCTTAATTGCGAATCGCCTAATGATGCAGGAATAGTCCCACCAAATTGGTTATCATTTAAGTAAAGTACAGTAAGTCGATCCAGATATCCAAAGCTAGCAGAAATCCCACCGGAGAAGTTATTATGGCCTAATTTTACGGTTTGCAGAGATCGTAAATAATCGGGGTTAAATGAAATACCTCCTGACAATTGGTTATTGCTTAAAATCAACTCCTCTAATTGCATGCCATATCCAGGACTGAAATTAGGAACTGAACCTGTCAACTGATTGTCGTTCAATATAAGGGAATGTAAATTATATTCAGTAAAGTACTCAGGCGGTATAGTTCCACCGAGTTCATTGTTACTTAAATCCAAAATCTCCAACATGGGAGGATTACCAACGCCTATCAGAGGGATTGTGCCAGTTAGATTGTTGTTTTGCATGTACAGCTCTATAGGGCCACCACATTGACTGAAACCTGGAATTTCTCCATCAAATTGATTGTCATTTAGATACAAATTCTCGATATGGCACAAATCTTCCATACCTGGCAAGTCCCCACCCAATTGATTATGGTCCAGACGTATTTCTTTAGCATAAAACTTGTTCATAAATCCGCTAGGGAGCTCCCCATCCAGGAGATTATTGTTTAGATATAAATAACGAACTTCTCCACCAGCCATCGATCCAGGAACATTCCCTGTCAGTTGGTTCGATTGAAGATCTAAGGTCCATAATTCCAGGTTGCCAATTTGAGAGGGTATTGTTCCATTAAGATTATTGGATCCCAATTCCAATCTGTCGACTGACCCTGATTCACAATGCACTCCAAACCAACTGCACGGCGTATTTGTCACAAGCCAATTGTTATTGTTGAACCAATTGTTACCATTCGTGCTGTTATACAAGTACACAAGCGCTTGGCATTCCCTTTGGGGAATCTCTGTGACATCGGCGCAAACTGTGATAGGCGATAGCGTCTCGGTAGGAATAGGTGTTTCGGTAGGCTCAAGCGTATTCGTCGGTGTTGGAGTATCAGTCGGCGTATAGGTCGGGGTTGGTGTCGAAGTACTGGTCGGTGTGGATGTAAGGGTGCTCGTGCTGGTGGGTGTTGATGTGGCTGTATTCGTTGAGGTTGGAGTACAAGTAGAAGTCGCAGTTGAGGTCGGCGTGTTCGCTGAAGTAGAGGTCGATGTTGGGGTGGGAGTAGCTCCAAGTAATGTGAGTGCAGCATCAATTTGAATCCGAGGGATGTCATTTACACTTCCGCCAGAACGATTGTCATCAACAAGAACACCCGAGCCTGTAAAAGCCGAATAAACCTCTTCAATAGTGGCGTTAGGCATTTTAGATTTCAGAACTGCCCACGCACCGGCCACATGAGGGGCTGCCATGGATGTACCAGGTTTGTATTCATATCCGCCCCCGGGTATGGAAGAGTAAATCCAATCTCCAGGGGCGAAGAAGTCAAGGAAAGATGCAACATTTGAGAAATCAGATACTACATCATTAAGATCTGTTGATCCTACACTAATCGCATTAGGCACACATGCTGGGCTACCAATGGATTCTCGGCAATCTTCATTCCCCGATGCAACAATCGTTGCTATGTTAACTGAATAAAGATTGTTTATTGCTGGTTCAAGAGAATCATATCTACAAGGCGCATCATAAGATCCACCGCCGAGACTTAAGTTCACTGAAGCAATATTAAAAGAATCTTTAAGCTCATAAACATGTTCAAGACCCGAGATGATGTCAGATGTCCAAGCCGTAATGCATGGATCTCCATAACCTGTGCAATCAGCATAGCCAGTGAACACTTGTATCCCAATTAAACTAGCATCCTTTGCAACGCCAGAGAAACTGACACTACTACCAGCTGCAATTCCAGAAACGTGAGTGCCATGATCGCAGATAAAACAGGGTTCCGCAGCACCAGGCCCAACTTGTGATGACAAACCGTTTGGGCACAAAGTAATCCCATCTCCATAATAGTTTGAAAAACAAGCTTCTGAAACCAGTTTGCCGGATAGGAATGGGTGTGTCCCATCTACACCTGTATCAAGGATTGCGATAACTTGCCCATTGCCACTGTAGCCCCACGACCATGCTGTATTGGCACCAATAAGAGGAACACTGTCCATCAAAGTGGGTTCCATGAGGCGATCCTCATGAACGCTAATGACTTTGGGATCATTAATCAACTTAATGAGTAACGCTTCATCAATCTCCATTGCCATTTGAGGAACGTACGTAAAACGTCGAACTTTATTACTCTGGTTGAGATTCAACCGCCGTGCAATGTCATTCTGTGTCCTTTGTATCCCCGATCGTTGAGATTGAATGGAGGCAGATCCTGCAAGTTTCCCTTCTGGCTCAAATTTAACATCTAGCCGAATAATCACCTTGATGCTACCGTTTTCTCTTGCTTTGGCTAGTAAGGGGACGTAATTATCATTTCCTATAGTTGATGATCTTCCCTCAACAGAAAATGTGGTTGCGCCTATCAGGAATGAAAATACCAAGAGACCCAATATTACAAATAGCTTCAAATTTCCCGTTCTCACACCCGACCCCCGTAACAAAGTATTTAGACAAAAAACACCTGACTATTTAATGGTGTAATTAATCTGTTTTTCTAGTATCTAGGTGGGTATAAGAAGCTCTTTGGTTTTCATCCTCTAAATTATTAATATGAGGGCTTCGAAGGCAATTGAGAGGAAATTTGCCACTGGAGTTTTTGAGTCCGTCCCATAAAATTGACACTGTGTTTCTTTTCAGGCAAGGAAAGATTTGCCCTCGTTCTATAATGTAACTATACGCGTTACACTTTTGAATATAAACTCCATACACCTTACAGGAACATTACAATTGTTCTGGACGACCTGGCATTTTGCTTCAGGGGGAAATTGGGCTTGTTCTTTTTATGAACACACGATAACTTTTATCATACGAGCCTTGGCATGGTTCTTTAAATTGTGTCAAAAGAAATGCGAAGATGGATGGCAATTAGTACAGCGTTTCTTGTACTTAGCCAAATTGCCCCCGGGAAATAACGGTTATATACCGCTCTTAGCCCACGGTGTTGATCCGCAAATACTTCTCCCCATCCCCTTTTTACTATCCTGTGGCTACAACAACGCTCAGAATCTCACCATCTTCTTCATAAAGATCCCAACCATCAGAATGCTGAAGGCTATTCCAGTTGTCGATAAAGAACTCCTAGAGATAGCATCCTATGCCAAACCATTCGTATTCATCTTGGGTCTGACAATAATAATGTAATCTTCTAATTCACTGGGGGACTCTACCGTCTAATAAAAAGACCTAACGTCTAAATGTTAATATCTCTTTGAGCCACATTGTTGCTAATCTATAACCCATAATTCATACTTCTTTCAATACGTTCGATGAAGTGTCTATCCACTTCTATGCCATGGATTTTCTTCATATGCTTTTGGAGTCTATCTTTCCTCACCCTACATTTACACTCCGGACAATAAAGCATTGGCGGTTTCTCTTTTTTCGAGGGCGATGATTTAGCCAATTCACCCTTACTCTTCTTTGCTGCCTTTCTCGCTTCATCCGTAGTAAATGTCTTCCTCAATCGTGCAAACACATTATTTCTTTGCTTTGTACCCGATGTTGGATTTTGGGGGGTATGATATCTTCTCCTTTTTGCCCAAGAGGATCGAAGATCTTCTAATACGCTCTCTGGTACAATTGCGCCACTTTCGTCTACGGTAAACTCGCGCTTTGTATCAACCCAGTCCAGACTTCTAGAACTACTTGATTTACCTCTCTTAACATGGCGTGCGGTTTGTAATCCTTCCCAAGATGACTTCTTTTTGGCTTTTGTCTTCCATCCGGTCTCTCGCAAATGTTCTGCGATTAAAGAAGGATTTGCGGATTCATCACTTAATTTGACTACCATCTGAGCAATTGCATCAAAAGGGGGAATTCTTCCTTGAAATTGTGCTTGAACCCTCTCACAGAACCTCCTTGCTTCATGAATATCACAATCAATGACTGACGAGATAGTTTTTAAGGAAGGATTCATGGGCATTCTTCCTTGATCAATCTGGATTTAACAAATTTACTTGCTCTTTACAAATTACTAGACCAATTCCTACTTGCTTGCTTCCGCTTCATCTCTTCTTCATTTGCTACAAAAACACCTGGTACGTCTTTAAGTGTATAAACTCTAAGTGTAGTTTCTTCTAATTGAACTGTATGTTTATATGGTTTTGCTGTCTGCCTAACGGACATCTTGGGTCTTGGATTTAATTCCCAACATATCACCGTCGGAAATTGTGTAATTAGGTGGCCATGTGCTTTATAGTTGAAGAACCTGTATTCAGCTTCAAAAGTTGCATATCGCTCAGAATTACTTGAGTCATCTTCTTGAAAATGGACAATTAGATCCGCACCTTTCCCTGAATATGCAAGCGTCTCGAATGTTGTGAATGGTAATGATCCAAGAGCTTCTAACTTCCAGAGCACTGCCAGAGTATCTGTTTCATTTTGCGGCTCCCGGATTAGTCTGATTGGTTGGGTTTGTCCTGGAGATTGCCAATAAACCCATGCTTGGGTAGCGCTCTCTAACTCTTCTTTCCTCTCCTTTAACTTTGTGGCACTATCCTTATCTTTCCTTCTCTTTGGAACTTGCCGAAATGCCCTATGCTCATTTGTGTCTTCAACTTTTTTAATAGCCTCTGCTGCTAATTTTTTAAAATGGTCGGTCAGAGCCGAATCGACAATGTCAGTCCGTGAGAGATCCATTGCTTGATGTATTGCATCACACTCGATAATTAAGCAACACTTTCCCTCGCCGGGATTAGCTACCGCAAGTTGCCCACTTCCCAATTCCTTCATATCAATCTTGAAATACGGAATACCTTTTACCGAAACGATCAAGCCAGTGTTCAAATGGATTGGAGCTAATCCGTACCGTTTCTCATCCCAACTATAAAATCCTCTAAGTTCAACTCGGACTGCATCGTTAGTACCTGGAATATTCCCAGTAACGACAATTGAATCAACCTTCCTAGTTCCTTCTGGTAATGGGGTATCGATTTTCCTAAATTCTGGCCAACCAAGCTGAATTTTTTCGGTCCTAGTTTGCACCTTTAGGATAATATCTGGGGGGTTTTCCCTTTCCTTTGTATATCCTACAAAAGTTCGATGGGAGAGATAGTCATAAATTTCTTCAAACTGAAATGGTTCTTCTTGTCTGTGCGGTGGATGCCCGTAAACACGAACCGTCGTTCCGGGTTTTTGTGTTGCTTGGGGTGAAATTTCACTTACTATAGGTTTTGGTTTTTTTCCGTTCTCAATAGTCTCCCAGGGTTCATTCACTATGGCTGTGTATGCGACATTTCCATTGAAGGTTTCAATCTCAATTCGGCGTGATTGATAAGCAAGTTTCGAGCCCAGTCCTTTCCATGCAAACTCATCAGCCTCTAATCCAGCAATGGCTGAGAGTCCCAGCCCCAAGAATCTATCAAGACGTCCAGGAAATTGGACATTATTCGTGAAGTTCATTCCGCAACCATCATCGGAAACTTCAAATGTGTGACCATATTGAGGGTGAACATAATACGTAATTCGAATTTCGTTAGCACCTACCTCCTTGGCCCCAGCATTTGATATTAATTCTCGCAATAGCTCAAGCGGATGAGATCTTTCTTGAATAAGCTGCTTCATAATAGCAACTTCGTGAAGAAAAGGATCTACATCTTTTCCCTGTGTTACAACAAAATCTCCTATTGTCATTTTTCTAACCTCCTTGGCTCAATCCTATACTGAGAAGAGGCGAACTTGTTTAGAAACTATAAGTAATATTTCACCTTTTTATCGAAATGATAACTGTACTAATGAACTTTAATGGCCACATAGAATAATGTTTCATTGCTTTTACCTCGTTTGGCGCCCTCAATATCCTTCGAAGTTGAGATCAGATCAAAGATAAAGTGTAACTACCCTATCACCTCCACCACCTCCGCGATCACCCTCACCTGTCCCTCATCCTCAACAGTCAGTTCGATAGGTTCGAAGTCAGGATTAGTGGGATAAAGGGTGATCTTCACATGTCGCCAGATATCCTCACCGTCCTCACTTTTTTGACTCTCATAGCGCTTGACGGTGTAACGCTCACCCGTCTCGGGATCGACCGTATCGCGCAGTTGGACCAGCACGGTCTTGCCATTACGGCTGCCCACAACGGGCGAGGAGAAGATGCAATAGGAGCCATCCGGAATACGCGGTTCCATGGATCGTCCTACAACCCTAGCCACGAACATACCCTCTCGCAAGGTTCGACTGGTATCAACTGCAACCCATTCCAAATCG
>Ga0180438_10010211_pt1 | contig 11548 bp, 11 predicted proteins | sample SS_ome_12_FD_132455 | JGI IMG/M metagenome (GOLD analysis project Ga0180438, IMG submission 132455) | Hypersaline lake sediment archaeal communities from the Salton Sea, California, USA - SS_3_D_2 metaG | ecosystem: Environmental > Aquatic > Non-marine Saline and Alkaline > Hypersaline >...
CTGCAGTGTTTCTCTTGAGCACGTCCTTGATCTCCGGGTCCTGGGCCATCTGGGCGAGCTTCTCGCCATCCAGTCCCACGGACTGAGCTGCCTCGTTCAGGTTGTCGGGTAGGCCCGGGTCTTTCCCTTCCGACCAGAGGGTACACATGATTGCTGCGGCAAACTCCTTGCCCTTCCCGAGCCTGTCAGCTCCCACGGCAGCCCGCATCGGAAGCAGACTGTTGATCGGAAACACGGCAGGGAACGAGAAGGACATCTTGTAGTGAGCAGCCCAGGTTTTCAGGTCATCGAGCATGTAGTTGAGTTTTGCAGCCACCTCGAGGGGTGGCCTGTTGCCGGTTTCGCGGAAGACGCCGCCGAGCAGGAACGGCCTCCATTGCACCTGAGCGTTGCACTCTCGTGCGACTTGATCGATGCGGGTCGAGGCAAGGTACGTGTAGGGGCTTCCCACATCCCAGAAGAACTCGATCGTACGTTGAGGCATGTTTCTATCCTCCATCCTGGTCTTGTGTCCCGGAAGGCTACTGCAGTATTGGATGTTTCGAATTTCGAAATTGTCTCTGATTTTACAAACCCAAGGGGCGGGGAGGGGCATCTGGTGCTATCGGTTGTCACGGACGAGATTTGTGAAGGGCGACTTTGTAGGGGCAGGGAGGGACGGAGCTCAAACAAATCTAGACGGGGCAACCGATAGCACCCTATAGGGTGAGTTCGTTCACGAATTCGATGAGCTGTTTCAGGTTGCGGCATTCCCGGACCTCGTCGCACTGCTTGCTGTACCGATGCATCATCGAATCCCCGAACCTCCAGAATCCCCTGTTCTCCGGGTTCAACCAGATCGTGCGACGTGCCCGGGATCTTACGCGTGACAGATACAGATCCCCTGGGGCAAAGAAGTTGTTCCTGCCGTCGCCGATGACGATGAAGGTGGTTTTCCGGTTCACCGCATCCATGTACTCTTCGCAGAATTGCTGGAACACGCTCCCGTAGTCGGTGTAACGGTTGTACGGGATGTCCGCCTCATTCAGGGCGGTTTCTACCGCCTCGTTCACCTCGTACCGTTCGAAACACTCGGTGACCTCCCCGAGCTTGTCTACGAACACGAAGCTTCGGACCTTGTCGAACTGATCCTGCAAGGAGTACAGAAGGTGGAGCATGAACCTCGAGGCGTTCCAGACCGAGCTGGAAACATCGCAGAGCGTGACAATTCTCGACTTCGTTCTCTTGCGCTTCCGGAATGCCACCTCCAGCGGGACGCCGCCGTATGCCAGGCTTCTTCGGAGGGTATGCTTCAGGTCGAACCGTCCTCTTTGTTTTCGTTTCTGCCGCAGAGCCGACTCGTCTCGGATCTTCTTGACCAGCTCCCGGATTGCCTCCCGCATGGCCTGGATCTCCCATGGTGACAGCGCGCCGAATCCCTTGACCATGATGTCTCTCGGAAGGTCCTGGAGGTCGTTCTTCCGGATGAGAGCCTGCGCTTGGCGGCCTACATATTCGCGGATCATCCGGCCCAGGGCGTCGGTCCTTTCGGAGATTACCGCTTCCAGGGTCGCGCGCTCCGCTTCGGAAACCCCTTCTTGCTCGAGGAGGGAGAGGAGATGCTCGGTTTCGGCCGGCCAGCGATCCATTCCCAATTCCCTTCGGATCCTGTGGGCAAAGTGGCTGGTCTGCAACGGGTAGCGGATATCCCCCAGTCCCGCCCTTTCAGCTGTCCCCGCCAGAGCGGCGGCCAAAGCGGCGATGCCCTCGAGGATCAGCTGCCGGAAACCGGGAGAGAAGAGGCCGTTAGCCTGGTCGAGGACGGCCTCCACAGACTCCTTAAGATCCCCTTCCGCCAATGGGTCGGAGAGGGTCTCCTCGGGTACGGAAAAAGCACCGAAGAAGAGATCAAAGAGGCGGTTGAATTCCTCGATATTTTCCGCACTCTTGACCCACGAGGCCTTCAGGACCGTCTTGAACTGCTCCTTGCTCGCGAGATCAATCAACTCGACGCCGGCCACGGCATTCATGACCTCGTCAACGGAGATTCGAAGGCCGTTCTTCCTGAGGATGTTCGCGAATTCGAGGATGGATCGTTGCATCGTTTCGTACGCCCCGGAGAAGCCTGTTGTCCGGCACGTCCTCGTGTGACATGAGTCCCAAGAATTATGTTTCTTCCTGCTGGTGCGGCAGTACGCTGCCCAACTCCTTGAGAACCCGTTCCCGGTCAGCCGGGTACTTGATCAGAGTGGGCAGGGTCGCCCGCATCGTATCCGGACCGAGCCGGTCTGCATTCAGGAGAACGAGGGCCCTGGCCCAGTCCAGGCTCTCCCCGATGCTGGGCGGTTTCTTGAGTTCCAGCTTTCGGATCGAACCCACAGCCTCTGCAACCTGACGGATGAGCCGCTCGTCGAGGTCTGGGACCTTCTTCTTCAGGATCTCCGCCTCCTGTTCCGTTGAAGGAAATTCAAGGTACAGGTAGAAGCACCTTCGCTTGAGTGCATCACTGAGTTCCCGGCTGATGTTGCTCGTGAGCACGACCTGGGGTATGTGCCGGGCCTTCAGGGTGCCTATTTCCGGGATGCTGACCTGGAAGTCGCTGAGCACCTCCAGCAGAAAGGCCTCGAACTCCGGGTCGGACTTGTCCACCTCGTCGATCAGTAGAACCGTGAGTTCATCGCAAAGGATGGCCTTCAAAAGGGGCCGAGCCACGAGAAAACGCTCCGAGAAGAACGCGTCCTCCTCGGTCGAGATCCTCTCGACCGCCTCGGACAGGGTGCTGACTTCCTGGAGCGCCTGGGCGATCTTGTCCTTCAGGATCTGGGTGTAAAGGAGCTGCTTGGAATACTCCCATTCGTACAGCGCCTTTGTTTCGTCGAGACCCTCGTAACACTGCAGGCGTATGAGCTTCAGGCCCTGAGAGGCGGCCAGGACCTTGGCAAGGTCGGTCTTGCCCACCCCGGCGGGCCCTTCAACGAGCAAGGGCCTCTGCATCTGGGAGGCAAGATACACGACCGTCGCGGCCTCCTGGTCGCAGATGTACTTCTGGGTGTCGAAGCGCTCCTTGACTTCCTGATACGAAGTGAACATGGTCCCTCCTTCGTTTCGCGAGTCCTCGCAAGCCTCCCCCTCAAGTATCTTACATCGATTCCTCGACCGCCACCCTTTTGAGCAGTTCTTCTGAGATCCTGGCCGTCTGGAGTTCGTACAGCCCGCTGTTGACGTGCAAGAGGCGAGCATCCTTCAGGAGAATCCCGAGGGGGAAGTCAGGGTTCTCTCCGGCCCTTTCTCGAAGGGGCTCCAGTTTCTCCCACCATTGTGTCAGGAGTCGGACGAGAAACAGCAGGCGTTCTGTAAGCCTGAGGTCCAGGTCATTTCGATCGAGCACCTCACAGGCCAGCCTCTTTGCAGACTCCCGCAGTCCTTCCAGCGTGATGTGAAGCTCGCCCACGAGGTTGCGGGTGGCTTGATCAAGGGTAGCGCCGTTCGCTGTGACAAGCCGGACCATCTGGTCGAGAACCGAACGAAAATGGGCGGCGAGTGTCACCACGCCCACAAACCGTTCCCAGCCAAAGACGGCTCGTGAGATTCGGACGTGGCCGTCCCCGAGACTGCCCAGAAGGTTTTCGGCCGGGACGAGGCAGTCCTCGAACAGGAGTTCCCCATGGGGAGAGGTATGGAGGAACCCGAAGTCCATCTCGTTCTTGACCCGAAAGCCCGGTGTGGCGGCGTCCACGAGAAAGGCGGAAATGCCCTCCTTCCCCGGCTCCGGACCGGTTCGAGCCATCACGATGATTAGATCAGCAACCGGCCCGTTGGTGATGAAGATCTTGTGCCCATGGATCCGGTAAGTGTCTTCCTGCCTCTCTGCCCTGGCCTTCATCTTCACTGGGTTGGCTCCTGTTTCGGGTTCGGAGGCGGCCAGGGCGCCGATCCGGTCACCGACGACCAAGGCAGGCAAGTATTTCTCCCTCTGCTTCTCCGAACCGAACCGGGCGATCACATGAGAGTGAACCAGGAGGTGATCCAGCCAGGCGAGACACAGGCCCAGATCCTGGCCTCCCTGGATGAACGCCTCGACAGCCTCCACGAGGTCCTCGGGTCCTTGCTCAGAGCCTCCGTACCGGGACGGGATCAGAAAGCCGAACAGTCCCGCCTCTGCCATCTTCTTCCATAGACCTCGGGAGAACTCGCGTTTCTCGTACCGATCGGCAAGGCTCGGGCAGACCTCCCTCTTGGCAAAGCTATTGACCTCCTCAGGGGATACCCTCACGTAGCCTCCTTCTGCTCACGACTCAGGTCGCTCTCGAGTTCGTTCAACCACTCGATCCGGTGTTCCAACTCCTTGAGACCAAAGGTCAGGATGCGGATGCGAAAGGGATCCACCTTCTGTCTCTCCATTCGCAGCAGGACCTCCTGGTAGGCCTTCCTCTTCTCCTCCATCAGGGTGAGTTGGGCGCGGATCTTCCTTCGGGCCTCCTCGGGCTCCAGGTGTTGAAAGAAGTTGCATTTCGTGAAGAACGGGTACCCTTGCATGAAGTCATACAGGACACCCTCGTTCTCGTACTGGTCAGATCGGAGCCAATCCCGGAAAATCTCTTTTCCCTTTGGCGTGATGTGGAGCAGCTTTCGGGCGGGTCCCTTGTCCGGAACCACGACCTCTCGCTCGATCAAGCCCTCCTTTTCCATCTTGGCCAGCTGGGTGTAGAGTTGACCCTCGTTCAAGTTCCGGAAATGACCGAGTCGGTGAACGAAGTTCTTTCTGAGCCCGTATCCATGCCCCGGGTTTTCGGAAAGCAGGCCGAGCAGGACGTGACGCAAGGACAAGGCAGCCTCCTTGCCGGAGAGGCGCTCTCTCCATATCATCTATGAATGTACATTACATATAATGTAGATTACTATGAATATATATTTATGTCAAGGCAATGTTTGGTTTGGGATACCTTGAGTTAACCATCTGTTTTTATTAGAAAAAAGATATCTTTCCCTCCCGGGCGGATTTCCCTTGACGAACAGGCACGCTTCGATTAGCTTAATCTGGAAAACACCGGGTATCCGAGGAGGGCCCATGCCAAAGTATGCATTTCGTCAGCACTTTGAAGGTTGGGAGGAGTTCAAGAATAGGCCTATTGGTGATCGGTTGCCCGTATTCTTCAAGGACGGCAGGATTTTTGACGTCCTCTTCTCCCAGCAGTTCGACCGGCCCTTTCTCGATTCCGTGTGCGACCTGACCAATCGGATTCGTAGAATCGCCAAGGTAAGGAATGGTGCCCGGTGGTTGCACGACCTTCATGGCCCCAGAAGGGCCATGCTCTATTTCGTGCAGCCCTCGACCCGAACCTTTCTCTCCTTCCTGAATGCCTGTCACATCCTCGGCTTCTACACGAGCGAAATCCGCGATCCCCATACATCATCCGAGATCAAGGGTGAGTCTCCGGAAGACTCGATTCGGACCTTCAGCAGCTACGTCGACCTGATCGTCATGCGGCATCCACAGGCGGGCTTCGCAGAGAAGACGGCCTGGCTGCTCAACATCTATTCCGATCGGCCGGTTCCCCTGATCAACGCGGGTTCGGGCAGTGATCAACACCCGACGCAGGCCCTCCTGGACGTGTACACCTTGCAGAGATCCTTTGAAGATCGTGGGGGGATCGAGGGTAAGGTGATTGCACTTGTTGGGGATCTGAAAAGGGGAAGGACCGCCCGGTCGTTGAGCTACCTGATGAAGAACTACCCGGGGGTGAAGATCCTGTATGCCGCTCCTCCCGGCTTCCAGATAGGGGAGGACATCAAGGAATTCCTTTCCAGCCAGGACATCCCCTTTGAGGAACATGCTTCCCTGGCTTCGGTCCTGAGTGAGGCAGACGCAATCTACATGACACGAATCCAGGACGAACACGACGAGCACGGGCAAGCCCAGTCTCAGTATGAAGAATTCTGCCTGAGGAAACAGGACCTGCCGAGGATGAAGCCGGATGCCATCATCATGCATCCGCTGCCGAGAAGGGGAGAGATCGATGTGGCCGTGGACAAGGATCCTCGGGCCATGTACTGGAGGCAGGAGAGAAACGGCATGTGGACCCGGGCCGCCCTGATATCGATCATTTTCGGTTCCGATGAAGAGATCCGCACAGAGGGGCAGCGTTTTTTTTCCTGACCCGTCCTGGGGAAACTCACCTATTATCCATAAGGACGTTTCTCGGGGTTGACCCAACAGGGGACATTGTCCACGCCATCTTCGACCCATGCCAACCCGGGAAGGCCGAGTGCCGTTGCGTCTTGACGTTGAGCCGTGTCCGGCAGAGCAGGTCGGTAGGCCATCCTGTGCGCGAACAGTGAGGCTACCATCCCCTTCACCTTGCGAAGGGACACTTCCTCGCCGAGCCGTTCTTCGAGGGACGTGATCCGCAGGTTCCTGTGTCCGCAAGTGTGGATCCATGAGAAGGGTGTGAGGTCCATGCCCACATTCAACGAGAAGCCGTGGAAAGAGACACCGTGCTGGACGGCGATCCCGATTGACCCGATCTTCGCTTGGCCGACCCAGGCCCCTGGATTTCCCGGATTTCTCCTGCCCTGAATGCCGAACCGAGCCAGGGTGCGCAACAACACATCCTCAAAACCTTCCACCAGGGCCTTTACCTGTCTGCCTTTCCCGGGAACCCTGACGACAGGGTAGCCTACTAGCTGGCCGGGGCCGTGATACGTGACGTCCCCGCCGCGTTCGGTTGGGATGCAGGCAATTCCTCTCGCACGCAAGGCCTCCTCGCTCAGCAGGAGGTTTTCCCAAGATCCATGCCTGCCCATCGTGAAGACGGGATCGTGCTCGAGGAGAAGGAGGACGTCCGGTGTCCGCTCCTCCAGCCGGGCACGGACGAGGCGCTTCTGTAACTCCCTTGTTTTCTCATAGGCCTGCCTGCCCAGATCGATGATCCAGAGGGGCCGTTTCTCTGGCGATGGTTTGCCAGTGGATGGGGAAGTTGCCATACTCTTTTTTGGGTATCCCTCCTTCGGGAAGAAGGCATCTGGATGTCGAAATCTGTATGCATTCAATGTACTCGAATCGGATAGAATAGAGAAGTCCGAGGAGCCTTGAATCATGAAGACACTCAAGACCGGAACCGCCTTCCTCGACCTGCGTGGCGACCAGGGAGACCCCGAGAAGGCGGGGGTCGTGATTCTGCCCCTACCGTACGAGAGAACGTCCAGCTACGTCCGGGGTTCCTTCCGCGGACCGAGGGCCATTCTCGAGGCCTCTGCCCAGCTGGAAGAGTACGACGAGGAACTCGCCGTGGAGATCTACCGGTCCTGCGATGGGATTGCCACACTCGAGCCGATGCATTTTCTGACGGAAACCCCGGAAGAAGCTATCGATCGGATTCGCGAGGCTGTCCGGGAGATGCTCGACAGGGGTAAATTCGTGGTCTCCCTCGGTGGGGAGCACACGAGCAGCCTGGGTCCCCTTCGTGCCTTCCATGATCGGTACGGGGATGCCTTGAGCGTGCTCCAGCTGGATGCCCACAGGGATTTACGGGATTCCTACTTGGGCGATCCTTACAGCCATGCCTCGGTGATGGCCCGGGCCCTCGAGTTCATCCCGTCCCTCGTGCAGGTCGGGATCCGCAGTCACAGCCAGGAAGAAGTTCGGTTCGACGAGGCAAAGAAGGTCGAGACGTACTATGCGCACCTGATCAAGACAGGGAAGGTGCCGGATTGGGAGGACAGGGTGCTGGGGGCCCTGAACGAAAGGGTATATATCACCATCGACTGCGACTTCTTCGATCCTTCCCTGATCCCTTCCGTGGGCACGCCCGAACCGGGAGGGTTCCTGTGGTACGACACTTTAGGTTTTCTACGCAGACTCTGTGAGGAGAGGACTGTCGTGGGGTTCGACCTCTGTGAGTTCACGCCCATCGAGGGGATGCATCACCCGGAATTCACCCTCGCCCGCCTGATCTACAAACTGATCGGTTACGTGTCCACGAACCGGTAAAGGAATCGATCGGACAGAGCCTATCTGCAGAGGCTTCCTGCACTCTTCACGAATCGGTCGTCCTTCCAGCCTTAGATCTTCCGGCGCCGAGCCCGATTCCTCTGTAGAGGTCCACAGACCCGCGGATACTCGGATCGAACACCCTTCTGCCGTCGATGATGAAGGACCGCTTCATACACCGGTTGAAGACCTCTGCAGGCAGGGACTTGAACTCGTCCCACTCGGTCAGGATCATGCAGCATTCCGCGCCCTTCAGGCACTCCTCGATGCTGTCCGCATACTCGATCTTGATCGTGTCCCGGATGAATCGCTTCTGGGCATTGGGGATGGCTTTTGGATCGTAGGCGATGATCTCTGCTTCGTGGGCATAGAGGTGGTTTGCGATCTTGATGGAAGGGGCCTCACGCATGTCGTCCGTGCCGGGCTTGAAGGAGAGACCGAGGAGGGCGATCTTTTTCCCTTTCAACGAGCCGGACATCTCTTGGCGGGCAATGGCGACCATGTGGGCGGCCTGCTGTTCGTTGACCTCTTCGACGGCCTCCAACAGCTGAGGCTCAACGCCCCTCGTTCGGGCAAAGGAAATCAGTGCCTTTACATCCTTCGGAAAGCAGGATCCACCGTATCCGCATCCCGCGTTCAGGAAGGCAGGGTTGATCCGCCAGTCGGCTCCGACGCCCTTGACGACCAGGCTGATGTCCACCCCTGAAATGGTCTCGGCAACGCGAGCCATCTCATTGATGTACGAGATGTTCATGGCGAGGAAGGTATTCCGGCCGTACTTCACCAATTCTGCGCTCTCCAGGTTCATCCGCAGAATCGGGACATCCTGATTCGCGTAGACCTGCTTGGAGAAGGCCTCGAGGGTCTCGCCGGAACGTTCGTCCAATTCACCGATGACCACGCTGTCCGGGGACTGGGTGTCCTGGACAGCGGCACCTTGTCGCAGAAACTCGGGGCTCATGCACACCCCGAAGTCCTTGCCTGCTTTCTTGCCGGAATGCTCTTCCAGCAGGGGTAATACGAGCTGCCGGGTCGTGCTCGGGACGACAGTGCTCCGGGTCACAACGAGGGTGTATTCGTTCTTGTCCCTGAGCGCTGTCCCGATGGCTTGTGCCGTCTCCTTGATCAGCCGCAGGTCTGCCTCCCCGCTCATCAGGCTCGGCGTCCCGACAGCGATGAAGAGGATGTCCGACGAGAGTACGGCTTCTTCTCTCCCATGAACAGCTTTGAGGGTGCCCTCCATTATCGTCTTCTTCACCAGAGGGTCCAGGCCTTCTTCAAAGAAGGGGGCCTTCCCCTTGTTGATTTGCTTCACCTTCTTCTCATCCTGACTCGAAGTCAGTACCTGGAAGCCTCGATCGGCAAATACGGCTGCCGCCACCAACCCCACATATCCGGTCCCCAAGATCGCGATTCTGGGCTTTTTCATCGATAATCCACTCCTTGTCGCTCGTTTCCAGTGCTGTCTGCTTCTGACGTTGACGTGGAACCCGCATGTTCGAGGGAGCCTCCGCCTAAAACCTGTCAACCATTCTTATCAAAAAGGCGAGGATCAGTAAAACGGGCAACTCTACCATCCTCCGCCCGTCTCTTCTGCAAGGGCCTTTGCGATCCGCTCCCCCTCCTGCGTGCTTCCCCAGAAGCTGTAGGGTGTTCGGGGCGACCTGTATTTCTCGTATACAGCCGAAACGGCCTCCCGGAACGTCGTTTCATCCTCCGATGCGATCGTGATCACGTCCTGGGTGATTTCTTCAACGGTCTTGTCCAGGGTTTCCTCCCGCAGCATTCCGTCACGGAGGGTCCGGTTGTCGATCCTCTCGAATGAGGCCTCCACGCCGCACGCCTTGGCGATCCTGTCCAGGTCTTCCGGTCGGATCTCTTCGAGGGGGTCGCCTATGTAATAGCGAAGGTGGACAGTATACGTTTCCATGGCATCCTCCAGGTTAGGCCAGGTAACCCTTGTATCGTTTCACCTTTGCCTTCCGTTCGTCCCTTGTCTGCAGAAAGTAATCCTTCGATGGCTTGATGTGGTAAGTGAAGTGGTTGTAGCCCACCTCCGGATCGAACCGGTACTCAGCCAGGGCCTTCTCCTCGAAGGAGACATGGATCGTTCCGTTTTCGATCGTAAGGACGCCGCGGACACCGCACGTGGGGCACTCAACGGACTTCCTGTCCTGTAGGATCCGGATGTTCCAGTCGTGACAGATCGGGCAGAGGCCCGGTTCCGAACGATAGGCGGGGTCTTGATCGCGGACCGCGACGGCCAGTTCCGTCCCGATTCGATGAGCCTTCTCGAGGCCGGGCTCATCGTGGACAGCTTCCCCCAATCCCTGGACATTGAAGGTCGCCCGGTGTATGACGTGAAACCCGAGGATGCCGAAGAAGATGTTCGGCTGAAGCATGGCATAGGGGATCCACCCTCGGGTTGCGTAAGGGACCAGGACCGATCCGTACTTGCCGCGAAGGGTACCCCGGTGGGCCAAAACCCAGCCCCGATCGAGGAGTTGCTTGAGAATGGCCGTCGATTCTAGAAAATAGCACGGCACGCTCAGGAGAACACCGTCAGCCTCACCGATCTTGGCCCAGATCTCCTTCACGCCGTCCTCGATGTGGCACCCCTCTTCACGAAAGAGGCAAAGACCGAACCCCTGGCAAGCCCGAATCTCATAGTCCGTCAGCCTGAGCAATTCCACCTCGGCCCCTGCCTCCTCAGCCCCCATCAGGGCTTCCTTGGCAAGAATGTCCGAGTTTCCGTTCCTCCTGTAGCTCCCGACCAGACCCAAAATCTTCATCGCCGCACCTCCTTACTGGTATCCGTGTCCAGAGACATCGCTGTCCAGAATAGTCTGAAAGACCCTGCCTTGGCAATGGGACCCGTCATTCCCGCGGAGACGTGAATCCATTGGCCTAAGGTGATTAGGGACTCCTGCTTTCGCGGGAGTGAAAGCGGTTATGCGTTTATCGACACCCTCATGAGGGGGGGAAGGAATTACCGGTAATCGGCTGTTCGGGCGCGGGTGCGGGCCCGGAGGCGGGTGCGTGGCCTGACCCCTGATCCCTGGCCCCTTTCATGCCTCATGGAGGAGGGGGGGCTTGGGGTGGTGGCGGGCGTGGCGGCGGCGGGAGATGGCCCCTCATGCCTGGTGGTGGCGGATGGTCCGGAGGGGATGGATGGTGCCTCCCTCGTTTCCGCCAGGTCTTCATCCTTTCTCGAATCCTCTCGAGCTGCTCCTGCTGTTCGGGCGAAAGATACTTCCTCATCTCTGAGACGGCCTGATCGAGGATCGCCTCTGCTTCGCCTCGGTGCTCCCTGCGAAGGGCATGAAACTCCTCCGCGGCACGGCTGGCGATTTGCTCGATCTCTTGCATTTGTTCTTTTGAGAGATCGAGCTCTCGGGTAAGGCGGTGGAAGAAGAGGTCTCGAATGACGGGCCGCTCTTTCGCAAACATGCCCGAAATCTTGTGTCTGACATACATCCGGGTGCCGAGACTTCCGATCAGGACACCTGAGAGAAAGAGCACGAGAAGCCCTACCCATATCTTCCATTTACTCATGACGATCACCTCGTTCCGTTACAG
>Ga0180438_10010214_pt1 | contig 11548 bp, 16 predicted proteins | sample SS_ome_12_FD_132455 | JGI IMG/M metagenome (GOLD analysis project Ga0180438, IMG submission 132455) | Hypersaline lake sediment archaeal communities from the Salton Sea, California, USA - SS_3_D_2 metaG | ecosystem: Environmental > Aquatic > Non-marine Saline and Alkaline > Hypersaline >...
GCACGTTGGGGTTTCGGATTATGGATCGTTGAAGCGGTATCTCTTACAATCAGAGGCATCAGCGCATTTTCTCTCCTTACCGTAAGCCAGGGGTTTGCACAGGCAGGGTCTCCTGAACTTTCATACTTCCAAACCCTCGCTGGATTATTTTATGATCTAACCCAGATGAGTTACAGCGCCCTAATGGTTTTCTATTGTTTTGGAGGTTTTTTGTTCTACAATTTATTCTACAGATCAAACGATACTCCAAGGTTGCTTTCCGTTTGGGGCATGGCAGCAGTTACGCTGGGTTTTATCGGAACACTGCTTGAAATATTCCAATTCGAGGTTCCATTGTACGTTTTCCTGCCAATTTTGCCGTTTGAGTTGACAATCGGAATATGGCTGGTTGTGAAAGGGTTCCATTCATCCTCAACTATATCCAAGCCAGCCAATACCGATACAACTGGGATAAAATAAGCAATCCAAAATAAGAGGGTATCCAAATGAAAGCAATTGTTTGTACGCAATACGGCCCCCCCGATAATCTTCAGCTGAAAGAGATTGATAAGCCCTTTCCTGAAGATAATGAAGTGCTCATAAAGATTCAAGCCACAACGGTAACGGCAGTGGACTGCACCTTTCGACAGGGGAAACCATTGATCGGCAGGTTTTTCAGCGGCTTCACAAGTCCCAAAAACCCGGTACAGGGTACTGAGCTGGCCGGGGAAATTGAAGCAGTAGGCAAGGATGTTAAATTGTTTAAGGTAGGTGACCAGGTTTTTGGAACTACTATGGGTAGCGGCGTTTATGCTGAGTATACCTGTCTGCCAGAAGATGGCGCCACGTTGGGCATAAAACCGGCCAATACGACCTTTGAGGAAGCCGCCTGCTGTGACGGGGTTTTAACTGCGCTACCTTTCCTAAGAGATGCAGGCCGCATTAAAAGCGGAGATAAAGTGCTGATCAACGGCGCTTCCGGAAGCACTGGAACTGCTGCGGTACAGCTGGCTAAACATTATGGGGCACATGTGACCGGGGTATGCAGTACCGGGAATTTAGAGTTGGTTAAATCCCTGGGAGCCGACAGCGTCGTTGATTACACCAAAGAGGATTTTCACAAAAACAGCGAGGCGTATGATATTATTTTTGACACAGTGGGCAAGAGTTCGTTTTCGCGAAGTAAAGCAGCCTTAAAGCCAGGAGGTATTTTCCTTGAAGCAGCGATTTCACCGGGAATTCTTTTTCACATGCTGTGGACTTCAATCTTTCGGGGCAAAAAGGCAGCGATTGCTTTCACAGGATTAAGATCAGCCAGTCAAAGGACAGCAGATTTAATCACCCTCAAAGAGCTGATCGAAGCGGAAAAGTATAAAGCTGTCATAGATAGGACTTATCCATTGGAACAGATGGCTGAAGCGCAAAGGTACGTGGAAAAGGGGCACAAGGTGGGAAATGTCGTCATAACCGTGGCGCATTCTGACCAGACCTGATCATCGATTTTTATTAGAATTTTGGGCAATCGATAAACAGGAAAGGATGGAGGTAATGACAAAGGAAGAATTCTTAACTTTGCGTTGGAGCAATATTCTCTCGCTGGCAGGGGGGCTGATTTTGCTGGCTTATGTAATATTTGCATTATCCACTTCAGTTATGTCCGACAGAGCCGCCTTTATCGGACTTGTGATTATCGGGGTGTTTTACTGAACGGTTGTCGAGCAGCAAGCAAACATGCGGTTCGCATGGCTACGGGAAAATTCCACTGAGAGCACTCCAGGCAAACCGGGTATGATTAACCGGCTGATTTACATTATTTTCAACATTGTTTATTGGGTGCCAATTTTACTTCCGTTCCTGGGGATCATCGATTACAGTACGGGTTTTATCGTATTGGCCGGTAATCTTTTTTTCAGGCTTGCAGCAAATCTGTACCGAAATAATGCCCTCGCCCTGCAGCAGGCGGAAACTTTTCCCCTGCGCTCTCCTTGAATGCATGATCGATTAAAACTGCCTGGACTACGGGCAGGCAGTCAACCAGTCAGAAATTTTACAGGAGGTTTTTTTTAATGAAAGCAATGGTATACAAAGAATACGGCCCGCCGGATGTGCTTCATCTCGAAGATGTGGAAAAACCAACTCCAAAGGAAAATGAAGTGCTGGTCAGGGTCTATGCAACGACAGTCACAAGCGCTGACGCCAACGCGCGCGGGTTTGTATTTGTCCCTGCCGGTTTCGGCTTCTTGCCGCGGCTCATGTTTGGTATTACAAAACCAAAATTATCCATCTTAGGGACCACACTGTCTGGGGAAATTGAAGCAGTAGGATCAGAAGTGAAGGCATTTAAAGTAGGCGACCAGGTTTTTGGAGAACTGGGATTTGGGGCTTATGCGGAATATGTCTGTATGCCGGAAGAAGGAATGCTGGCTGAAAAGCCATCCAATTTAAACTATGAGGGTGCAGCTGCGGTTCCTTTTGGGGCGCATACCGCTTTGTTTTTTCTAAGAGATAAAGGTAACGTTCAAAGCGGTTCGAAAGTCCTTATCAACGGCGCATCCGGAGACACCGGCACATTTGCTGTACAGCTGGCCAGATACTACGGGGCGGAAGTGACCGGGGTGTGCAGCACATCCAATTTAGAACTTGTTAAATCTCTGGGAGCTGACAAGGTTATTGATTACACAAAAGAGGACTTTACCAAAAACGGCCAGACCTATGACATTATTTATGATACGGTTGGAAAGACCACCTTTGCCGGCTGTAAAAACTCGCTGACGGAAAATGGGCTCTATCTGGCTGGCGCCGGCGGTCTGAAAGCGTTTGTTGAAATGGGCTGGACCGCGATTGCAGGCGTTCGTAAAGTAATCGCCGGGCAGGCGCCCGAACACAAAGAAGATTTGATTTTCCTCAAAGAGCTTGCTAAAGCTGAAGAGATAAAACCGGTCATTGATCGAACCTATCCACTGGAACAAATGGTCGAGGCGCACAGGTACGTCGACAAAGGGCACAAAAAAGGCAGCGTGGTAATTACAATTTCGCATGACAGCGATTGATTCTTATTATCAGGTACCCCCCCATTAATGTTGAATATACAGCCAAGCCCTGCTGATGCAGCAAGCGATAATAACCCTGGTTTTTGCCATTCATGAAAAAGGTGTTTGAATATATGGAAGGGATGAGGATAAAGCTTTCAGCGTTATGGGCTTCACTCATGTTAACCTACCTTTTGGGAGATGTGCTGCGTATTTTCAGCGGTGACTTTTTGCCCGGAGAAATTGGCGGCATGGATGTATCTCAAGGGATGTATCTGGGCATGGCAGTATTAATGGTGATTCCGATCCTTATGGTTTTCATGTCCCTGACGCTGCCGTATAAAGCCAGCCGATGGGCAAACATTTTATTAGCCGTATTCTTTTTCCTTTTTAACCTAGTGGGACTGCCTACATACCCTTCCGCTTATGACAAATTCTTGATCATTGTCGGGCTGACGTTAAATGTGTTGACGGTTTGGTATGCCTGGAAGTGGCCCGCACAAAGCAGTGTGGAGCCTATCCAGTAACTCTGATAGTGAAATCGCATTACAAGTAATACCGAATACGAACCACGTCGATGGTAATGGTAATTTGACAATGGATAATAATCGACAGCCACACAAACTCAGCTGGATCGACCGCTTTACCGGTTGGGTTGAACGCCTTCCAGTTCAGGCATGGGTCTTCTATATCCTATTCGGAATTGCGCTGATACTGGTGCAAATACTCTTCTTGTGGTTGGACGGCGGCCTCTTTGCCGGGGAACTGCTGCCGGTCATTATCTTCAACGGTTTGGCGACTCCTTTCCTGCTGGCGCAGATTCACCTGCTTGACAACCAGGCTGCGGCTGCCGTGGTTTCCTTGAAACCCATGCTTGAAATCAGCGAGTCAGAATTCGAGGATTACAAATTCAGGCTCACCAATATGCCCTTCCTCAAACCGCTGATCGCAGGACTGGTGATCATGGTCAGCACAATGCTGACACCCCTGGTATCGACCGCGCCGGTCCGCTACGCGGCTCTTGAACTGTTACCGGTGTTCAATATCGTTTTTCAGATCGTCGATAAAAGCTCCGCATTTCTGTTCGGTGTGGTCATCTATCACACCATCAGGCAGCTCAGGTTAGTCAATTCAATCAATTCGAAACACATTCGCATCAATCTTTTTCAGTTACGACCGCTGCACGCTTTCTCCAGGCTGACCGCCTCAACCGCATTGGCGCTGCTGGCTTTTTTATATGTTTGGATGCTGATTAATCCGGAAATCCTGGCCGACCCGGTGCTGCTGGCATATTCAATATTGTTGACCATCATGGCCGCAGCCATCTTCGTCTGGCCGCTGTGGGGTATTCATACGCTCATTGAGAAGCACAAGGAGGCAGCCCTGGATGAAATTAACCTGCGCTCCATGGATCTCTTTACAAAGCTGAATCAAAGCATTGATGGGAACGATTACGATGCGACGGATCGGTTAAACAGCTCGATTGCCAGCCTGGAGATCCAGCACAAGCGGATCAGTGATGTCCCAACATGGCCGTGGAGATCGGAAACCGCTCGACTGGCTATCTCCGCGATCGCATTACCCCTGCTGCTGATGATCATTCAATACTTTGCCCTGCAAGCGCTTGACCGCTGATCCGGGACGGCAATCAGCGCGAAAGCGCATTGTTACGCCAGGTGACCGTACACCAGCAGGCCCCCCTGCTGGCTTCTTACCGTTGATGATTGCCTTCGAAACACCAGCCTGCTTATTATTCGTCATCAATTTAAGTTAAACATTGAATATAATAAACCAGAGAATAATAACGAATAAAGGAGCGTGCAATATGGATTGTCCGGTTGATGGAACCACACTGGAAAGAAATACATTTCACTCAATTGATGTTGAAGTATGTCCCCGCTGCCGGGGAACCTGGTTTGATAAAGGCGAGCTTGGTAAAGCAAAAGACCAGGCAGAAACAGACCTATCCTGGCTTGACTTTGATATTTGGTCGGATCAGGAGTCGTTTTCAACCGATTGGTCATCCCGAAAATGCCCACAGTGCGGGAAGAACATGGCTACGATATCTTATGGAGCAACTGGGGTAGCGGTGGACTATTGCGTCCTTGAGCATGGGGTATGGCTTGATAAGGGGGAATTCGAGACCATTATTGAAGCGCTAAAAGATGAATTGAGCTCGAAGTCCGCCTCTGGCTATGTGAAAACTTCCCTGGAAGAGGCTGCGGAGCTTTTGAGTGGAGATGAAGGGTTTATCTCCGAATGGAAAGACCTTCGTACTGTCATGCGTTTGCTCCAATACCGAGTCCTGGTAGAAAACCCAAAAGTAGCAGAATTATTGACCGCACTTCAGTTAACGAGTCCAATAAAATGATTCTATTGGATCGCACCATTGCGATCTCTGATTCAGTTGCGTGAAATTGCGAAAAAAAATTTAGATTCAATCCCGCCCTGCTTGTTTTGGGACAGTACAATCCTCCGAGAAGATGTGGATTTCGGCTGCGCTCATAAACCGGTTCCCCTGCACTGGCAATACGTATTGAATACCAAAAAAATGAGGTGAATAAAATGGATCAGGAAAATCAAAATATAAGTAAAAAGGATGATAAGAGTACCTGGGCTGTTGGCGGCGGTTTACTGCTTGGTTTAGGCGTTGGTTTCTTTTTCTTGCAGGAATCTGCTCTGGCATTTGTTGGAAGTTTGATAGCAGGCTTGGGGCTTGGTCTTCTGGTGGCTTCCTTGATATCAAGGAGTAAAGGATAAAATGAAAGCTGTTGTATGGACTGGATACGGGGGACCGGATGTGCTGCAGCTCCAGGAGGTGGAGAAACCAACTCCCAGGGACAATGAAGTACTGGTAAGGATATACGCCACCACAGTAACCGCAGGTGACTGTGAGATGCGAAGTCTCAAGTTTCCCATCTACCTCAACCTGGCGATGCGGTTATGGCGGGGTTTATTAAAACCAAGACCGAATTCCATACTGGGGACTGAAATAGCCGGGGAAATCGAAGCGGTTGGTTCGGATGTAAAGAAATTTAATGTAGGCGACCAGGTGTTTGGGGCTGCCGGGATGAATTTTGGCGCGAATGCTGAATATATATGTGTTCCTGAAGAACCTGGAGAGATGGAAGGGGGTGTGGCGATAAAACCAGCCAATATGACCTATGAAGAAGCTGCAACCATTCCTTTTGGGGGACGGGATGCGCTTCATTTTCTCAGAAAAGGGAATATTCAGCGCGGGGATAAGATATTAATTAACGGCGCGGGTGGAAGTATCGGTACTTTTGCGGTACAGCTAGCCAGGCATTTCGGGGCTGAAGTGACTGCCGTGGACAGCACTGCGAAATTGGAGATGCTGCGCTCGCTTGGCGCCGAGCATGTCGTGGATTACACGCTTGAAGATTTCACCAGAAATGGTGAGGTTTATGATGTAATCTTTGATGTAATTGGCTCGCTTTCATTTTCGCATACCGGGAGATCGATAAAAGAAAATGGCGTCTATCTTTTAGCCAATCCTGTCTCGCAGATGGTCAGTGGACTGTGGACCAGAATGAGAAGCAGCAAGAAGATAATTATGGAGACAGCCAGCGGCACGGTCGCAGACTTAACTTACCTCAGGGAGCTTATTGAGGCGGGAAAGTTGAAAACTGTCATAGACAGAAGCTATCCATTGGAACTTATCATTGAGGCGCACAGGTATATCGAAACAGGACGTAAAGCGGGTAATGTAGTCATCACCGTTTAGCAATATTACAAGTCCTGACCAAATGCTGCAGCAGACACATCAATCCCCCCGCTCTTGAAGCGTATACATCTTTGGCATCTTTGCGATGAACGGGCAGCCTTCATACCCCTCACAACCGCTGCCGCAGCTTCCGGAACCACAGTTGCAGCCGCCATCGACAGCATCTCCAACGCTGTCTTGAAGGATGCCCTTGCGAACGCAGTAATCCAGCATACCCTCCAGCGCGCTGGACTCGATACCCAATCTCCGGCTCAATTCATCCAGTCTGACCGTGGTACCGGACTTTTTGATTTCTCTCAACACCTGGCTTAACATTTTTGGGTTACTCGCTCATCCCCACCCAAGCGCCTTGCCGCCCTGGAAGACGATAAAAGCCAGCAGCCATGCCAGGACCAGCTGTCCGAAAATGCTGACCCACATCCATTTGATCCCCAGTTCCTGGCGTTCGGCCGCGATCGCCGCCATGCAGGGCGTGTATATCAGCACAAACACCATAAAAGACAACCCAGCCAGCGCGCCGTACCCACCGCTGGAGGCTTGAAAGTTGGCATGAACGGACCTCATGAGAGCAGATGATCCCACTTCGGAATCCGCCTGCTCCAAAAGATCTATCCCAAATATTAAAGGGATGGATTTGAGAGTATCAATGGTAGCCTGGATAAATCCAAAAAAAATTAATCGCAGATCCTCAAGAAAAGTGGGCTGTTCTACTGTCTGGGCTGACTGTCCGTTCACTCCGAATATCTGCGCCATGGTGCTGACCACCACTTCTTTAGCTACAAACCCGGTCATCAACGACCCGGCCGCTTCCCACGTCCCGTAACCCAGCGGTTCCAGAGCCGGCGCAACCATTCCCGAAGCGGTGGCGAACAAACTGTTATCCACATCCGCATTTGCGAAGGACCCCTCTGCTCCCGGGGCCGGGATCGCCAGCATGAACCACAGGATAATCGAAACCGCCATAATCAACGTCCAGGCGGATTTGATAAAAGCGCCCGTGCGTTCCCAGGTATGCAGCCAGGCACCGTGGAAGTTAGGCATGCGGTAAGGCGGCAGTTCCATCACAAAAGTCGATTTTTCTTTCCCTTTAAACAGCGTATTTTTAAGTACAAGCCCCAAGATAACCGCTACTGCGATCCCCAGCAGGTACAAACTGAACACCACTGTTCCGGCATTACGTGGGAAAAATATAGCCGCAAACAGCACGTACACCGGTAAGCGCGCCCCGCAGCTCATAAACGGCACCAGCAGACCGGTCAGCACGCGGTCCTTCTCGTTTTCCAGGGTGCGTGTGGCATAAAAAGCTGGCACCGTACATCCAAAACCGACCAGCATGGGTAAAAAACTTTTTCCATGCAGCCCGATCACCTGCATCAAACGGTCCATCACGAAGGCAGCTCGAGCCATATAACCCGAATCCTCGAGCATGGTTAATGAAAAATACAGGAACATCAATACCGGAATAAATACCAGCACCCCGCCCACGCCGGTGATAATCCCGCCCACGATCAGGCTCTCCACCCACGATCCGGACAGACCAATCATCCCCAGGATGGAGGCTGCCCAATGGGTGACCGGGCCGCTGATAATCCTTTCGATCCAATCCAGGTAAGGCGCTGAAACTTCTGAGGTCAGCATAAATACCGCCCACATAGCCAGCAAGAAGATTGGGATGCCGAGCAGCCGGTTGGTAACAATCCTGTCTATTCGATCCGAAGGGGTCAGTTCTTCCGCATCGGAGCGGGTGACCGCTTGCCGCACCAACCCATTGATCCACCCGTAGCGGTAATCAGGGATGATGATTTCCGCTTCGTCACCGTAAATTCGCTCCAGGCGCTGGATGCTAACCTGCGCTTCATCCAATAGTCTTTGACCGCCGGCTAATACCATCAGCTTGGTCCGCAAACTGGTATCTCCCTCCAGCAGGTTGATCGCAAGCCAGCGCGGCGGGTAAATCGAGCGTGCCGTAGGGGTGCCCTCGATCAATGTCTGCAGGCGCGTGATTTCAGCTTCGATATCTCTGCCGTAATCGATAGCGAATTTTTTTCCCGACTCAAAGGTACCCGTGGTCATGCAGTTAACCCCTGCGCATACCTTACAATGGCCTCTTTCAATTCACTAACACCCACCCCTTTACTGGCCACAGTGCGTATGATGGGCGAGCCGAGCGCCTGGCTCAGGCGCTCCACATCAATGCTGATGCCGCGCGATGCAGCCACATCTACCATATTTAACATCACCAGCACCGGCACGCCCAATTCCAGCACTTGTACAGTCAGGTACAGGTTGCGTTCCAGGTTGGATGCATCCATTACTGTCAGCACCAGGTCCGGATGTTCGTTTAATATATAATCACGGGCGATAATTTCTTCAGGGGAAAGCGCAGCCAGGCTGTAAGTGCCCGGCAGGTCGACAACGTTAACTTGAAGCTCTCCTAATTGGAATACACCTTCTTTCTTTTCGACCGTTTTCCCAGGCCAGTTACCGACATGCTGCCTGGAGCCTGTCAGGGCATTAAAGATGGTGCTTTTTCCAGCGTTGGGATTACCGGCGATGGCAATATGCAGCAGTTCCACTAAATCAATTCCACCAGTATTTTATGGGCCACCCCTTTACCCAGCGCAATTCGCGAATCGCGCACGCAGACCGTCTTTGGGCCGCCTGAATCTTGCAGCACCCTCATTTCCACACCGGGCGTCAATCCCATCGATCCCAGCCGGCAGACCAATTTCTCCCCCGCGGTGACCTTCACCAGGCGCACATGTTCTCCAACCGAGACCATGGCAAGCGGCATAATCCTGGCCGCTGAATCACTTTTCATGGTTGCTGCTCCGGGCGACAATAATCTGGCTGGCTTCTGATTTACGCAGGGACAGGTGGTAGCCTTTGACCTGGATTTCAAGCGGGTCTCCAAGCGGCGCCGCCCGCTCAAGGGTGATCTTTTCACCTTTGACAAGACCCATAGCCATAAAACGCTGGCGAACGCTGCCCGCCAGGTTCAACTTCAAGATGATCCCGCTCTCACCGCGTTCCAGACTGCTGAGCGGTACCTGCCCATCCGCAATTGTACGATCGTCTGATGTCATAACGAACCTTCCATGCTTGAAGGGATAATATCGAATTCCGTGGGCTGGTATTCAACAACCACGCTGCCCGCCAGTTCTGCGGTTAAATAAATCTGGCGCTCGTTAATCTCCAGCAGCATAGCCCGGTCATCCCCGATGCCCAGCGCCGTAACCCGGCTGCCGGGCAGAAACCCCTCATCCTGTAAAAAAGATCGTGCTGCGGGATCGGCTTGTATATGATTTACACAGGCCGCCTCACCGACAGCCAGTTGAGCCAGGGGAATTGTTATCGAGGCGGCGTTCTTTTCTTCGAGGCTGGGGATTGGATGCCCATGATAACAAACAGTGGGATAATTAAGGAATGCCGCCAGACGCTCAGACACCTGGTCGGAGGTGATATGTTCCATGCGGCACGCTAAGGCGTCCGCTTCATCTAAATCCATCTTCAGATGTTTGACCAGGAATACTTCCCACAACCGGCGGTAGCGCAGGATGCGCTGTACCATCTCCCTGCCAGCTTCGGTAAAGTCCACCCCTTTGTAAGGCTGGTAGCGCAGCAAACCAGCCTCGGCTAATTTGCGTATCATCTGGTTGACCGAAACAGGCAGGAATGAGAGCGTCTCCGCCAGGTCGGACAGCGGGATCAATCCCTGGTTGCCGCTTTCGTGCAGCTTGGCGATTGTCACCAGGTACATCTGCTCGTTTTCGCTTAATTGCCTGTAATTATGGTCTTCCATATAGTTTTACGTTTAATTCTTATGGCTTACCATAATATTATATGGGATATACAGCGAAACGCCAATGACGAATTTCCCAAATCCAAAGGATATCTGTAATATCTAGTCCCGCGACGATCGCACATGTGAAAAAACCATTGGGGGCTCCCGCACAGCGGTTACAATAAGGGTTACGGAAAGACTTTATCACGCTGCACATCCTTTACTGGAAGAGGAAAAGGAAGCACATGAAACAATTGAAGGAACGTATACGTAAAGAAGGGGTTAATTTAGGAGACGGCATCCTAAAAGTAGACGGGTTCATCAACCACCAGGTTGATCCAGGTCTTATGGATGCCTGCGGAAAAGAATTCGCACGCTTATTTAAGCACGTGGACGCCACCAAAGTGCTTACCGCCGAGATTTCGGGTATCGCTCCGGCTTTAATGACCGCCCGCTATCTTGGTCTACCGGTGGTTTATGCCCGCAAGCACAAACCGATCACCATGCCTGACCAGGTCTTCCTGACCCTTTCACCCTCGCATACCAAAGGCCGCATGGTGGAATTGATCGTATCCCCCGAATACCTGCGCGCTGGAGAAAGGGTCTTGATCATTGACGACTTTCTTGCCAGCGGCGCCACTATCCAGGGACTGGTGCAGCTGGCCGAGACCGCCGGCGCAAAGATCGTCGGGATCGGGGCTCTGGTCGAAAAAAGCTTCGAAGGCGGACGGCAGAAATTAGGCTATCTAAACGTTCCCATTATCTCCCTGGTCTCGGTGCGCGCCATGGAAGGAGACCAGATCCTTTTCGATGAATAAGATCTGGAAATACGGACTGCCGTCTAAAATCATTCGACTGATAACGATCGTTGAGGAATAATAAAATTGCACGATTCAATTGCTGTTATCGATTTCGGGTCCCAGTACGCCCAACTGATCGCACGCCGCATCCGGGAACTGCAGGTATACTGCGAACTCTTTCCCTGGGATTCCCCTGCTGACCAGGTGCTCA
>Ga0180438_10010215_pt1 | contig 11547 bp, 6 predicted proteins | sample SS_ome_12_FD_132455 | JGI IMG/M metagenome (GOLD analysis project Ga0180438, IMG submission 132455) | Hypersaline lake sediment archaeal communities from the Salton Sea, California, USA - SS_3_D_2 metaG | ecosystem: Environmental > Aquatic > Non-marine Saline and Alkaline > Hypersaline >...
GACGGTCACGCCACTGTCCCTTATCCTCGATATGAGCTCGGTTACTTCCTGGACCTCCCTGGGGTTTAATCCCGCAGCAACTTCATCCAGAAGGAGAAGTTCGGGCTTGGTAGCCAGAGCTCGGGCTATCTCGAGCCTCTTCCGTGCCGCTACATTCAGGCTGGATGCCAGGAGATCCTTCCTGTCCACGAAATTCGTGAACTCCAGTACCCGGAGAGCCTCCTCTTCGGCGCACTCACGCGAGTTAGTACGGAGGAATGCGGACGTCATCACGTTGTCGAGCACACTCAGCCTCGCAAGCGGCCTGGTCTTCTGAAAGGTGCGTCCAATACCCAACTCAATGACTCGATGGGTTGAAAGCCCCTCTGAGATCCTCTTACCCCTGAAGAATATCTGGCCGGCAGTCAGAGGGTAGACTCTGGTAATCAGATTGAAAACGGTCGTCTTCCCCGCACCGTTGGGCCCTATCACCCCTAGTATCTCGCCTCTGGTCACAGAGAAGTCAAGATCTCTGACCGCGGCAAGGCCGCCGAAGTTCTTGGTTATGCCCTTTGCCTCAAGAACCTCCATCCGCCCACTCCCCTTGGTAGAAACATTATGATCGCCACCACAAGCAGTCCCATCACGAGAAGGTGTGCCTCACCGATCGTGTTCCTGACTATTTCAGACAGCACTACTATGACCACAGCACCCAATGCTGGACCCCACACTGTACCCACGCCACCGATGATCGCGACGAGTATCACCATGATGGATATATCAGGTAGAGAGAAGACTATTGAAGGGTCTATGAACCCCATGTAGTTCAAGTAGAAACTGCCGGCGACGCCGGTGAAGAATGCTGATATGCACAAGGAAAACAGCTTGAACTTGGTCGTAGGTATCCCCATCGCTTCCGCAGCGTCCTGATCCTCGCGAATCGCAAGGAACCAGTAGCCCAGCTTAGATCCAGCAATACGGATGACGACTACCACGGAGACCAGCGCCATGACCCCTACAATATAGTAATAGGGTACTTTGCTCCTGAAAGTTGGAATGACGAGTATGCCAACCATGCCATTGGTGAAACCAACCCAGTTCGTCGCCACCAATCTCAGCACCTCTGACAGGGCGAGCATTGAGAGGGCGAAATAGGGACCCCTTAACCTGAAGCAGACAAGCCCCATGGGTACGGCGAAGACAACGGCAACCAGACCCCCAGCAGCCATGCCCCACCAGGGTGACAGGCCCAGGTGGCTGAAGAGTAGCCCCGAGGCATAGGCGCCCACTCCGAAAAACGAGGCATGCCCGAATGAGACCTGCCCTGTATATCCGGCAAGAAGATTCCACGCGACTCCGAGCACTGTCCACAGGAAGACCATTATGAGGACGTGCCTGAAGTAGCTGTCCTTCAGGAACACAGGGACGAGGAAAGCGACCGCAAAAACACCAACAGCGAGATATATGTCCTTCCTACTCATATCTTCACAAGTCTCTTGAAACCCTGAGGAAGAAAGACCAGCACCGCCACGAAGATGACAAACCCTACGGCGTCTTTGTATCCGGTAGATATGTAAGTGGCGCCGAGAGACTCGGCCATCCCCAGGGTCAGGCCTCCCAGTATCGCTCCCACCGAGCTCCCCATACCCCCCAGCGCTGTAATGATAAATGCCTTCAGCGTGAAACCGCCACCTATATCCGGGAAAAGGTAATACACCGGCATAAGTAGTGAGCCCGCGGCGCCAGCCAGCGCGGCACCAAGCCCGAATGTTATTGCGTACATCTTCCGTGGATCTATGCCCATCAGCACAGCCGCCTCTCTGTCCTGCGCAACCGCCCTTATGGACCTCCCGAGATCAGTCTTGGTCAGCAATAGATAGATGGCGCCGGTTATGCCAACGGAGATGCAGAACGCCGCGACAAGTGGGACGCTGACTGAAACACTCCCCAGGAAGAAGGTCTTCGAAGAATAGGCGGTGTGGACAGACTTGTAGTCGGAGCCGAAAACGAGTCTGGCCGAGTTGGCAAGAATCATGGCGATGCCGACAGTGAGAATGACCTGGTTCTCGGGGAGGATTGTCTCTCTGTACAGGATCCGGCTTATCAGTCCTCTTTGGATAGCCAGTCCCACGAGGAACAGCGCAGGCATGGAAATGAGAAGCGAGATGTAGGGATCAATGTGGAGAGTGGAGTAGGCCCAGTAGGTCACATACATCCCAACCATTAGCAGTTCCCCATGGGCCAGGTTTATCACCCGCATCACGCCCATGATGAGGCTCATACCCACACCTATCAGAGCGTAGAGCCCCCCGATGAGCAACCCTGATATGAGGGTCTGCCCTAAGATCAATCTCTCTTATCCCACGGTTTCACTGGATAGACAGGTTCGGCGGAGGCAATGTCCTTGGGCCATATGGTCTCGAACTTTCCGTCAATCACCTGCACTACGAGTGTGGGTATTCTGTTCTGATTCCTAAACTTACCGTAGGTCTCAAACTTCACCCGACCGAATGGCGTTACCAGATCAGTTGTATCAAGAGAAGCCCTGATATCTTCCGGAGTGTAGGAACTAGCTCTTCTGAGCCCATCCGCTATGCAGTAGAGGTCGGCGTATGCCTCGACAGCGTGGTAGTCCGGCCGGGTCTTGAACTGATTCGAGTACTTCAAGTCGAACTCCTTTGCACCAGGATAGTCCACATTGGGTGACCAGAGAGTGACAGACGCCACCAACTCAGAGGCTGCCTTTGCGTTCTCGATGAATTCAGGCATTGTGAAGCCTGCTGCGCCTCCGCAGAACAGCTTGGGGCTCAGGTTCAGTTCCTTGGACTGCCTCATCAGCAGGGACGCATCCATTATATAGGAAATCATGTACACCACGTCAGGTTCGTGTGCCTTGATCTTGACCAGCATGGGCTTGAAGTCGACAGCTCCCGCTTCATAGGATACGTAGTCTGTGATTTCTATCTTTCTGCGCGCGCAGTATTCTTTGATGTCCCCGGCTCCGGAGGTGCCAAAAAGAGTGTTCTCGTAACATATGGCCACTGATTTGGGGTGTACGACGCTTTCCCAGAAATCGAGCATCCCCCTTGGGTACTCAGACACGGGTGGACCTATCCTGTAGACGTATTCCCAGCCCTGCTGGGTGATCTTGTCCGCGGAGCCAGTCCCGATAACGAAAGGTATCCTGAACCTCTGGGCCACACCAGCGATGGCGAACGTACATGAACTACTGTAGCCGCCCCCCAGCACTGGTACTCTGTCTCTCGTTATCAGTTTCTCAGCGGCCGCCCTCGCAACCTCTGGTTTGCCTGCGCCGTCCTCAATCAAGAGCTTCATTTCAAGACCGTTGATGCCGCCGGTCAGGTTGATCTCATCGCAAGCCATCCTCATCGCGTTGACTTCCATCTCTCCGAACTTAGCCATCGGGCCAGTCACAGGAAGGATGACACCGACTCTAATCTCACTGTCTGCCGCCGGGGCGACAACGGGGAGCAGTGTAAGACACGCGGCCAAGAGTAGGGATCTATGCATCAGTCTCCTCTTTGTTAGTGCTAAACAAGGAATTCCATATCAAGGGTAACATGGACTCCCACTACGCAACCAGAAAAAAAGCGCAGCGCCCTCACGGACGCTGCGCAGGATTGCCGGTTGGTACGACCCTACATGCCCACTTCCTTTTCTATCCAATCGGTCACAACCGATTTGGGCCGAGTAATAGGTGTCATCATGGCCCTGGCCTCCACTGCCTGCGAACACAGCCCCATGGCTCGGGATACCCCGAACGGGACCGTGTAGTAAGGGAACTCCTTCATCCCAAAGTGATACAGAAGTGAGCCGGAGCCGGCGTCCACGTTCGGCCACGGATTCTTGGCCTTCCCGTGCTCCATCAGAATGTCCGGCACCAGAGTGAAGAGTCTTTCGACGACCTTGAACGCTGGATCCTCAGGGCAGACACGCTTGCCGAAATCGAGAAACGCCGAAAAACGTGGATCGGTCGCGCGAAGAACGGCATGGCCGTATCCGGGTATCACCCTTCCGGAATTCAGAGTATCCCATACGAACTTCTTCAGCTGGTCATCGCTGGGGACTTTGTTCCCGTGCTTCTCGAGGATGCCGAGCACGAACCCCAGACATTCCTGATTGGCAAGTCCGTGGAGCGGTCCGGCCAGGCCGTTCAGCCCGGCGGAAAGCGCGTAGTAGAGATCCGAAAGGGCTGAGTTTACGGTCCTGCATGTGAAAGCGCTCACGTTCCCGCCTTCGTGGTCGCAGTGAAGAACAAGGTAGAGACGCATGAAATTGGCGAACTCCGGGTCGTCGCTGACGCCCAGCATGTGGGCGTAGTTCGCCCCCCAGTCAAGTTTGGGGTCCGGGTCTATCGGGCCGCCCTTCTTGAAACGGCGTCTGTATACGTAGGCCGCCACTGCGGGAAGCCTTGCCATGAGAGTTATGGAATCATCAAGCGTCGACTCCCAATACTCTCCCTTCGCAACACCCTCGTCGTACTTCTTCTTGAAGACCGATTCCCTCTCCATGCACAGGATGCCAGTGTCCAAGAGAACCATGGGATGCGAATCCTCCGGCATTGCGTCCAGAACCTTGAACACGTAACCCGGAACCTTTGCCTTGGCACTCATCTCGTCCTGAAGAGACTTGAGACCGGCTTTGTCCGGCAATTCGCCGGTGCAGAGCAGGTAGAAGATCTCCTCGGGCATCTTGTGAACCAGGTCCTTGAGCGGTATGCCTCTGATGATAAGACCTTTCTGTGGATCGACGAGCGACGTGTCGCAGACCAGGCCCTTCACACCTCTCATCCCACCGTATGCCTGCTGAATGGTGACTCCAGAGATTGCCCTGTCACCGTGCTTATTGACCAGCTTCCCGGCTCGTTCACGCCAAGCTGGGATCTTCTCCGCCAGCTTCTCCTTCAACGTTGCCACAACCTCCTCCTTTCTGCTGCGGGTCAGCCACCCGCACAGACAGTCTCTCGACCCCAACCAGGTAGAGAGCCGTCAGTTTATCGTTTTCGATAGAAACCTTGAAATGGTTCCCATCTTTGAAGTAGAACGTTCCTCCCTTGCGATCCCACACTATTGGTTGCCGACAAGGGAAACGAGATATTAGCACGCGACCCTCCACTCGTCAAGCTTGTTAGGGTTGAAATGCACTTTTCCGGGGGTCAGGCATCAACTTTTTACATTTCTGAGGGCTGGGCCTTTCGAGGGAGTGAGTTTGCTGGTAGGACTAAGTTCCATTTTGTCTTGGACTTAAGTGCCAGCGACAGGCGTCTTTCGCCCGAGGGTTCAAAGGTTGGGATTCACCCCTGAGCCCGTAGAGTGCCCTGTACCCTGGCGGGAATGATACTCCTGCACCGAACAGACCGAAATCCAGTCTTTTCTCGCCTCCTCAATGGCCGTTACCAAAGCGGAAGCGCTAGATATCGCTGTCACGCATGGGATGTTCGCTCGCAGTGCCGACTTCCTTATAGCGGGCTCATCAAAACGAGACTTCCTGCCCAGTGGTGTGTTGATGACCATGTCCACTAGACCGTCGGAGATCAGCTCCGCGATATGAGGGCTGCCTTCGTTCACCTTGAAGACACTGGTGACCGAGAGCCCGGACATCATGAGGGTTCTCGCGGTGCCCCTGGTTGCCAGTATCCTGAAGCCCTGACTCTCGAGTCTCTTGGCCAGAGATATTATCGCTCTCTTGTCCCTGTCGTTGACACTTATGAAGGCGGTGCCGGACCGGGGAAGCTTACCGTCCGACGCCAATTGAGCCTTTGCGAAAGCCCTCCCGAAGGTCGAGTCGATACCCATCACCTCTCCGGTCGACCGCATTTCGGGACCCAGGACAGTGTCCACACCAGAGAACCGCGCGAACGGGAAGACAGGTTTCTTGACGCTCACATGACTGGGTTCGCCGACACCCACGAGGCTGAATTCTCCCAGCCGACGCCCCATCATCAGCTTCGTTGCTATCTTTGCCAGCGGTACACCAATCGCTTTTGAGACGAACGGCACGGTCCGTGAAGCCCTCGGATTCATCTCCAGCACATAGACCTTGTCACCCCTGACCGCGAGCTGCACGTTGAAGAGCCCCTTCACGTTCAGAGCTTTCGCCAGCAACGTGCTCTGCCTCGTGATCTCCCGTACTGCATCCTCGCCAAGAGAGTACGGCGGTATCACACACGACGAATCACCTGAGTGGACTCCGGCTTCTTCTATGTGCTCCATCACAGCGCTTGCGAAGACTTCCTCTCCGTCGCTCAGTCCGTCGACATCCACCTCCAGAGCTTCCTCCAGGAACTTCTCGACCAAAACCGGCATGCCCGGACACTCTTCAAGACCTTCTTCGACAACTTCACTCAGGCTCGCTTCATCATAGACTATGACCATTGCACGACCGCCCAAAACATACGAGGGTCTCACTATCACCGGGTATCCGAGTTCGCTCGCTATCGCCCTTGCCCGCCCTGTGCTCGTCGTAGTTTCACTTCTGGGCTGGGTCAAACCCAGGGAGTCTATCACGCGCCTGAACCTCTTCCTGTTCTCTGCTCTGTCGATGTCGTCAGAACTCGTACCAAGGATTCTCACCCCTGAACGGGATAGACTACCGGCTAGTTTCAAAGCGGTTTGACCGCCGAACTGAACTATGACCCCCAGCGGTTCCTCTTTCTCAATCACGTTCAGAACATGCTCCAAGCTCAGCGGCTCAAAGTAGAGCCTGCTCGAGATATCATAGTCAGTTGACACGGTCTCCGGGTTTGAGTTTATCATTATGGACTCATAGCCTTCTTCTCGCAGTGCAAGTGAGGCGTGAACGCAGCAGTAGTCAAACTCAATCCCCTGTCCAATCCTGTTGGGGCCGCTGCCTATTATCACCACCCCACCGTTCTTCATTGTCGAGAATTCGTCCTCCGACTCATATGTAGAGTAGAAATAGGGTGTGCGCGCCTCAAATTCCGCTGCGCATGTGTCAACCGATTTCATTACAGGCAGAATCGCCCGGCTCTTCCTGAACTCCCTCACCTCACCCTCGCTTCTCCCGCACAGGTGGCCTATCTCCGAATCGGCGAAACCCTGCCGCTTCGCCTCCTGCACAAGCTCAGGCTCGAGGAAGCCCTTGCTCCTGAGGAGGTTTTCCAGGTCGACTATTTCAGCCAACCTCGTGATGAACCATGGGTCGACCCTGCTCAGTCCGTGTATCTCGTCGACACTCATCCCGAGCCTCAACGCATCTCTCATGAAGAGACACCGCCTGGGGTTAGGGGTCCGCAGCCACCTGGATACATCGTCGAGGGAGGTTCCGTTCCCCGACATCCACCAGGTGACCGCCTTCGGCTCCTCCAGCGAGGCAACTGCTTTCTGAAAAGCCTCCTTGAAGGTTCGACCGACAGCCATCACCTCGCCCACGGATTTCATCTGGGAGTTGAGGGTTGCGTCGGCCTGGGGAAATTTCTCGCTTGCCCATCTGGGCAGCTTGACGACACAGTAATCCAACGCCGGTTCGAATGAGGCAGGCGTAGTACCGGTGATATCGTTGGGTATTTCATCCAGCGTGTATCCGACCGCGAGTTTCGCTGCGATCTTCGCTATCGGGAATCCTGTTGCCTTTGATGCCAGAGCGGATGATCGCGAGACTCGGGGGTTCATCTCGATGACGAGCATTCTCCCATCCAGCGGATTGTATGCGAATTGCACGTTCGAGCCTCCCGTATCGACACCGATCTCCCTCAGCACAGCCAAGGCGGCATCCCTCATCCGTTGATAGTCCTTGTCCGGGAGAGTCTGCTGGGGCGCAACGGTGATGGAGTCACCCGTGTGAACCCCCATGGGGTCGAAGTTCTCGATCGAGCATACGACTATCGAGTTGTCGTTTCTGTCTCTCATCACTTCTAGCTCATACTCCCGCCATCCCAGCAGGAACTCTTCCATGAGCGCGGAGTGGGCTGGGCTCGCCTCGAGAGCGGAGGCTATGGCGGATGGAAAGCGCGCGGGGTCTTCCACCACACTGCTGCCGATACCGCCCAGCGTAAAACAGGGCCTGATAATCAGCGGGAAATCGAAATCCCGGACCCTCGTCAGAGCTTCCTCCAGCTGTCTCACCTGCACGCTTCTCGGCGTGCTCAGACCTATCCGCTCCATCGCCGTCCTGAACTCCTCCCGGTCCTCTGCTTTCCTGATTACATCCAGATCGGCGCCGAGCAGCTCGACCCCTTCCTCCTTGAGAAATCCTGATTCCGCGAGTGCGTAGGAGATATTCAGCCCGGTCTGACCGCCCAGAGTTGAGAGGACGGCGTCCGGTTTCTCCCTGAGGATGATCGCCTCACACATCTCGACACTCAGAGGCTCTATGTATGTCCTCCCAGCCGTCTCCGGATCAGTCATAATGGTCGCGGGGTTCGAATTAACCAGCACGACCTCGTAACCTTCGGACCGGAGGGCTCTGCAGGCCTGGGTGCCTGCGTAGTCGAACTCACAGGCCTGACCGATCACTATCGGTCCCGAACCTATGATGAGGACCTTGTTTATGTCTTCACGTCTCGGCATTCTCTCTCATTGACGCCAGGAATCTCTCAAACAGATAGTGAGAGTCGTTGGGGCCAGGGCACGCCTCGGGATGGTACTGTATGCCGAAGAGGTCGAGCTCATCGTGCAACATGCCTTCGACCGTACCGTCATAGAGGTTCACATGCGTTACCTCTCCGCCCTGTTCTTCGATCGACCCCCTGTCGGCAGCGTAGTTGTGGTTCTGTGACGTTATCTTCACCTCGCCGGTTCGTACGTCCTTGACCGGGTGGTTGCCTCCATGGTGGCCGAAGCCGAGCTTGTATATCCGGGCCCCCATCGCCAGGCACAGTATCTGGTGGCCCAGGCATATGCCGAAGAGCGGCACTTTCCCGATCAGCTTCCTCGCGTTCGCAATTGCGTGCCTGACCATTTCTGGATCCCCGGGGCCGTTGGAGAGAAGAACCCCATGCGGGTTCATGCTCAGCACCGCCTCCGTTGAGAAATCGTGGGGAACCGCTGTGACAACGATGCCGAGATCCGAAAGTGAGTTGAGTATCCCTCGTTTCGCCCCAAAATCATACACCACGGCGCGGACCTCGCCGTTCCCCACCTCACCCGCGGACCCGTTCCAGTAGTAAGGTGTTCTGCAGGAGCATCCATCCACCAGTCTTTGCTCACGGATGCCCTTCATCTCCATGACTTTCTTGTGCAGACTCACCGGATCGAGATCGGAGCTCGAGACTATACCTTTCATGGATCCCTTGGTCCTCAATCGTCTCACGATGGCTCTCGTATCAACGCCTTGTATGGAAATCACTCGGTTGCGCCGGAGAAACCCGTCCAGATCACTCTCACGCGGTGGCCAGACGGAGGGCGTGTACTCCTTTATGACGAAGCCCTCCACGAAGATTCCGCCGGATTCGGAGTCACAGTCTCTCACCCCGTAGTTGCCGATTTGAGGATAGGTCATCACAACAATCTGTCCCCTGTAGGAGGGATCAGTCAGTATTTCCTGGTATCCTGACATCGACGTGTTGAAGACCACCTCTCCGCCGGATTCTCCTCGAGCCCCAAGGGATTTGCCGAAGTAGTGAGAGCCGTCCTCGAGAGCCATCAAGGCAGGCACAAAAAAAACCCCTCCCGCGTGCTGCGAGAAGGTTTCGTCTCCTTCCACCTCTACCCCCTTTCTAGTCTCTCCGGACTAGTTTGAAGGGAAACAGTCACAACCTCTCTATCGTTTCTTATCAGTTCTGTCGCTCTCTGTCAAGTCAAATCGAGTGCCAGGCGTCAACTTTTGAACTTTTGCTGGTTTCTTCGGCCGAGCCCGAGCCACCCCCTCCACTCTGGACGCGAGCCCCGGGTTGAGACCTCGGTCGACTTCTTGACACTCCTGAGACACTCTGCTATATTCGCCCAAAACGGGACGGCAGAAGCCCTCTTGAGCGGAGCTACATTCAGCGAAGGACGGGAGATGAGAAGGCAAGCCAAGAAGAACGAGAAGAAGGCGGACGACGCAGAGTGGTTCATACCTGGGGACGCCAGGCACTCACTCTCAGAGATGTTCAAGGATCTGAAGGAGGACGTCGTTCTCGAGGTATTCACCAGGAAGGGTGAGAATGATCCCTACAACGAGGTCACTCTCAAGTTCACAAGAGACCTCGCGAGGCTCACAGATAAGATAAGAGTGCATCTGAATACGATGGGCAGCGAAGGGTCGGCAGGACGGGACGTGACCACATCGCCCACGGTGCTAATCAATCCCGAGCAGTACAGAATCAGATATACGGGAGCGCCTGCAGGCGAAGAAGGCACCTCGTTTATCGAAGCGATAATGATGGTTTCACGCGGAGAGAGCGGCCTTACCCAGAAATCAAAGGAGACCCTCTCCGGGTTTGGTGAAGAGAGGCGCGTCCAGGTCTTCGTCACCCTTGCCTGTCCCTACTGCCCCAGGCAGGTCCTGAACGGTTTCCGGGCGGCCATCGAAAGGCCGGACCTGGTGAGCGCTGAGTGTGTGGATTCAGGCGAGAACATAGCACTGGCAAGGAAGTTCAATGTAGGCTCCGTGCCTCACACAGTGATAAACGGCAAGACTATCAGTGTAGGCCTCGAATCGGAAGAGAAGTTCATTGCCGAGCTCATCTCTCTCGAGCCGGTCGAGGGATTGAGCTTCTCGGAGGATGGGGAAATCACAGAGGTAGATCTGCTCATTGTCGGAGCGGGACCTGCCGGCCTCACAGCCGGAATCTACGCGGGCAGAAGCGGCCTGAAAGCGGTCGTCCTGGAGAAGGACACGGTGGGCGGGCAGGTGTCAGTGACCCCTTCCGTGGAGAACTATCCCGGTTTCCAGAATATCGCCGGAAAGAAACTGATGGACATGGTTACGGCGCACGCGAGACAGTACGCGCATATCAGCGAAGGGGAGGAAGTCAAAGAGGTGAAAATCGGCAAGAGAATCGAGGCGATGACTACCGGGGGCCGGTATCTGGCGAAAGGCCTTATACTGGCCACCGGTGCCCGATACCGGAAGCTGGGTGTGCCAGGCGAGGAGAGGTTTGCAGGTCGCGGAGTCAGCTACTGCGCAACCTGTGACGCCTATCTCTACAAAGGTCAGAAAGTGCTGGTTGTCGGAGGAGGGAACACAGCGCTGACCGACGCTCTCTACATAAAGAATGTCGGGGCGGATGTCGCAATAGTCCACAGGAGAGACGCATTCAGGGCAGAGAAGTACCTGCAGGAATCCGTCAAAAGGGAAGAGATCCCTGTGATTTGGAACACCGCAGTCGAGGAGATAACCGGAGAGGAGAAAGTCGAAGCCGCGAAACTGAAGAATATCAAGGACGACACTGTCAAGGTCGAGAAAGCCGGTGCGGTTTTCGTATCTATCGGAGAAGACCCGAACAACGAACTGGCAAAAGAGATCGGGCTCGTTCTCGCTGCCGATGGATCTGTGAAGGTCGACCGGAAAGGCAGGACGAATATTCCTAGGATCTATGCCGCAGGCGATCTTGCAGGAGGAGTCAGGCAGATAGTTACGGCGATCGCTGAAGGAGCGACCGCC
>Ga0180438_10010220_pt1 | contig 11546 bp, 25 predicted proteins | sample SS_ome_12_FD_132455 | JGI IMG/M metagenome (GOLD analysis project Ga0180438, IMG submission 132455) | Hypersaline lake sediment archaeal communities from the Salton Sea, California, USA - SS_3_D_2 metaG | ecosystem: Environmental > Aquatic > Non-marine Saline and Alkaline > Hypersaline >...
TACATATCAAAAATGATGGCACTATAAGGAGTATAAATATGATCGTAGGGGCAGCGTGGAAACGCAAAGACAAAAACGGGAATGACTATTTGTCAGTATCTTTAGACTTAGGTATGTTAGGTAAAAGGAGTGTAGTAATATATCCTATCAAGCCAGAAGAAAAAAAGAGCGACAAATCGCCAGATTACCGTGTTACAATGTTCACACCAGAAGAGAAACAAGCTAAATCTGATTCACATCAAACTAATCAAATCAATAACTCACCATTTAATGACGATCAGATCCCATTTTAAAATAAATTAGCCCTCATAAGGGGGGTGAGGGCTAATTCTGTCTTAAAGTCGTTGGTTATGGGATCGATGAATTGTATTATGATATACAATGTAGATATAGTAATAAATTATAATAAAAAGTCAAGGGGAATTTATGAAGCAAACAAAAGATTATAGTAATGTCGGTATTGAAGCAGATGGAGATCTTATATTCACAACAGTAGCTAAATACAAATTGTTTCTTAGTTACGGCACTATAGGCTCTGATGCATACTTGCTTTATTCGCATCTTATGTTCACTGCAAGACTTCAAAAAACCAATCAAGTTATGGCAAAAGACATGTACATTAGGCAAGGTTTAGGATGGGGTGCTAAGAGATTATTGAAGGCAAAAAAACTACTTATCCAGTTAGGACTGATAGAAAAAATACAAAAATTTAAAGAAAATGGTGATTTTGACGGTCAATATATCAAGGTTAAGACAAAAACTACACCATTCGAGATAGAATCTGTGGAAGAAAACAGCGCAACACTCGAGAGCGCAACACGCCAAACACGGTCAACGCTGTCAAGCAACAAATGCTTTAACGAAAAAGATAAATGCTTTAACGAAGAAGTAAATACTGCGCAACTCTCCGTATTCAATAAGATTTGGGATAAATACCAAAAGAAAGTTGGTAAAACTGTAGCGTATAAATCTTTTCTAAAAATAAAGGAAAGTGAGTATGATAATATATTAGCTCATATTGATGACTATGTAAAAGCAAGTCCTGATAAGAAATACAGAAAAAACTTATCTACATACCTAAATCAGGAATCATGGAAAGATGAGATAATAGATACTAGTTCTAGTACAAATTCTTTTTATGATAAAGAACAAGCAAGAGCTGATAAGGAATTTGAGGAGTTAAGGAGAAAATATGAAAATAAGAATTAAGCTATCAAGAATAATTGGACTTTTAGTATTAACTACAGTATATTATATGATTGTCTCGTTATTCTCAGAAACAGACAAAGATGAAATTAAGCTGAGATGTATTGATGAAGGGATAAAACTTGGCATGGCTTTTTTAGGTGCTGTAGCTAGTAAGAACTTAAAGAATTTAGTAACTATAAACAGGAGAGGAAATAATGATGAATGATTGGGTACAGATAAAGTTGACTATCATAAATGCAATTGTTATATTTCTAATGTGTTTACTCGGCATAGGTCTTTTATTTATAATGTGGAGCTGTTAAATGAAAAAATATATAATAACATTATTTTTAATATCGAATGTTGCCTCTTTCGGTGCAGGGTATTATATTTCTAATAGCGATGACGATGTGTTAGAGATAGAGTACCGAGAAGGCGAAGAAATAACACACAAAGACATTAAGCAAACGGACAAATCTTTAGTATTCACAACTGTTGCTAAAGGCAAAGGAAAGATAAGAACTAAGATTAACAAGTCAAGAATACCAGAAGTCCGCAACTGGTGGAGGAAGAACCTCTCAGAAGCCACCATCTTGCCCGTATGGAACGGTAGCAATTTTCGAATGGTTTACCAGCTTGGGTACAAGAGGCGCCTAGGAATAGCTTATATTGGCTGCAATGGATTATACTCTCCTAGGTTCACAGAAGAGGGAAAAGATATATTTGGTATAGGATTAAGCGCAGCAATAATTTATTAGGAGGAATTGGGATGGATAAAATAGCATTTGTTGAAAGACTTAAAGGGGCTTACAGCAGTGGTTATAATAATGTCATGGGCGAGTATATCATGAATTGGATTGACGAAGAAGGGATAAACGATACTCAACTGGATACACTGGAATATCTTATTGCAAACGAATACACTTATAAGGGATTTCCAAACCTTCCAGCCATCAAAGAGATTTATAAAAATGGCTATAGCTATTTTGCTGGGAAGACAGAGGATATATATTACCCGACTATATTTGTTAACCATGTGGTGAAAAAGCAAAGAATGGATTTGCCTAAAATAATAAAAACATATTTCGATATTGAGAAAAAGAAATTCAAAGAGGATAAGGAGCTTACATGTTATGAAGCCTGTTTCTTGGCATTTTTAGTGAACTTGTGGGTAATTATAGAGATAGAAAGCATGCTTACTCTGATAGAGACAATGAGTTGAAAACAGAGAATGAACTCGAAAATCTGAAGATGGGGCAAGAGATAGAGCGTGAAATAATAGATACTAGGAATAAAGACTTTGATGCTTTTGGTAGGAAAAAAGGGACAAAGACTTCTAAAGAATTAGTTTCTGGGATATTCTAAAAAGTTCTTTACTACATAAGAAGGTTTTATATACTTTATTAAAATATTTGAGAGGTAGTTAAATGGGTCAAGAAAACGTATTACTTATTGATGAGAATTTTAATAGTGGTGGTTTGCCAACAGGTTGGGACGCTAATGATGGAGACATTCTGTGGAATTTTAGTAATGTAGACACTCCAACATTTAATACGGGCATAACTGGCATAAGTAATGGAAGAGCATATGTTGAATCTTCAGGAACTGTGGCAGGCCAAGAGGCTTGGCTCATAACAAACGAAATAGATTTAATGAACGATGCTATAGCATTGACCCTTACTTTCGATGCTGGACTTTATGGGTCTACGATGGGAACTCTTTATGTGGATATATATGATGTTGATCAGGACTCATATACTAATAACGTGTTCTCTATAGGAGGTGACCAGGGAGACGGCTGGGTTTCAGCATCCGTAGATTTGAGCGCATTCACAGATAAGATAAGAATAAGGTTTAGAGCTAGCATTGGTGACGTGACTTACTCTGACTTCGAACTAGATAATATACAGCTTATAAAGACACAACATGATGATCTTGACGATATAATAATAGATAGAACAACTAGATGTACAATACCGGAAAACAAACAATACCCAGATGATATATATTGGCCTTTAATAAACGGGGATACGCATATTTGTCTGTGGCGGGGTGATAAAAAAGCAGCATTCTCATTTACTATTGATGATAACTGGGAAGAAAATCAAAGCTGGTGGGACGGTCTAGTCGCTACATATGGGAGAGCTTTCACATGGATGGTCGTGACTGGCTGGATAGGTGATATCGAATATATGGGTCAAAGCGGAGACTGGCCTGGCTACAAATCATTGTTTGATAACGGACACGCAATTGAGTCGCACTCAGTAAGCCACACTCCTATAAACAGCACCAACTTTACTGCACAAGAGATAATAGATGAATTCCAAGACTCAAGAGATGCATTAAACACCAATGTAGCCGGTAATGACGTAAAAACATTTGCTTATCCAATGGGAGACAATAGCGAGTCATCTGTAGCAGCAGAGCATTATATAGCCACAAGAGGTACAGACGGCGGATTTAATACACCATGGCCATCGATGTATAATGTTAAGAACGTAGAATCTATCAACTTTGACACTCCTGGTATGCCATCTACATATGTAGATAGTTTAACAGATGATAGCTCTATATTTTATAGAGGATGGGCAGTATACTTGTTTCATAAGATGGAAACAGCAGACAGAACTGCAATGACGGGCTTACTAGATTACTTACAAACAAATGATGCAGATTACTGGGTGTCGACATTCCCTAAAGTGTCCGAATATATACATGCAAGAAACAGTGCTAGCATTTCCGGTTCTACCGCAAACAACGTTATAACTGTTAACACCAATACAGACTTATCTGGGTTGCACGCTAATGTAAGAGGAATGGTAGAAGAGCCATTGACATACAAAACAAAAATACCTTTAAGCTGGTGTAACGTAGCAGTTCAACATAACGGGCAATCTATAGATACAACTACAGTGACAAACGAAAATGGCGTATTTCTACTATACGACATAATCCCAGATGGAAACAATGTTACTATAACAAACTCTGCAGAACAACAGGAATCACCCGCACAAAGCAGTGGTGGAACTAAGATCGCAGATGTAGTCGTGCCTAATATATTCTCAAAATAAAAGAAAAAAGACCAACTTTTCTCATTCTACCATAAAAAAATACTTGACATCGCAAAGAATACATTGTATAATAAGGTTATTGAAATTAAGAAAAACAAAGGGTTGGGAGGACATTATGACTGAATATAAAAATATAGAAGAGATGAAAGAGGAATACATAAAGTATCTAAAAGAGAAGAAACAGAGTTTTTACAAGATGTTTCCTCATATGGAAACAGAGTGTCATCTTGAGAGTATATTTAGCAAGCATTGTTATTATTACGCTAATAAGAACAACCCAATGTGGACAATAGATGGCTTTGGGAGTTGTAAAGTATAAGAATATATTTTGGGAGGTCGGGTATGTGTTGGGAAATAATGATAAAAGAACTAAAGTATGCTTATGAACAAATAGGGAAAGGAGCTTACACTAATGATACGTTTATCTATGCTATGAGTAGAGACGCTTTGGATATATTAAAGAAAAAGTGGATATTATCTGATCATATAAGGCTGATAGATTACATTAAAGAAGTAATAAAGGATGAGGGATGGACGAAAGAAAAGAAAGAGAATCAGAAACAAGACAAATAATAATGATCCATACATTTGGGTTATTAAGAAACCACATAATGAAAATTGGTTTCGAAGAAGCAAGCCGCAAGACTAGATACAGTGCAGAATATTTAAAAGACGTTTGTATGAGAAGAAAGTTGCTTTCGAAAGATAAGATCATTGAGATAACAGATATATTATTATAGGGAGGCTTTTATGACAATCGAAGAATTTTGCAAAAAAAACCAATTTGTACAAACAATAGACTCATCATTAGATATTATCAAGAACCAGTATTTCAAAAATATAGGTTCAGTTAGAATAGAAATAAGTTTTCTAGGCAGTGGCAGCGAAAGAGCTATAGGAGACACTATATATTATAAAGAGTGCGGAAGGACGCAAATGTATAGCAATGTTTTAAATAGCTTTGATCATATTGAAGAGTATTTAGGGTTGTTGGAAAGTGTAGATAATAAAACATGCAAATGTGGGATGGAGGAATAAATGAAGGAATCAGTGTTTCAGGGGGAGCTTAAGAGAACTATGAATAATTACGGTGTATGGGGGGCTAAGTTCCCTGACGGGATAAAAACAGCGCAAACAAGATTTATCCCTGAAAAACCATCTGATTTTATATTTGTTAGAAAAGGTGTACCTTTCCTGGTAGAATGTAAAATGATAAAAAAAATAGGACGAATAAACTATAAATTCTTTGGGTCTACTAAAGAAAAAACAGAGGGCATTCCATTTCACGAGTTTAGACAGGTAAAAGAAATGGATAAATTCAGAATTATGAACGATTGTCCTGCTTTTTACGCTATAAATGTTAGGGTAGAAAGAAAATACAATGTTCTAATATTTTTCGAATTGTCAGAAGCTCTACATATATTTAGACAGAAAGATTATATATCTAGAGAAGAGTTACTAGAACACATGGAGCTAGGGATTAGAGGATATAAAGGAATGTTTAGAGGAGAACAGTTTGAAAATTTCTTAAGCTATGTGGGAGCATTAAAAAATAATTTAATTTTCTAAAAATACAATAAAATACTTGACAAGCAATAACATACGGCTATATTGTATATAGATAAAGCGGGAAGGGGATGGAAAAATGAGACAAGAGAATCCAACAGTATATTATAAAGATAAAGTTGAATACGACAGAGATGCTTTTATTATTAAGACTCTGGAAGAGTATGTGTACATGTTAGAAAAAGCAAAAGATAGTACCCATAGACGTATGATTTTAGAAGACCTTGTAAAGCCAGAAACGTGGACAGATTACAAAGTTGTAGAGGAATATGAGGAGGTATTCGATGACTAGAATAGAAATAGCTAATGAGCTTGCACAGCAAATAAATGAATTAGAGATTGAATTTTGTCCAGAAAGTTTGCAAGCAAAGGTAGATTGCATTATAAGAGAATATTTTGTTGGTAGAAGCGTAAAAGACGCTTGGATTTCAGCACCAGAAGAAGGGGTATATAATGACTAAAAAACAAGAAAGGTCTCTGGAAATAACTATATATGGAGACGACATGATAAAAAAACTTGAAGAGCTAGAAATTTCACATTGTGAAAATCTTACTCAAAAGGTTGACCACATAATCGTTGATTTCTTTGTAAGACGATCAATCCTTAGTAACGCTATGTTTGATGCTACAAGAGGGGCAAGTGATGGATAAAGTGATTAGTTATGGGCGTATCGAGAATGGCAATGTAACCTATAATGATATAAGTGAGATCAAGCAGTTTTTCAAAGAAAACGATGGGAAGGGGTTTGAGGTTACTTATAAATTGAGTGATAAAGTAAAAACTTATATTCATAAGTATTATAGAGGGCGTTTGTTGCAGGATATAGCATCGGCATACGGAGAAAAAAACATAAATAAGGTGCACATAAGATTAAAATATGATTTTATGTTAAAGAGGTGCTCAAGTTTAGATGAGATTCCAAAAAAATATCTTAAGGCGGTAATCTTAGTAGATAGGGATTTGTTAGACATGTATGTTAATACAGACTGTTGTCCCAAAGAGGCTGATAACTATTATAGAATACTTGATAATTGTGAGAAAACAAATATAATAGTAACGCACGGGGATCAAATATATGGTTATATAAGAAGCATGTCTATGATTAGCAATGGCGAAGGGAAAAAGTTCTTAGGGAAGTGCGAGAATAGGTTATTTGTGGATCTTTCTTCTAGAATAGGCGTGTCAGCAAAAACTAATCTATTAAATTACTATCAACATGAGGTTGCTAAGTATAGAAAAGAGATCTTTAATGATAGGAAAGAATAAAAAAGAGAGGTTTGAGGTTATGGCGACAATTGTGAATGTGGTATTGATAATATGTGGGGTAATAGGGCTTATTATTTTTACTTTTTTTGCTCTAGTAATAGGGATGATAGCTATCGTGGAGAATAAAGAAAATGGTGAAAAGTAAGTATGAAATACTGTCAAGAGACTTCTTTACTTGTAGAAAATGTGGTGCATTTGGAGACCAGAGCAAGTTGCAGATAGCTCACGGCATAATGCAGGCTAGGAATAGCGGAATGACAATAAAATATATAGTGGAATATATAAAAGATTATTATGGTGATGAAATAACAAGAAAGCAAGCTAGTGATATCTTGAACGACGAGCAGAATGTGTTTACTACATGCTCATTAAAGTGTAATGACTCTTATAATATATTCTATAACCCAGAGAAAAGAGATAAGAGAATAAGGGATATTTATGAAAAAGAGTTTAAAGGAGGGGAGAATGAAGGATTATAAAATAGCGATGAAAGAGTTGCAGCAGCCATTTAATGAGGAAGATATTGAATGGCGTGTTCAAAAATGCGGGTTCAAGGGTGGAAAGCCTTGGGCTATGGTATTTTCTTATGTGACAAATAGAGCTATTATGGAAAGGTTAGACGATATATTTGGGATCGCCAATTGGAAGAATGAATTTAAGCCAGGCCCAAGTGGCGGAAACCTGTGTGGGATATCTATTAGAATTGATGGTGAATGGCTGACAAAGTGGGACGGCGCAGAAAATACGAATTATGAGCCTGTGAAAGGCGGTCTTTCTGATGCTATGAAAAGAGCAGCGGTACAGTGGGGGATAGGGCGATACTTGTATCACCTAGAAGTGGGGTTCGCTAACATAAACAAAGATGGAAGATATACGCAAAAGATAGAAGATAAGAACGGGATGCAGTGGGTGAAGTGGGACCCGCCACAGCTTCCAGAATGGGCTTTGCCACAAAAAGATATAAAGATTGATGGCAGTGAGCTTGATATGAATGAAGTATTAAGAAAGGTAGACCAAGATAATATGACTAAAGATGAGTCAATAGCATATTATAACGAACTATGCAAAGAATATAGACTAAATGAAGATAAAAAGAAAGAATTAGCAGCAAGATTTGCAGAGTATTTCAATGAAAAAACAATAGGAGAGACTAATGAGTGAAAAGAGAATAAGTGTAAAGATGGGGGCAAAACTAAAGGCAGATGTTGAGAGCCTAATGTTAGATGATAGAGAAAGGGTGTTGAAAAAATATGTTCTTAACATTATCAAGAGTTATACCCCGGTTGAGAAATTTATGCAGTTAAGCGTAAGAAAAGAGGATATATCTTATGAAGACAACAAACATATCACTTTAGAGCTTGATGAAGAGCTTGACGAAAAGATCGAATTCGCATTAAATATTCTTAACAGAAAAAGGAATGAATTTATAAACATGGTTCTAACAGACTATGTTATAAAAAAAAATACACAGGGATAGTATAAATGGTTATTACACAATACTTAGCCGTAAGAAAAAAGTATCATCAAGGATTTAGACGTAATACGAACAAAATAAGAAAAATAGTAGTACATGGTACCGGTGGAGGTGGTAGCGCCAAGAGTATCTTGAATTGGATGGAAGACGGAGAGTTCGCAAAAAAATACAAAAAGGGAAGAGGTTTGTTCCATTATCTGATAGGTTTGCAAGGGGATATTTACGAAATAATAGACCCTGATAGATGGGTATATCATAGTTCAAGTGGAAGACATGATAAGACAACAATAGGAATAGAGCTTGTAAATCCATCTATAGACAATCTAGGAGGGTACACCCTAGAACAATACAGTTCTTTGGTAGATATGTCGATATACCTAATGGGCAAATATCACAATATAGATCAAATAATAGGGCACGGCAAAGTCAAAAAGATATACTCTAAAAGCTATAAGAATTGTCCTGGACAGTACTTTGACTGGAAAGCGCTTAGTGTAGGGCTAACTACAGAAGGGTATCAGTACAAGATGTGCAAAGAGCATATAAAAGACATAGAAAGAAGTTACTATTTATTATAAAAAAATAAAAAAATACTTGACAAGGTTCTAACATGGGAGTATATTATATTTATCTTAAAGTCAAGGAGTAACAAAATGAGGAATTTAATTATATGTTTATTAGTTTTAGTAGGATTAGTAGGATGTGAATTAGAGTCTGGTGGGGGATGGACATTAAGGGAACACAAGCTAGATATAAGCGATCAAGATAATGCGTGCTCTTATGAGGTAAGCTATCCATTGCCAAAAGGATATTGGAATGAGGAGCACTATTTTGTAGAAAATGGTCATTATATAGAGATATATGTGAACAACACAGACTTCGAAGAATGTAAGATTTCTATATTTATAGACAAAGAGTGGCGAGGTGATATTCGTTGCGTGAACAATGTCCTTATAGATGAATATTACGATAATATAAGTGTTGATTTTGAAGTAGAAATAACAACAGGAAATTAAAAAATACTTGACATGCGAATAACATGTCTTAGTATAAAAACAATGACACAGCAAATTACATTGTGCTAAATGTAACCTCCAAAATCCTCCCCTTCGAGGGAGGGTGTCATTAAAAACGGATGTTAGACTAGATAGGTAGGTCGCTTAGTTGTCTCTAAGAGAGCGAGGGTTCGAATCCTTCACATCCGAAAGGCAAAGTTGTGTAATGGGAGCACTGGATCCGAAGGATAAACCCTTGGTGCAGGTTCGAATCCTGCCTTTGCCAATAGTGGAATAGCGATTGGGAACGGTGTCCACTATAAAAAAAGCAGAAAACCTGACAGCTGGAAAGACAGCAGGGGAGTGGCGGAATAGGTAGACGCTAAAGTCTCCGGATGGTGTGCGATTAGGCCGAGTAAAACCGTAAGTCCTTGCAAGGTGCAAATCCTTGCCTCCCCAAAGCACATTTATAAAATGTGGATAGTTTTCATATTAGTTGTTGGTCGAGTCAACTTTAAAAATCGATACATTTAAAACTAATGTAAAATGCTTTGACTGATAGGAAAGACTATCAAAACGAAAGGTCAGGAGTAGGTACAAGGTGGTTGTTGCAGCATAGGAACTGTAGCTGGTTCGATTCCAGCACCTACACATCTTAAAAAGAGGTAGAATATGAAAGTAATTATAGAAAAAGATAGATGTATATCGTGCGGACAATGCCAAGATGTTTGCGAAACAGGAGCTATGCAGGTTGATATGGAGGATTTAGGAGCTTACAAGGGGTATAAAGTAGACCAAGAAGAATGTACAAAGTGTATGTCTTGTATCAAGTTTTTAGAATGTCCAGGTGAGGCAATAAAGGTTTTAAAATGAAAGACATAGAGCTTGGTGACATGGTATATTACTTGACTGTAGATGGCATAAAAAGAGACGTGGTCGTCGAGGTAAACAGAAGATATACTATGAACAGAGAAGCTGAAAGGGAAGAGGTTGTCGGATATGTCATAAACAACGATAAAAGTGTAATGAGGGCATCTAGTTATAATCACGAAAGACCAAGAGAAAGTATTTTCAAGACAAAAGAAGATCTAATAAAATATATCGAGGGGCTAGAGTAATGAAAACTAAGTCAATTCTGAAACAAGCACATAAAGTTTACAACGAAAGAAAAAGCTACAAAGTATATAAAAATCCTATGGGTTTTGACGCATATTATAAAAGAGATTCCAAGAAAAATACGGTAACAATATATATAGACAAGACTAACCAAAAAAGAGACTGGGTAATAAACCTCACAGCTACTAAAGAGTATATTAGCAAGAGTGATACTGGTAACTTCGAAATAGTAGGAGCGGTTCATTCAGGTTATAACTGGGGTTGTGTTAACTTTTTAGCATTTGCTAACCGTATCAAACTAATAAACAAGAAAACAAAGATCTTTGTAACTGGCTATTCTTATGGGGGAGGAGCAACAAAGGTTATGCACGCATTTTTAGCTGAATCAGGATACAATGTCACATCTGTAGCAATGCAAGGAGCTAAAACTATAGATAGCGAAATAAACAGTTACATAGAAGGAAAGGGCAAGCTTATCACAGTGATAAACGGTAATGATATAGTTACAAAAAGCCCGTTCTGGTTTGTGCAAGGTGGAGAAGTAGTTAGGATAGGACCAAAACACAGGTGGTGGAAATTGGGCATAAAGTTTAGATATGAAAAATCCGAATCAGGAGTATATAAATTCTTTACTGTCCCAGACCATGAGCCAGATAATTTTATGAAGTCGTTTAAAAAGTATTTAGACATCAAATAGGGGTAGTTATGGAAATGGATTTTGCCGAAAAAGAGTTTTTAATTTTTTTAGAAGAAATGAAAAAAGGGATTATTGAGTGTAGTGGTGAGGAAGCATCGAGAAGCGTACTAGCTCATATAAACAAGTGTATTAGAGTAGTAGAGTATCTAGGTAAGGCAAAAACAGAACTAGA
>Ga0180438_10010221_pt1 | contig 11546 bp, 13 predicted proteins | sample SS_ome_12_FD_132455 | JGI IMG/M metagenome (GOLD analysis project Ga0180438, IMG submission 132455) | Hypersaline lake sediment archaeal communities from the Salton Sea, California, USA - SS_3_D_2 metaG | ecosystem: Environmental > Aquatic > Non-marine Saline and Alkaline > Hypersaline >...
AAATATACATTATATGCTAGTATCAATAGCAATAATCTACTATAACTACATCGCTTTGACCTGGTGTAGTTAATAGATTATCAGTAAATGTAATAGTTGTTCCAGAAATACTATAATCATCAGGATCAACTTGGCGCAAACCATTTAAATATACCCTCACAGTTCCTGCTACTGGAGTATTATTTAATGTTACATTTGGATTACTATGAGTCACAGTAGGCTTTTCATTAAATACCTTAGTACCAAGAATAAGACCTTCTAACTCTTCCAATGCATCTTGAATGTTTGTAGCTGATCCACCATAAGTACCACCAGAATCTATTGGTACACTAGATGCATCTACTTGATTAGCTCCTGAACCCCAATCAATATGGGTTTCATCTATACTATCAGCAGCAACATCAAAATCAAGAGAATCTCCCGCAGCATTACCAGTAATTACAACTACACCACTACTACTTTGTAATGTTAAGGTATCTTCAATAGTATCTGCAACAACATTCTCACCAGTTGTGGGTACAATTGTTTTAAATGCTTCGTCAGTATAAGTACCATCGTGATTATGATCATCTATGGTTTCTAATGCAGCTAATACTGTAGTATCAGCACCACTAAGAATACCATCAAAGTTTGTTGTAGCAACAGGTATATCAGTTGCACTAACTTGGCCTGCTCCTGTACCCCAATCAATATGAGTATCTTTTATACCATCAGCTTTAACTTGTAATCCAGTAGATGTTACTTCAATAGATAAATCATCTACTTGAACATCAAAATCTACTATTTCTGGATCATCATAACCTGTTATTATAACAGCACCAGAACTACTTTGAAGTGTTAAAGTATCCGATGCAGCATCAGCTACTGGATTTGAGCCGTTTGGAACAACAATTGTTGTCCATTTAGCTTGAGCCCCTTCAAGCTCTTCAAGAGCATCTTGAACATTAGTAGCTGATCCTGAATATGTTCCACCAGAATCTAAAGGAATGCTTGTGGCATCAATTTGATCTGCTCCAGATCCCCAATCAATATCTGATTCTTGAATAGAATCATCTTGTATTTCAACAACACCTGTTGATGATACAGTAATATCTCCAGATAATGTTCTATCATACCAAGTACCATCACCACTTAAAATTAGAATATCACCTGCGACTGCACCAGTAACATCAACATCTGTTAAACTGTCTAATGAAGTAGCAAAAGAGTGAGTATGATCAGATCTTGCAACCGTAGTAGCAGTTCCATAATTACCACCAGTACCACCCCAAGCAATATCAATATTATTACTACTTTCAGTAAGACCTTCACCAATAATATCAGTAACATCTACTGAAAATGTAGTACCTGTTAAATCTAAACCATCACCGGCTGTGTATGAACCAGCGCCTGAAAATTGCACCCATACAAGATCATCTGTATTAAGAGTTAATTCCCCATCACCCTGAAGAACCCAACCAGTTTTGGCATAAGTATCACCATTTTCAATGAATGTTGCATTACCACCAGATACTTCACTACCTGGTAATCCATCATGATCTGGAGCTCTTACTAAACCACCAGTAGTCCCTGTAGAAGTAACAACATAAATACCGTTTTGCTTTGCATCTGTTTGATCTTTTACAAGAACCCTATCATCAACTGCAACTGAATGCGCACCAAAATCAAATATACCAGTACTTGTTAAATCTACATTTGTAAATGCACCAGTGCTAGATACACCCCCAGTAGATGTATACACTGCTCCAGTAATATTCGTAAGGGTAGTAAACTGACTACTTTCTTTCCAGTCAATACCTGCTGCCACACTATCAACATATTCCTTATTAGCAGCATCTTTAGCTTGGGTACATGTTTTTAAACCTGTAATTAAAGCATCATTATTTCCATTAGTAATATTCCAATCAACCGGTGTACCTGTTGATGTTGTAAGAAAGGGTTTTTTTAATCTATCTAAATCAACAGTAAAATCCATTATTTGGGTATTACCACGTATTTTTGTAGAGCTCATAATACTCCTCCTATCCTAAAATATTTAGTTAGTTTTTCATATGGCTCATCTTTATATGTTATTTCTAATAATCTAATATTGTTCTTATTACAATAGTCTTTTTTTATCTTATCATGTCTCTGTATATAATTTAAATCAAATTTCCAATTCCACTTCTTTTTTCTATAATGCTGCTCTCCTTGATATTCTATACATGTATTTAGTGATTCTATATAAAAATCAAACGGTAAAATTCTTTGATCCTTGCAATCTTTAAATCTTTTTTGTACTTCAAATTCAATATTATTTTCCACAAGCCAATCTTCTACACTACGCTCACCTTTTGATATTCGACATCTAGGGCAACCGTTACCTCTATAGTAAATATCCTGTGCACGTGGACTCCATACAAAATTACATATAGTACACTTAACATCTATTGAAGCAGTCATTTTTTTATATTTACTAATAACTTTTATTTTAGAATTTTTTTTCTTCATATTTTTAATAAACTCTTCATGAGATAATCTCCATTTATTAGATCTATCTTTCCAAGCACATGTAGGACAACCTCTACCAATAGATAATTTTGAAGGAGCAACCAACCATTCCGTACTACAAATTAAGCACTTAGCTAATATTTTTGTTTTCATATTTATATATCTTCCTAATATTTTTATATTAGGATTTAATCTCAACATTCTCTCAAGAAATTGATCATGACTCAATTTTTTAGTAATAGCGCAGTTAGGACAACCAGTACCTGTTAATAAATTTCTTGGTAAAACTCTCCAAATATGATTACATCTATTACATTGTACTTGAATATATTTATCTGAATATGTATATTTACTTAATACTATTATATTTGATTGTTTTAATTTTAATTTTTGTAAGAATTGATCATGGGTTAACCTAGATCCCATTTTTATTTTCTCCTTAAAGAAATTTAGATTATAATCTATATCTCTTCATCTTATCACTCATCTCATATTTATATGGTATTAGGCTTTATAACGTACCCTAATAGTATCACCTACAGTTAAATTTATATCATCTGCAAAAATTACTTCATTCCCACTCATTTGATAATCCCAATCTGGATGATTAACCATTTCTAATCCATTTAACTTAATCATTTCTGTTTCTTCAATTGGCGTTTCAGCTAATACTAACTTTCCATCATTTATCAAATCTTGTGTTACATTAAAAAATTCAAATCTCCAAGTTCCTACATCTCCCTCTGATATACCTGTTACTCGTCTGCTGATAGCAATTTTTGCTGCTGTACTTCGTATAATCATATTCATTCATATTCTTCAATCTTTACGTAATTTTACCCGTCTCTAAATCAAATTTCCATCCAGATGATAATGCGTATTTATTTGATAGTTTATTAACTAATTCTATATGTTCCTCTTTTACATTCTTCAATGTATCTTGATTTTGTTTTATTTGCTCTGTTATAATATTTATTTCATCATTAATTTGTTTAATACGCATTTCATAATTTTGAATAATTAACTTTTTACTTTGCAATAAAATTGTTAATTTATCTAACACAAGTGCATGCGTCTTTTGTTTTTCTAAGGATAGTTGCATTAAAAGATTTTCTTCATATGTTAATGTTTTTTCTAAAGTACTATCAGGATGTTGCATTAAATAATTTTCCTCTATAAAAGTACTATTATTTAAACAAATCTCTTTCTTATCAGAAGAAGTTGTGTTTTCCTCAATATTTTTAGTATAATCATTTTTTGATGAATTATATTTATTCTGTATTTTTTTCAAAAATGGATGATTCATTTTTCTTTATCCCTCAAACAAAAAAGATACTTTTTTTAGTTATAATTTTAAGCCAGTATGATGTATTTAATAAAGAATTTTAATATGATATTAAATATCTTTATCAGATTTAAGAATGAGTTCTACAGTAGAATTTTCTATATAATAAATTTTTACAAACCAGACAGACTCCTCTATATAAATTGAATCCCCTGCCTTCAGAGTCTTTGCCCCATTAATATAATTAGTAATATTTAAACTAGGTCTATTATATGAAACACGAACTTGGCCATTTCCTATATTATCAATCATAGTATAATCAAAAGAATTTCTTAATCTTTTTTCAAAATACTTAATTGAACCATCAGTAAATTTATATTCTTTTGTTTCTCCTGCAGATGCAGCATTTACTAAAAATATTGTGGTAGGCATTGCTTCTGTTGGACTTATGTTTTGAGTTTTTCTACCCATTAAAATCTCCTTATTTTAATTTAGAATCCCCAACATTTGAAATAACATTAGGTTCTATAAATGTAGATTTACCAAATACACCTCCACCACCTTTAGATTTTCTAAATACACCATAATGTTGAGATAGGCCGTCTTGTATACTATTTACAAGCATGTCATAGGAGCTAGCAACAGATCGTATTGTAGGAAATTTTTCAATTGTAGGTAATATAAATTTACCATGTACTGCATCTCTAATTGAATCTAAATAAACACACCAAATTACACGAACAACAGCATCCGCTAAATCTTTACTATTGTGAACAAATATTCCAGAATCTAAGGCAAAATTAGAATATCTTGGAACAGTAATATCATAAACTGGTATACTTTTCTTTGAAAAAATGTAAGATATATTACTAATTCTTTGCTGTTTCTCAGGATACATAGATAATAATAAAGTATTCATTTTAAGTAATTTTGCTTCTTTATATGAACCATCTTTTAATCTAAAAAGATGATCTGGGGTACATTTTACACAATCCCCATTACTTAATTCAATTCGAATAAGATCATGTGCCTTCTTAGTCATATGTGCATTATATGCCCACGTAGCAACTGTGTCTCCAGTAGATGTTGAAGAATATATAAAAAATTCATGCCTTTTTCCTTTTTTTGCTAACTCTTCAATAGAAATAGGTGTCCCATCAATAAGTTTAATTTTAGTATCCCCTGTAAAACACCCTCCATAAGGGTGATCTATTCTTTTACTTTTTATTATATTTAATTGACGTAGCTCTGCTAATAACAAATCATTATCTGGTAATTCAATCATACCACTATATAATAAAAGTTTCATAGTTTCATACATTTCTAAAGTAGCACCTAATTTTCTAGTAATAACACCCTCAGAAAATAACCTCTCAATACTTTCAGTAGAATGCCAATTATCAAAAACTACTTTATCTATATAAAAGTAGGAATTTAAAGTCCTAATTGCATCCTCTACATTCTGAAAAGATACAGTTACTCGTTCTTCTTTATTAGGCTTCCATGCCTCTACAAAATCCACAATAATTTTATGGCGCACCACATCAGTCACACTACCATGCGCATCTGGTATTTTTACAGTAGTTTCTTCCGCATGCCCCATTGCTACAGCAAAACTATCTTTAACAGCTCCTTGGTCACAGCAGACAAAATATTTTTGAACTTTATTGGGATTTACAACATATATTTTTTTCCCAATATAATTCCTCGTTTCATAACCAACAGATTCTGACATTATTTCATTACTAAATGTAACTATAGGATTATACTCCAAAGCCACACTATTATTAATTCTTTCAGGTAAATCAAAAAAAGGACTAACTGCAGATGGTGGTATAGCTAAATAATCTCGCATGTATGTCAGATAATTTGATCTTTCAGTTTGAAAATCTTCCTCTGTAAAACCAGTAGGATCTTCTGCAGTCCAAGGATTTGCTTCAAATGTGCTATAATGATATCCAATTAAATTTGAAACTCTAGTTGTATATCTTTCTCGAAGAGCGTTTATAGTTTTAAGCCCAATCCCTCCTTTTACTACATTAGCCATATATAATAGTTGCATTCCAAAATCTGTTTCATACATAGGAGAGGTAATAGTAAGAATTTTAGAAAAGTCTTTTAACGTTTTAGCTGCACGAGCTGCTGTATAATAAACAGCTTGAGCTGATCTTTTTTCACTTCGTTGCTGAATTTCTCCTTCACTTACATCAAATCGAGACATCTCATCAAAACAAACAAAAAAAGCTGTAAGTCCTGCTATTGAAGCACTGTTACTATGTAAACTTAAAACTTCCAAATTTTTCTCTGGAAAAGTAACACTTCGTACATGGTGTTGGAATAGTGTTTCTTTTCCCTCTGTAGTCTCTCTATCTAGCAAATATGATATATATTTTTTCCACCAGGGTGTTGTAGTTATATTAGTTTCAAAACTAGCAAAAGCTGTTTGTCTACTTTGTTGTTCGCTTGTTGCTATATATTCCGCAGAAAATTTTTGTCCAGGTAATTGTCCAAGATATTCTCCAGGATCATCCATACCCAATAATTTTTGTAACAAAAAAGATCCTATTATACCACCTAAAACCGATTTACCTGAGTTATGCACAGTAGTACAATCAGAAAGACAAAACAAACTATCTTTATCTACAACAATCCCTGCATACTCACCCCACCCAATCGATTTAATATCAAGAGAGGATAAATAATTTTCCTTATTAGAATATTTTCCTGTATGTTTGTATTTCTTTACCTCTACCTTACAGGGAATTTCCCATACATTACCATATATTAAAAGTCTCCACGCTACTCCCTCAAAATCCTTATTTTGATTTGTTGTCCGCTTTTTTCTAATACTAGTTCTATATCCAAGAGTATCTGCTAATCTTTTAGCATCTCTAGCTAATCTTTCATTAGCCAATACTAATTCATATCCATGTTTCGCATAATATCCATCTGTATCAAGTAGTCCAGCAAGAACTTTTAATCTAATCTCCTTACTATTTGAAATATAACATTGAGGTATATGTTTATTTTTCATTAAATTTAGTTTTCTAAATGCATTTAATAATGGGTTTATGTGAAAAAATCTAATTCTTTTCTTTGAAATAGTATAATCAATTGCAGTAGTACCTTTCTTCTTATATTCATGTATCAAAAAATCATTCTTAGCAGCAAATTTATGCAACCAAGCTGCAACTTCATTTTCAATATTACAAATTTTTATAGCATAATTTGAACCATTACCTAACCATATTCCCAATAAATATGGATCAACCGGTACAAATTGTTCAGAAAATTCTATTAATCCCGCTTTATACCCTCTAAAAAAGTACTTCCATTTATCTGATTTTGCTATATATTCTTTTATTGGTATGTTTACAAGATCAGGTTCATTTGGATAATGCCCATTCGGTTGCTTATCCGATATAGCATTTTTGCATGATTGAGCTTTCTTTAAAGATAATATATGATTCTCATTAACCACATATGTATCTGCACAAGATTGATGTACTTCAAACAATTCAGAAATTCCCCTTGATGTATCCAAAACCTCTCTTGGTTTAGAATCCGGACCCATTACAAACTCACCAAGTTTTATATCTTCAATCTTTTTAAGAGTACCATCATACATTAAAACTTCAGTTCCCACCTCAAGGCATCTCATTCCAGATATAACAACAGCTTCTTTGTAGACAGGTTTACCCTTTTTATCTACAGAAAATAAATCTATTAATATAGTCTTCTGCACACTTTTTAATTTATATTTTAAAAAACCTTCCGCATATTCTAATGGATCATCCGTAAATTTAACAGGACACCGCAAAGATACATCAAAAGAAATATTTTTTTCTTTAAAATCAATTGCATCTTCAGATGGAATATATGAAGGATCTAACAGTTTACTTCCTAAATTCATTTGCATCACCTAAAAATTTAAACTTATTCCTACACCAAATACTTCTCTTACTTCTGTATATGAAAATCCTGTATAAATATGGATAGATGTGTTTTTAAGAGGTTTTGGTAATCTATAACTAATTGATATTCCAGAAGACTTTATACCTGCTAATATATTAATTCCAAGATTGCGCAATACTATTATTTTTATTGGGGCTAAACTAAATAATTGTAAACCTACCTTAAAATCTGTAATTGCAATAGTTTCCAATATACCACAAAGTTGTAATGTTAAAGGAAAATATTTTAATGGATCTTTTTCTGGCTCTACTTTAAATTTAACTTTATATACTATTGGTTTTGTATTATATACCGGTATTTCTATACTTTGTATTACAACTTGATCATCAATTATTTCATATGTAATTTTAGGTTTACTCTTTTTTAATTTATCCCAACGAATATTATTATTTTTTATTATTTGTTGATCTCTTTTTAATTGCTCTAGAACTGCCTCATATTGTTTATCTGTAAGTATATAATCTGCATAAATAGGTACAATGAAGAAAAATAATAAAAAACTATTTAGTATCTTTATTTTCCTTTTCATCTACTCCCTTCTTTATCTTTTTCTTATTTTCCAACATTTTTATAACACTAGTCAAACCCTTTAAATCCTTTTCATAATTAATATCTGGTGAAGAAATAATATCAGATCCTTCTGATGTTACATGTATTCTTTCTTTACCACTAATAATTGATCTTAATTCTTTTATAATATTAGACCATTTAACTAAATATAAAACAAAAAGCATTGTAAGAACAATAGCAGTTATTCTTACAAAAAAAGCCGTACCCCACTTTAACTGCTCATTTACAAAAGGTATCCAACCATTTTCTAAATCAAACTTAGCCTTTAATTTTTCAAAAATATTCATTATCTAATGTTAAACTACTTCTTCTTTGTTTGAATTCAATTCCCATTTACTCTTTAAGGATCTAAACGCTCCAATAGCTAGAGGAAGAGCTCCACATATTGTTGCAATCATACTTGCAAGAGCAGGTGCTAACTGAATAAGAGCATCAACATACATTTTTGCCTTTTGTATATCTAATTCTGTTTTAGCTTCAGAAATCAAAAGTAAACCATTATCTACCTTACTCAAAATTATACTTATACAAACAAGACCTACTATTTCTAATAAATACATCCAAAGTCTAGATGTTTTACTAAGTATATTATCGTCAATCCATTGAAATGCTCTTCCTACCCAAGAACATTTTGGAGTTAAGGAAGTTTCTGATAATAATCTCGCAGAATCCATTTCACTTAATATCTCCAATCCTTTTAATTGTTTATCTGAAAGAGATACTTTCAGCTCTTCTTCTGCCATAACCTATCTCCTTTAATTTAATTTTATCCCATACCTGTTATATTATCTGGCTCTATGGGTTTCGTTTTATTAGAATCATCAAAAGGTTTAATAATATTGTATCTTAAATTCCCATCAATTTTAAAAGTATAATTTCGTTTTTTAAGCTCTTTATCTAATCTTGACCAATCAAAGTTTCCTGGACAGTTTCTATCATTTTTTTGTGCTATTTTTTTACTATTCCAACGCCAAATATTATATCTATGTGAAGTTATTCTTGTAATTGAAGGATAAAGTACCATAAGATGATCAAATATTAATGAAAATAAAGATTCATACTGTTTATCTGTATATGGATCTCTATTTGATTTAGATGTATTAAGAAGTTCTATACCTATACTAGTATAATCATTATATGATGATGTAGAATGATATACCCAATATTCTGGATCTAATATTTCAACAACTAAGCCATCAGGTTCATCTTTATCTCCCCGTCCAATTGCATAATGAAACAAACCTATACCTTCAGGATATCTAGGTCTTCCCCAATTATACATCCAATATAATAATCCTTGAACTGTTCTTCCACCAGCAGTTCCGTGAATCACAATTTCAACAATTGGATTTTTTCTAATTTTATTTATCCAACCTATTTTATACTTCGTTCTAACTGTTTTATTCACAACTATTCTTACTTTATTATCTTCCTCCTCAAGAAGAGATTTAGTATGAATATTATTTGGTTTTGTAGGCTGAACAGGAATATTTTCTAATAAATTTTCTTTATTAGAAAACTTATTAGAAAACTTATTAGAGAGCATATTAGAGAGATTATTTTTTACCTTTGCAGAAATATTTTTTATCATATTATATATTTTCCTCATAATTTATTTTACCATTTAGGAAAAAATATAATATAATTAAGGTATTTTTTAGGTATGATTGGTATATTTTTAGAAATTAAATATTATCTTTTCGCTTTATTCCAATAATTAATAGCTTCTTCTTTAGAAAAGCAAGCAGGTCCACATGCTTCACAACCACCACATTCTACCCAATATACTGTTGAAGGTGTTAAATCATCTGTAAAATCAGTTACATATAATTTACCTTCTTCATCATTTTTACAAAATGGGCAAGATTTTATCTTCATTAAAAACTTCCTTATATTATAATATTATTTTAAATTTATATTTATAAACCTACTATGTTTATTATACTTAATATCAGATTCATTAAGATCATTATAGTATTTTTTATTATTTAATATTAAAAATAATTTATACAAAAAAAGTATACCTAAAAACAAACCTACTATAGTTAGTATAGACATATTAGCCTCCTGAAGTAATAATATTTAAAATAAATATATAAATTTTATATTTAAATCAAAAACATTTATCCATCATCATCAAATTTTTTTTCATTCAATTTCAATTGATAATTATCTATTACAGGGTAAAAACAAGTAGTATTTGAATCAAAATGAAAATTAATAAGTATATTATTTATTCCCATTCTTTGCTTTAATATAATTACTTCAGCTAAATTTTTATCTGGATTTTCATCAGCAAGCTCCTCAATATCAAAAGAAATATTATCATCAAAATCATCATAATCTTCTTCTTGTAATGACAATCCATATGCTATGTTATACTTTAAAGCAGTTTCTGGATCATAAAATGGTCTATGTATCCCTAAAATAAGATCTGATACTTCTGTTAAAGCATGAGCATTTTTCAAATCATTCATTGTAGGTCTTTTATTCTTTCGTTTACTAACCTCTCTATTTATTTGTGCTACCAAGATTAAATGTACCCCAAGTTCCCGTGCCATTATTTGAACTTCATTACATTTCTTTTCATAATCTCTTGCAAAATTGTCACTTCCCTGAAAATCTCTTAATTTACCAAATAAGTCAATAGGAACAACTATATAGCCATCTCCTCCATTAGGATATAAAAAATCCTGAAGTATCATCACTTGTTCCCTTACACTAGAAATATTTTGAGAAGGTTTATCATTAAGGAAAATATGTTTATTTCTTCTCAAACGAGATATTTCTACCTCATATATTTCTCTATCTTCTTCTGATAATTTATCAGAATTTTTAATTACTTGAGAGATTGGTAATCTTGTATTAAATGCAAGTAATTTAGCAAAAAGTGACATAGAATTCATTTCTAATGCAAACTGTGCAGATGGTATCCCCAAATTAGCAAGATTTTTCATCATTGACAGTACATATGAACTCTTTCCCATTGCACTTAAAGCTGCCACTGTAGTTATTTGTCCTGCTTTTAATCCCTCAGTAAGATATTTATCTAATTGAAGAAATCCTGTAGTTCTTTTATCTACACCACTACTTTTATCTTCCTCAAATCTAGTAGCAATACTTTCCATTGTTTGAAAATCTAATTTTGTGGAAGAAAAACCCTTTTCTATAACAGCTTTAGCATAAGATAATGCCTCATCTAATCACTTAACTTAGTTGCTGGATC
>Ga0180438_10010222_pt1 | contig 11545 bp, 6 predicted proteins | sample SS_ome_12_FD_132455 | JGI IMG/M metagenome (GOLD analysis project Ga0180438, IMG submission 132455) | Hypersaline lake sediment archaeal communities from the Salton Sea, California, USA - SS_3_D_2 metaG | ecosystem: Environmental > Aquatic > Non-marine Saline and Alkaline > Hypersaline >...
GCGAGGTCGAGATCGCCGTCCGCGCCGCCGGGCTCAACTTCCGCGACGTCCTCCGTGCCCTGGGCATGCTCCAGCAGTACGAAGAGGCGATCGGCATCCATTCGGCCGACGACGTCACCTTCGGCTTCGAGTGCGCCGGCGTCGTGGCGGCGGTCGGACCCGAAGTGTCGGATTACCGCGTCGGCGACGAAGTGATCGTGCTTGCGCTTGCCAGCATGGCCAGCCACGTGACCGTCGACACCAAGTACGTCGCCCCCAAGCCGCAGTCGATGAGCTTCGAGGAAGCCGCCACGATCCCGCTGGCCTATCTGACGGCCTATTACGGGCTGTGCCGGCTGGCGGGGCTGAAGGCGGGCGAGAAGGTCTTGATCCATTCGGCGGCCGGCGGAGTGGGGCAGGCGGCCGTCGCCCTGGCTCAGCACGTCGGGGCCGAAGTCTACGCCACCGCCAGCCGCGGGAAATGGGACTTCCTCCGCTCGCTCGGCGTCAAACACATCGCCGATTCCCGCGCGCTCGATTTCGCCGACCAGTTCCGGCAGCTCACCGAAGGCCAAGGCGTGGACGTCGTGCTCAACGCGCTGACCGGCGACTACATCCCCAAGAGCCTGGGGCTTGTGGCCGAGGGCGGACGGTTCGTCGAGATCGGCAAGATCGGCATCTGGACCGACGACCGGATGGCCTCCGAGCGGCCCGACGTCGCCTACTATCCCTTCGACCTCGGCGAAGAAGAGCGCGACCAGCCGGGTCTGATTGCTTCCATGCTCGGCGAACTCTTGGATAAGTTCAAAGCCGGCGCGCTCCAGCCGCTGCCGCACCAGCCGTTCGACGTCCGCGACGCGGTCGCCGCCTTCCGGCTGATGCAGCAGGCGAAGCACATAGGCAAGGTGGTGCTGGCCGTGGCCGAGCCCGGCGCCGCCCAGGAATCGCCCGTGACGGCCGACGGCACTTACCTGATCACCGGCGGGCTCGGCGCGCTGGGGCTGGAGGTCGCCCGCTGGCTCGTGCTCCGCGGCGCCCGAAGCGTCGTGCTCAGCAGCCGTCGCGGGGAGCCGTCGGAGGCCGCCCGAGCGGTGATCGGCGAGCTAAAACGGGCCGGTGCCAAGGTGGTGGTGCTCGCTTCGGACGTCTCCAAGGCGGACGACGTCCGCAGGCTGGTCGATTCCATCCGCAAGGACCTGCCGCCGCTTCGCGGCGTCTTCCATGCAGCCGGCGTGCTCGACGATGGCGTGCTGGCGCAGCAGAACTGGGACCGCTTCCGCACGGTGATGGGCCCGAAAGTCGACGGGGCCTGGCATCTCTACGAGGCCACCCGGGACGCCCCCCTCGATCTGTTCGTCTCGTTCTCGTCCATCTCGGCGGTGATCGGCTCGCCCGGCCAGGGCAACTACGCGGCGGCCAACGCCTTCCTCGACGCGTTGGCATATTTCCTCCGAGAGCGGGACGTGCCCGCCGTGAGCATCAACTGGGGTCCGTGGCGCGGCGCCGGCATGGCTGCCGGCCAGGACGCCGCCCGCTGGGCCGCCATGGGCATCGAGACCATCCCGCCCTCGGCGGGGCTGGCCGCCATGGAGCAGCTCGTCCGTGAGGAGGTGGCCAATGCGGGCGTGTTCCCCATCGAGTGGACGAGATTCCTCGCCCAGTTCCCACGCGGCCAGCGGCCGCTCTTGTTGGAGGAAATGGCCCAGGAGGCCGACCAGCGGCGGAAGGCCGCCGGGGGCGCCAAGAAGGCCGGCGTGCTCAAGAAGCTCTCCGCCGCGCCGGTCGCCGAGCGTCTCGGCATCCTGCGGGAGTTTATCACCGGCCAGGTCGCCAAGACCCTTGGGGTAAAACCCTCATTGCTCGACGTCGGGCAGCCGCTGAGCGAGGTCGGTCTCGATTCGCTGATGGGCGTCGAGCTCAAGAACGCCGTCGAAAGCGAGCTCGACATCGAGATCCCGCTCGACCGCTTCGGCGTCGGAACGACGATTGGCGACCTCGCCGCCGCCGCCGGCGAATTGTTGTCGCTTCCGGTGCAGGCGGGCGAAAAGTCCACGGCTGCCGACGCCGCCCCGGCTGCCGCCGAAAAGCAGCCCGAAGCCGGCGGCGAACCGGCCGAGGTCGAGGGCGAATTCGACGGCCAGCTTCACTCCGAAGAAGATACGGGCGAGTCGACCGACCTGTTCGAGAAGTGCGAGCGGTTCTTCACCCAGCCGAAGGTGCTCGCCGGCGGCGAGCGGCTGCTTGCCGCCGACCTGTTCGCCTGCGTCTCGCCGCCGAAGAACGCCGGCCCCTGGATCGAGACGGAAGGCGGCCGGCTGCTGCAGTTCAGCTCCAACGACTATCTCGGCCTGGCCATGCACCCCGACGTGCTCGCCCGCACCCGCGAAATCGTCCGCGAGTACGGCATTGCCTCGCCGATGGGCTCACGGCTGATGACCGGCACCACCGAGTGGCACCTCGAGCTGGAGCGGAAGATCGCCGTTTTCAAGCGGTGCGAGGCGGCGATCGCCTTCCCCTCCGGGGCGATGGCGATGATCGGCATCCTCGCCTGCCTGGGCAGTCCTCGCGACGTGCTCGTGCTGGACGAGCGGGCGCATGCCAGCCTGGTCATCGGCGCCAAGGCCTCCGGCGCCCGCATCCTCTACTTCCGGCACAACGACCTCGACCACCTGGAGAGCATCCTTCGCAAGCTGGACGAATCGCTGCCGCGGGCGATCGTCGTCGACGGCATCTACAGCATGGACGGCGACATGGCCCCGCTGCCCGAAATGGTCGCCCTCAAGAACAAGTACGGCGCCCGCCTGATCGTCGACGACGCGCACGGCACGGGCGTGCTGGGCGAGGGGGGCCGTGGCACGGCCGCGCACTTCGGCGTCGAGGACCAGATCGACGTCCACGCCGGCACGTTCAGCAAGGCCGTGGGCACGATCGGGGGCTTCGTTTCCGGCGACGCCACGGTGATCGAGTACATCCGCTACCACGCCCCCACGATGATCTTCAGCAAGTCGATGCCGCTGGCCGTGGTGGCCGCCACGATGGTCTCGCTCGATCTATTGCAGAAGGGTGACGACCGTCGGGAGCGGCTCTGGGAGAACAAAAAACGGCTCCAGGAGGGCCTCACATCCCTCGGCCTGAGCATCGGCCACACCCAGTCGCCGATCACGCCGGTTCAACTATCGGGCAACGACGCCCTTCACATCGCCGACGTGCTGCGGCGGCAGTTCGGCATCTGGGTCGCGCCGGTGATCTACCCGGCCGTGCCGGTGGGCAAATCCATCCTGCGGCTGATTCCCACGGCGATGCACAGCGAGTCGGACATCCGCTACCTGGTAGAAAGCTTCGCCTCGGCCACGGCGAGCATCTCCTCCGCCTCCGCCCGCCAGCGGCAGACAACCTAATCGCCGCCGCCACGGAGGCGAAGCCGTTGACGCGCCCCCCTTTGTGGGCCTAGAATCAGGTTTGCCGAGTGACCGCCAGTCTGGGCGTGCTCTTGCGGTGTTGACGGGGCGGAACAGGGCGCAACCTCGCTGGTGGGGATCTGAGTTTCTAGGCCAAACGTGGGGTACGGACGCTATGGCGGTGCTTCGGGCAGTCAAGGGGATGAACCCCGGACAGCTTTACTCGCTCAAAGAGGATTGTACCATCCTCGGGCGGCACCCGGACTGTGACATCGTCCTGGAGGTGGGGGCGGTCAGCCGCCAGCATGCCCAAATCGTCAAAGAGGGCGGCCGATTCTTTGTCGAGGACCTGAGGAGCCGCAACGGGACCTTCGTCAACAACGTCCAGATCTCCGGCCGCAAAGCGATCGACGAGAACGACCATTTGAAGATCTGCGACCTGGAGTTCGTCTTCCATCACGGCACGCCGGCCACGCAGCAGACGATCGCCCAAGACGAGTCGACCGAGACCGGGGCGATGCTGGTCGACGACGACCGCGAGACCCCCGGCAGCTCGACGATCATGTCGAAGCTGGATGTCTCGACCGGCAGGGAGGGGCTGCGGCTGACGGTCAATGCCGAGGCCAAGCTCAAGGCGATCCTCGAGATCAGCCAGAACCTGGGCCGGGCGGTGGGGCTGGCGGAAGTGCTGCCCAAGGTGCTCGACAGTCTCTTCAAAATCTTCATCCAGGCCGATCGCGGGTTCATCGTCCTGAAGGATCCCAAGAGCGGCCGGCTGATCCCAAAAGCGATCAAACACCGCCGCGAAGAGGCGGCCGAACAGATCCGTATCAGCCGCACGATCGTCAACGGCGTGATGGCCGCCAAGCAGGCGATCCTCTCGGCCGACGCGGCCACCGACTCCCGCTTCGAGATGGCCGAGAGCATCGTCGATTTCCAGATCCATTCGATGATGTGCGCTCCGCTGATCGCCAGCAACGGCGACGTGCTGGGAGTGCTGCAGATCGATACGACGGAGCAGCGGCACCGCTTCAACAACGACGACCTGGACATGCTGGCCAGCGTGGCCTGCCAGGCGGCCACCGCCGTGGAAAACGCCCAACTCCACGAGGTGGCGCTGCAGGAAGAGGTGCTCCAGCACGAGCTGGAGCTCGCCCACAAGGTGCAGCGGGGATTTCTCCCCTCCGATCCCCCCGAAATCCAGGGCTACGAGTTCTTCGATTTCTACAAGCCCGCCCGCCAGCTCGGCGGCGACTACTTCGACTACGTGGTGCTTCCCGGCGGGCGGTTGGCCATCGTGCTCGGCGACGTGTCGGGCAAGGGGGTCTCGGCCGCCTTGTTCATGGCCAAGCTTTCCAGCGAGGCCCGCTACTGCCTGGTCAGCGAAGCGGACCCCACCGCCGCCGTCGAGCGCCTCAACAAGACCTTCTGCCAGGCGAACTGGGAAGACCGCTTCATCACGTTCATGCTCAACGTGCTCGATCCGGGCAAGCACGAGGTGACGATCGTCAACGCCGGACACATGCCGCCGCTGTGGCGCCACGCCTCGGGTGAAGTGGAACCGGCCGGGGGGGACGAGGGCGGCCTGCCGCTGGGCGTGTATGATGAAGGGGAGTACGACGCGTCCACCCTCCAACTCCAGCCCGGCGATTCGCTCACCCTCTATTCCGACGGCATCCCGGACGCCATGAACGAGGCCGAGGAGTTCTACGGCGAACAGCGCCTGATCGCCCAGATGCGGCGCCCTGAGCTCAATGGAGTTGATTCACTGGGCAGGTCGATCCTCGACGACGTGGATCGTTTCGCCGGCGCGCGCAAGCAAACCGACGACATGTGCCTGACGTTGTTCGGCCGGGTGGGCAATTCCTGATTTCCGGGGCTGGCCGTCCCCCTTCTGCTTCCTTGGGAATCGTCAAGGCGTGGAAGGCTATTCGAGATGCGCCCGGCGAATGGCGGCCAGGCGGGCCAAAGCCGGCTTCGCGCGACGCTCTTGATCGAACAGCCCGCCGTGGGCAAAATCGTGCGGCTCGGCGTCCCGAAGCTGATTCCAGAAGACGCCCTGCACGCAGGGCTTGGCCAAAAGCAGGGGGAAATGGCGGTCGATCCACTCGGCCTGCGCCTCCGGCGACCAGCTTTCCGGCGCGGCGGCGTCGCGCCCGGCCAGCGGGTCCGTCTGACAGTTGCTGGGGACGCCCAGCGCCACGAACAGCGGCACACCCAAGAGGCTCCAGTAGTCCAGAAGCCGGCTGAACTCGAGGGGATCGCGGGCCAGCGTGCCGCCGGGATAGTAGCCGACGTTCATCTCCAGCACCAGCCCCGACACCCCGAGGTTTGCCCGCACCAACGCGTCGGCGAAGTGCAGCGGCGGGAAATCCATTGCACGACGATTGAGGTATTCGCCCCAGGGCTGGTCGAACGAGACGAGCACCGGGGATTCCCGGTCGGCTTGCCGCACCAGCTCGACCGCCCCCGCCACCAGGCGAATCCTCTCCTCCTCGGTAAGCGACAGCACTTCCGATGCGTTCACCCGCGCCGCACAAATCCAGACGTCGACCTTGCCGCGGTAGCGGACGACGGCCGCCTGGATGAACTGCGTGGTGAACGAAAAGAGGTTTTCAAAATCGTCCTCGTACAGCGCCAGCCAGTCGGGCAGGAAGGCCTGGTCGAACCGCAACAGCGGTCCCGCGCACACCCGCAGACCGCCGGCACACGACCATCGGGCCTGCTCGTCGCTGGTCTGCCAGTCGAACTGCCCCTGGCTCGATTCGATCTGCCGCCAACAGAGGGGCACGATGGCCGTATTGAACGTTTCCAGGAACTGCCCGGCGGTGGGTTCGTCCAGCACGGCCGGACCCAGGTCGGCGCCGAGGAGGGAGCGGAGCTTCTGGCCGCCGCGTTTGCGGGCGGCGAGCACCTGATCGGCGTAGGAGGCCGCCAGCAGGTCGGCCGCCTCGAGTGCCTTGACAATCGCCTGCTCCGAAAGCTTGTTCGATTGCTTCGATCCGTGCTCGACCACCGCCGCTTGCGCGAAGAAGGCCACGGCATCGGCCAGCCGTTCGCTCGCCTCCGGGGGAATGGAAAGTCCCATCGCCTGCCACTCGCCGAGCTGATTGCGGATCTGGCCGATCTTTCCGCGGGCGAGCTCCAGCGGCAGGTAATAAGGCTCGGGGCGCTCCATCAGGGTGGCCGTCGAGAGGGCCAGCAGGCCGCGGCCCGGCACCTGCCAGGGGACGTGCAAGTTGCCCGAGTCCGAGACGCTTCGTTCCATCTGGAATTCGTTGCCCACCAGACGGAACTGACTCTTCCAGGGGGTCTTGTCGTAACCGGATAAATACGCCTGCCGGGCCGTGCTCTCGGTGATGCGATCGGGTGGACAGATGAATCGCATCAGACCCATGAGAAGGCATCCTTGGCGGAGGCGTACGATTGGTGGACCGGCACCCGCGGATTCCCGGCTCTGCTCTCTGTTGGTGCCGGCTCCGTCGTTTGCCCTACCAGGGAGTGTATCGGGGCGAGGCGGTCCGTTCAAGTTGCCCTCGGCCCGCTGGGCAACGCCCTGCCACGCTGCTATATTGCCGGGCACGCATTCCCTGCGGCATCGTCTGCCTCAGCCAATCGGGAGCATTCATCATGAGTGGACACGTCGTACTGGAGACTTCACTGCCCGGGCTGCCGGTCCGTCGCGGGAAAGTGCGAGACATTTACGATCTGGGCGACCGGCTGCTTTTGGTCAGCAGCGACCGCATCAGCGCCTTCGACTGGGTGCTGCCCACGGGGATTCCCCAAAAGGGCCGCGTGCTGACCGAGATCGCCACTTTCTGGTTCGACCGTTTGGCAGAGCCGCACCACCTGATCACCACCGACCTCGACCAGATGGACCTGCCGCCGGAGGTTGATCGGGCCCAACTGGCGGGGCGGACAAGCCTGGTCAAGAAAACCCAGGTCGTGCCGATTGAGTGCGTGGTGCGGGGTTTCCTTGCCGGATCGGGCTGGAACGAGTATCGCGCCGGCGGCACCGTCTGTGGAATTCCGCTTCCCCCAGGGCTTTCCGAGAGCGCCCGGCTCGACGAGCCCATCTTTACTCCGGCGACCAAGGCTGCGACGGGCCACGACGAGAACATTTCTTTCCAGCGGATGGTCGAGATCGTCGGCGGCGACTTGGCCGAGGAGCTGCGACGCCGCAGCCTGGACATCTTCCAGCGGGGTGTCGAGTATGCACTTTCGCGGGGGATCATCATCGCCGACACGAAATTCGAGTGGGGGCAGGTCGACGGCAAATTGATCCTGATCGACGAGGTGCTTACGCCGGACAGCTCCCGGTTCTGGCCGGCCGACCAGTACGAGCCGGGCCGCAGCCAGCCTTCGTTCGACAAGCAGTTCGTCCGCGACTGGCTTTTGCAGACCGACTGGGACAGGAATAGTCCCCCGCCTGCCCTACCCGACGACGTGGTCGTTAAGACCCGCCAGAAGTACGTCGAGGCGTACGAGCGGCTGACCGGCAGGACGTTCGCCTAGGGCCGGGCGGCGGCGCGGCGGCCGGGCGCGGGCCAAGGTGGCCTTGCATGCCGCCGGTCTGGTCGTTAGACTCGCCGCCCCTCATACCTCATCTTGCGTGTTCAGGGAATCTCGTCGCGTTGCACCAGGGAGACCGTGCGCGGCCCGGATGGAGTTCGCTCCACAATCGGCGTGCGTAGCATCAGGCCTAACTATATTACTGCATTGGGTTTAGGGCATCGATAACGACTTCCCGGGACGGAGGGAGGAGTGTTTTCCAACGGGTCGAAGGACCGTTGGAAAACCATCCCCTTGCCGCATCCCCCGCTCGGACGGTTTTTGCTTGCAAAGCAAGCTGGGGATTTTACAATGAGAAGTAGGCCCCAGCTTCCGCCTTTCTCAGGAACGAACTCATGAGAACCGTATGGCTGGGTGTCTTGTTGAGCGCAGGGCTGGCTGTTGCCGCGTGGGGTGCCTCGTCGGCTCCAAGTGGAGTCGCGGGGGAACGTCCCGGCGGCTTGGTGCAGGGCGAATCGCAAAGCGGGTTGATCGCCTTCTCGAACGTCGTCGACGGCAAGTATCAACAGGTGACGGTGATCGACTCGGAACGGATGGCCATGAGCGTCTACCACGTCGACCTGGCCTCCGGCGTGATCGAGTTGAAGTGCGTTCGCTCCCTCCACTGGGACCTGCAAATGACGTGTTACAACGGCAAAGGTTTGTTGCCGCAAGAGATCCACTCGATCCAGGAACAACCCAGGTAGAAGAGGAAGGGCACGGCGACTCCGGCGCGTTGCGAACGGCCGGTCGGCGAATGCCCGCCCGACTCTCCCGGGCCCGGGAGGTCCGTATGGCCCAGGAATACTACAACCTCGAAAAGACGGCCGAGGTGCTCGGCATGAACCCGGCCGAGGTCCACCTTCTGCGCGAGCGGAACGAGCTGCGAGGCTACCGCGACGGCGCCAACTGGAAGTTCAAGGTGGAAGAAGTCCAGAACAAGCTGGCCGAAATGATCCGCGCCCGCAAATCCGCCGAGCAGGAAAAGGAACCCGAGGATGAGGAGGGCGAAGACGTTCTCCTAACCGAGCTCGAGCTGGGGCCTTCGGGCACGGCTTCCGGTTCGGTGATTGGAGTCGGAGAGGAGGGCCCAGCCTCGGCGGGCGACAGCGACCTTCGCCTGGTCCAGAGCGGCATCGCCGGCAACGACATGGACGTCACCGTGGCCGCCGGCGACGATCAGGTAGATCAGGACGCCACGGTCACCGACGAAGACATCGAGCCGGCGGCCGCGAAGAAGGACCAGATGGAGGAGATCGACCTCACCCTCGATGAAGACGCCACGCTCGAAGACAGCCAGATCCCGCTGGACAAGCCGGCCAAGACCGGCTCCGGCAGTGGCTCCGGCAGCGGCAGCGGCAGTGGCAGCGGCAGCGGCTCTTCGGTCGACCTGAGTGAAGCGCTCGACGACGACCTCGTGCTCGGCGGCTCCAGCGGCAGCGGAAGCGACATCACCATCGGCGGTGACAGCGGCATTTCACTCGTGGATCCTTCGGACAGCGGGCTGTCGTTGGAAGAGCCGGTCAACCTCGTCGAGGTCGGCGAGGAATCGCTCGAACTGGGCGAAGACGACATGCTCGTCTTCCACGAGGAGGCCGACACCGAGTCGCCCACCGAGCTGAAAACGGACGACGACTTCCTGCTGACCCCGATGGGCGATGCCGAGGAGGAGGACTCCGAGAGCGGCTCGCAGGTGATCGCGCTGGACACCGAGGAGGAAGGCGAAGAGGCGGAGACCAGGGTGGCCGGCGGTGGAATGGCGGCCATGCTCGACGAGGATTTCGCCCCCGGCCAGGCGCCGCAATTCGCCGTCAGCGAGGCGGCGGGCGTGGGCGCCGCGGCCGCAGGGCCGCGGCCGGTGATGGAAGGCGGCCCGATCGTCTCGCTCCCCGAAGCGCCCTACTCCGTCTGGAACATCGTCAGCCTCACGTTCTGCGTGCTGTTCCTGATGCTGACAGGCATGATGCTCTACGACGTGTTGCGGAACATGTGGAGCTGGAACGGCACCTACGCGCTGAACAGCTCATTGATGGACATGATCCTCGGGTTCCTGCCCTGAAAAGCGCAGCATGCGCGAAAGGAATCGCGCCGCCGCGGCAAACAAGTCCGATACGATGCGACGATTCGAAAGGAGTCGAATCATGCTGGCCGCTCGCCGGTCTTTTTCTCCGGCCCTCCTGGCGGCGGCGCTCTGCGCCGGCTGTGCGATCGTCCCCAGCGCCGACTGGCAGACCCTCAAATCGGAACACGCCGTCCTGCTGGAGGAAAATCGTGCCCAGACTGCCCGGGTCCAGAACCTCCAGTCCCACTGCCGCAACGTGGAAGACCAGCTTATGCGGACCGAAGAGGAGCTGGCGCTGCTGGACGAGGAGTATCAAATCTCGCGTCAGAAGCTCGATAGCTACCAGTTCGACCGCACCCAGCTCAGCGCCCAGTTCCAGGGCATGATCGGGCGGATGCGCCCCCTCTCGCCCGAGGTTCGGGCGCGGCTGGCCGAGATCTCTCGCCGCTACCCTCAACTGCGGCTCGATCCACAGAGCGGCATCGCCAAGCTCGACACGGACATCCTCTTCGACATAGGCACCTCGGAGCTGAAGCCCGCGGCGGAAGAAACGCTGCGGGAGCTGGTCACCGTGCTCAAGTCGCCTGCGGCCCGTGACCTCAAGGTCCTCGTGGTCGGCCACACCGACGACCAGCCCGTCGCCAGGAAGCCCGCCCGCGACAACTACCGTGACAACTTCGACCTCAGCGCCGGCCGCGCGGTGGCGGTCTGCGAGGCGCTGGAGCAGATGGGGCTGCCGGAAGAGCGGATGGGCGTGGCGAGCTTCGCCGCCCACCAGCCGGTTGCCCCCAACATCACGCCCGTCGACCGCCAGAAGAACCGCCGCGTCGAGCTCTTCGTGCTGGCCCCCGACGTGCCGGTGATCGGCTGGACCGAGACCATCCCCAGCGTCTACTGAACGCCTCGCCGGCGGTCGTGGCTGCCGGCGTTGGGTCGGCTGAACGGGTGCGGATGCATTGGGGGCATCGTGCCGCCAGGAGGAGTTGTGCCTACCCGCTTCTCCGCCCGGCGATATAATTGGTTGCTCTTGCGGAAAGAATTGCGGTCGGGTGCCTTGGCCAAGCTTGCTTGGCCATGCTGCCACAATTGTGGACGTTTGCGAATATGCCCACGACAGGCGTGGGCATGGCACCCCTTTCCGCCTGGCCGCTCCTCAATTCAGGCTCGACGCACCACCAGCACGCCCCCGCCTTCCTCGACGAACCCGAAACCCGATGGCTCGTCCCCGGCCCCCGTCGCACTGGATGTCCCTGCCAGCTCGGATTTTGTTGCGGCTGTGGACCTTCTTGGCCTCGCTCCAACTGGCGGTTTTCGTGATTGCCGCCTCGGCCGTGGTGCTTGCCTGGGCCACCCGCGTCGAGGGCCGCTACGGCGCCGAAGGGGCCGGCTTCGGCATTTACAGCTCGTGGTGGTATGCGGGCCTGCTGGGCCTTTTGGGCGTCAACGTGTTGGCCGCCGCCCTGATCCGCTTCCCCTGGAAGAAGAAACAGACCGGCTTCGTCATCACCTACGCCGGCATCCTCGTGCTCCTGGCCGGCTGTTGGCTGAGCCGGCA
>Ga0180438_10010223_pt1 | contig 11545 bp, 23 predicted proteins | sample SS_ome_12_FD_132455 | JGI IMG/M metagenome (GOLD analysis project Ga0180438, IMG submission 132455) | Hypersaline lake sediment archaeal communities from the Salton Sea, California, USA - SS_3_D_2 metaG | ecosystem: Environmental > Aquatic > Non-marine Saline and Alkaline > Hypersaline >...
GGCGGTTGCCATGTGAGATTGACTTTGCGAAGGTTAATGTTTTTAGATTGATTGCGTATATAGAAGAAAAGAAGAAGAGAAAGAAGGAGCGTTGGCGAAAGGTGAAGAAGTTTTTAATGTTTGATTATGAAAGGGGTAAAGATAATGATAGAAATGATTTGTGAGAACTGCAAGTTTTATGTGCCTTTTGTGAAAAGTGAATATTTCTTGTTATATAATTTACCGAAGATGCAGTGCAATCGAATTCTTGAAGTTTGTAAGTGGGAATGTGATGATAATCATCATAGTTTGGAATACTTTTCTCCTCCGTCAACTTTTGGTTGTAATGAATTCGTGGCGAAGTAATGCAGACAGTTGATCTGACATTAGAAGTAAAGAGATTACTTCGTAGACAAGCTGACTATCTTCATAGCAGGGTGAGGGAGTATCTTGGTTTAAAACCTGGGATGTCTCCACATAAAGATAATAGACCAAAGAGAAAGCGGGACTTCACTTGGTCGCCTGATGATGCAGTGGCGATAATTAATTTACTATCCGTCTATAACACCGTTGAGCGATATGGTGAAGGGGCAATGAAGTTAAGGCCGTTGGCAGAACTTGTTGAAGAGGAGCGGGAAAGATATAGACTGAAGGAACCAGATCCATTTCCGATGAAGAGAAAAAGGATCATTAAACGAAAGAAGAGTAGGAGAATTATTTTAAGAAAGGGGTGAGTGATGGATGTTGTTAAAACAATTAAAGATTTTGAGAAGTTTAAAAATTATGATAGAAAGGTAGTTGAATTTAAGGGGTCTGTAAAATTTGAAGTAGACGTTGTATTAGGTGAAGGATGGTCCATTAAAGCGGGAGGGTTCATTGAAGCGGGAGGGTTCATTGAAGCGGGAGGGTCCATTGAAGCGGGAGGGTCCATTGAAGCGGGCTGGTCCATTAAAGCGGGAGGGTCCATTAAAGCGGGCTGGTCCATTAAAGCGGGAGGGTTCATTGAAGCGGGAGGGTCCATTGAAGCGGGAGGGTTCATATTTTCTTTCGTGTTTGATATTCAATGTAAATGGTTTTCTACAAAAACTCTTCCATTTTGGCGTAAATACTGGGCGAATATGTTTCCTTTAAGAAAGTGGGATAGGGATATATTAAGTGAGAAGTGTTGGAACGAACTTAGAAAACTTCCAACAAAAGAAGAACAGAAAGTGATATGTGCATGGGAAGGGTGGCATTGGATTTTAAGAGGTCACTTAGAATGTTTCTTTGGTTTGAAAGATAAGATATATGTTGAAGAAGTTAAAAATAACGAATTTCAAATCTCATAAGTCTTCCACTTTCAGATTCACGAAGGGGCTGAATCTGATTGTCGGTAGTAGTAATTCAGGGAAGAGTGCTGCGCTTCAAGCGTTTGAATTACTAGTGAAGAACAGACCGTTGGGAGGTCGTTATGTTCATGGTCGGGTGAAGGGTGATGTGGAAGTAGAAGCGGTGTTTGATGATTGCACAATCGCACTTCAAAAGTTCATCCATAAAACTGGTGGTGGTGACTTTCGAGTGAAGGAGGCGAGCTACCATCTCAATGAAGAGAAGGTCGGTTCTGTCATAGGGAGTAAGATTCCCGATGAAGTAGTTAATGCGCTGAATATATCTGATGTGAATTATCAATCTCAGAGGGATGAGTCATTCATGATCACTTCTTCTGGCGGAGAGTTTTCAAAGACGATCAATGAGTTTATTGGAATGACAGACATTGAAGGTGCATTGGTAAAGGTGCGTCAAGCAATGTCAAAGACTGGTGCGGATATAGCTGCTGTGAAGACTTCAATGAAGGAGGCGAGTCGTCAATATAAGAAGTATAAACTATTGCCAAAGGCGAGGGGTGGGCTGAAGAAGTTAGGAAGACTTAACAGGAGGGCCGAAGAGATAAGGGTTGAGATTGAAGGGCTTGATGAGTTTGTTGGTGAACATGGCAGATTAACACGGGTGTCGGAGTTGCTTGGATCGAACAAGTCAAAGTTTGAAGAGTTGTTTATAATGGAGGGTAAGATTGGGGATGTTGAAGATGAGATTGAGGATCTTGAAGAATATATATCATTAAGTGATGAATACTCAAGTATGAGATCGTCAGTGGCAAAGGCGAAGCGGAGATATGTGAAGGCACTGGTGAAGCAGAAGATTTGTCCAATGTGTTTCAGAAAGTTTAAAGAGGGTGATGAAGAGAAGATAAGTGAGGCGGTATGAAGAAGACTTATCTTTTTTATGATGAATACGATGTGGTTAGTAAAAGGTGGTTTGATAAGATGAATAATATAGAAAAGAAGAAGAGTGAACTTTGCATGTCATGCTTGGAATGTTGTAAGTGGATGATCTTCACCGTGCCATATAGTGTGAATACTTTAAAAGCGTTTTATGCTAATCAATACTATCTTGCGAGGGGTTGCAGGGTGGTGGATGTTGGTCACTCTCGATATGTACAAGTACTAGTGCCAAGCATTTGTCCTCAATTGAATGAAGACTTTGGTTGTATGATATATGAGAACAGGCCAGAAGCCTGTAGGCTTTATGATGGCAGGAAAGATCCATTCTTAAAAAACATTTGTAAGTGGAGTGAACTGGAGGAGGGGTGAAGATATGAAATTTGGATTACTTTCAGATCCACATATCGTTTGGCATAAGCCAGTCTGCCGTAGTGATGATGTGTTTGAAACTTCTCTTCGAAAGATGGGTTTCGTTTTGAAGTATTGTTCAAAGAAATTCATTCCACTTCTCATTGCAGGTGACACGACTGATAGTCCGAGGGGTTGGAATGCATTTCCAAGTATAATGTCACTCTTTCATAAGTATAGGGATGTCAAAGTCTTCGCTGTGTATGGTCAGCATGATGCATATATGCGGGAGACGAGGGACGGGACGATACTGGGAATCCTTATTCGAAGTGGGCTAGTGAGATTGCTTGATGGTGAACCGAAGAAGTACGATGGTGTATATCTCTATGGTTCTTCATGGGAAGATGAGGTTCCGAAGCCAAAGATTTCAAAACCGAAATATAAAAATGTACTAGTTATTCATACACCAATAACAGTTATCGACACACCTTATCAGTCGTTAGATGCGAAAACTTTTGTTCGGAATAATGGTTTTGATCTTACTCTTTGTGGTGATATTCACAGGGCTTTTATGTGGGGTGAAGATGGGAAGTATATTGTCAATACTGGCCCAATGATGAGATTGAAAGGGACCGAGGAGATGTTTGAACACGAGCCAAGTTTTCTCGTGTGGGATTCAGAAGGTGAAGAGTTTGAAGCTATTGATATACCGCATGAGCGAGCAGATAAAGTATTGACCCGTGATCACCTTGATGAATCAAAGGAGAGGGATAGCATACTTGAAGAGTTTTTAAGTGGTCTGAAGTCAGGGAGTATTACAAAGTATGGCAAGGCGTCGAAGACATTTAGGGTTTGGGCGGATGAACAAGACATTGAAAAGGATGTCGTCGATTACGTTTACAAGATGTTGAAAATAGTTGAGGAGGAGAGGGATGGGTGAAGTTGACAAGTTGCGCAGTGCTTATGATAGGCTGCTGAAGAAGCATACTAATGTTGAACATGACTTGAATCGAATCTCTTCTTCAGTTAAGAAGAAGTATGGAATTTTTAATGTTGGCAATGCTAAACGCAGAATTAAGAAACTTGAAGAGGAACTTGAAGAAGTTGAATCTGAGAGGGGTAAGTTGAAGAGAGAAGTAGAAGGGATCATTTCAAAGATGGAGGGGTGAAGTGATGAATCATTGCATAAACTGTGGAGAGATTGTCAGTCTCAAGTCTGGTAATAAGATGAAGAAGTTTGGCAGGTGGATTCACAAGAGGTGTCCGAATCAAAAGAAGTATAGAAAGAAGGAGGTGATTAGACATGGCAGATAAAGTGATATACGTTTCACTACCGAGGATTGATGCGAGGGAAGTTCTCCCTTTACAAGAAAGGGAGGGGAAGGGGTTTTTCATTGAAGAGATGGATGGTGACTATACAGTCGTTATTACTGCTAAGAATCTCTTGGCTTTTAGTCGCCTGATCGTAGGTATCCTTTCGATGGCAGTGAAGAGGATGAAGTAAATGAAAGATCTGGAGAGAAGGCTTGCCATATGTGAAGCTGAGCGAACTCGTTCAAAGCGTGATATCATGAAGTATAGCAAGAGATTGCGCGGACTCGATGCTGAAGGTGTCAAGCTGATGAAGGCGAGGGAGTTGCTGGTGGCCTTCTTTTCGGATATTCAACATGACTTCAAGGAAGGTGTTGAATCACTTCTAACTTTGGCGGTTAGATCTGTCTATGGTGATAGGGATTACGAGTTCACGCTTGAATTTAAGGAGAGGAAAGATAGAGTTGAAGCTATCCCAATTATTTTCGATGGTCATATAGAGTTGATACCAAAAGAAGATGCAGGTGGTGGGATGCTACCGATAATCGGCTTTCCTATGCGAGTTATCCTGTTGGGTGGGGGTAGACGTATGATATGGCTGGATGAACCGCTCAAAGGGGCGCTGGGACGTTCTGATGATATGTTCTTCCGTGCTATACGGATGTTTAAGGAGGTTAGCGAAGAGGCAGGGATACAAGTTATCATAAATTCGCATGAGACTGACCTGATAGAACTTGCAGATACGGTTCACAGGGTAACTCATGATGGGGTGAAGTCAGAAGTAAAGAGGATTAAACCGAAGATGAGAAAGGTGGTGAAGAGAAATGTTAAATGATGACTGGTTTGTAAAGTTGAGGGGGGTAGTTGGCAACTTAAATGATTCGTTGTATATTCATATTTCAGAAGATGTTGCACTACCAGCCGTTATGCTGGAACCATTCAGGTTGATAACTGTTGGCGGTATCGTTTTCGTTCAATTTGCTGATAAACAATTATGGAATAGTGATGATAATCCTGGTGAAACTTTGGAAGAGATAATACATCAAATCGTGACTGAAGCAGAGGATATATTGCTTGGATACAAGATGATGAGAATTACTGGGAATTTTGAATTTGAAGTATGAGACTGAAGAGAAAGGTTATAAGAAGATGAAACTAATAAGACCAAGTTATTCGATTGAAGGAATTTATGGAACTCCAGGGAGTATTGAAATAGCAGGTAGAACTTGTTATAAAAGTGAAGAGAAGATCACAAGTGATAGTGCGAACAAGATGGTGAAGAGTTTGATTAAAAGAGGTCATCACTCAGTTATAGAACACTCTCTCCTTTCCGTTCGCTTCATTTGTGATCGTGGCGTGACGCATGAGTTGGTGAGGCATAGACTGTGTGCTTTTAGTCAAGAGTCAACGAGGTATTGGAATTATGCGAATAAAGAAGAGATTGCTGTTATTGAACCATACTTCTTTGATCCCTATGAAGAAATGAGAACTATAAAAGTTCCGATGTGTGGAACATTGAGATTTGATAGGGATAATCCTTATAATAGTGGAATTTTAGGTTTTGGGGAAGACTATAAAATTTATTCTATGAATTCATTTGATGTGTGGTTCTTGACTTGTCTTTGGACTCAGTGGGGATATATGACTCTTGTAAATGAATTCAAGAAAAAGCCTCAACAGGCAAGATCCGTTCTCCCTAACTCTACTAAGACAGAGATCGTTATGACTGCAAATTTTAGGGAATGGCGGCATATATTTACCCTTCGATGTAGTAAGGCAGCGCACCCACAAATGAGGGAGGTGATGGTTCCACTTCTTCAGGAGATGAAAGAGTTGAGACCAGTCTTTTTTGAAGATATACCAGAGGAGTGAAGAGATGGCATACATATCAGAGCCACTAAGATCAGGGTCATTTGTTGAGGGACCGAAGGGTATGGAGGGAGGCCTTATTTTTCGTATTATGTGCGCGAGGTGTGGCAAGCCTGTTGAAGCTATTGATGTTCGAAGAGAAGATTTTGATTTTACTATTACTTATCGATTCAAGTGTCATGGCGATGTAGAGTGCTTGAGGATTAATCAGGAGATGATTCTCCAAGATCCTGATTGGTTTCGTAAAACCTTCAGAAACTTCAAAGCATTCGCAGGGCCAACGGAAGAGGAGAGGGAGATTGCGAGATTGAAGGCGGAGTTGATGCAAGCTAAGTTGGACGCTGAAAGAGGGGAGAATCGTCGCAAACCCTTGCCCAGTAAGCCTTCGCGAAGGGCGATAAAGATACCTGGAGATGACAGACTTGACATAAGGATTGATGATGAATAGGAGGGTGTAACTCAAGGAGTTATCATTATGACAAAAGTGGAACATTTTTGGAAGAAGAGGATTGAGGAGGCATTAGATAAGTATGAATTCTCTGGGCAGTATGGTATCATTTTAGAGATGATGAGAATGACTGAGTGGTTTGATCTTTATGAAAAGTTAATGGATAAGTTGATTGATGATTTGTCATGCTATGGCTTTCCAGATGGAACTGTATTGGGAGATAAGATTAAAGAGGATCTCGATCTTGTTATTCACGCGAGGAATTTATCTCGACTTTAAAGTTTGCGCAAAGTCGTCACTATTGAAAAACTACTCTTCCGCAAATGGAGAGTGACTAAAGGGGATAGTAAAGACGATGGATTTGCTGGTTTTGGGTAGAATTGGCGGTCTATTAAACTAGAAACTTTATTAACACTTAACTGGCGGTGATTAGTGGACGTGGGGCAGTCAACCCCAGAGGGTAACAGACTTTGCGCAATTAAAAAAAAAGAGAAAGGGGGTGAGGGAAATGGAAAGTAATCGACTGTTATTCGTTTATATGAAGGCGGTTCCTGGTGGTCATATTGGAAATTGTATTAATGAGGCGTATATATATGCATTAACAAACAAAGTTGATGTTCACTTGGAGCATAACAGTAGAGTTTATTTCATATGTGTAAAAGACTTTGGTGAGCCTCATTGGGTTCACAAAAAAGATTATGAGGGGTGAAGATCATGGGACATAGATATGAAGGGAGTTTTTCACAGAAGGTTAATGAGGCGGTGAAACATTTTAATCGTGTCAATTCAGGGGCACCGTTTGAATTAGATGATTTGATAGAACTTCTACCACTTAAAGATCGTGAAGATGGTAGGATCAGAGAAAGACTTTATCCATGTATTGCCCGACTAATTAAGAGGGGTGTGCTCGTAAGACATGGTAAGAAGGGGATATATAGGGTTAGCGATCCAAAATCTATTGAGTCATCTATGAGGGCGAAGAGACAAGTTCATAAGATAACCAGTAAGCATGGGAAGGTGAAGCATATCAAGCCAGTAGATCAGTCACTATTTGAAAAGGAGATTGATGTTGAAGTACTTGGCCAAGCGATCTTAAAGATTCTCAATGATCAGAAGGGGACGATCAAGAAACTTGAGGTTGATCTTTCTAATATGAGGGATAGATTATCAATGAGAAGTCTCGAATTCATGCAGATGAAAGGGGAGAAAGAGAAGTTGATCGATGAATTGAGGGATGAACTTGAAACTCTTCGTGAGACGATAAAGAAGAAGTCAGATACATTCAAGCTGAGTGAAGTCATAACGAGGAAGTCGATGGAGAATATAAATTCAGTGGGGTGATGGCCAATGATAGTTAAGGCGAAACTCATAAAGTTGAAGACCGATGATGGTTTCTTTGAACTCTTTGAAGATGTCGACTTAGGAAAAGAGTATGAGGTTGACACTTCAACGATAGGTGAATATGAGTGGTACAATACGGTTCATGATGTGAAGTTTAAGAAGTTAATGATCGAAGATGTCAATGGTGGATTGCTTCCATTAGAAGTATTAGAATTCAACAAGGAGGGATTAAACTAATGCAAACAGATGATTATAATGAGCGGCACGAAGAGAACCTCAAAGCGATTGAGGAATATAAGCGTGAGCAGTATCAGCGTAGGTTCATCGATCAATTTGAAAGGAGGCTTGAAAAACAGAGATGGCTTAGAGAAGAGAAGATGAGGAGGAGGTCTAACAAGGTATGAAGGTGCTCAAAGACATAGTGTGCATAACGGTTAGTTGTGTTGCACTCGCCTTCTTAGTTATTTACTTTGCAGTAGCAACTCTTTACGGGAAGTTGGAGGGGAGATGGGCGAAGAGGATGGAAAGGTAATACCGATAGGGACTATAACGAAGTTAGATCTCCCAGTGGAGAGGGTGCTTGAAGCGGCTAAGTTCAAGTTGAATGATGTCGTCATCATAGGGTGGGATGTGAATAATGAACTCTACACTGCGAGCAGCATAGCTGATGGGGCAGAAGTACTTTGGCTTTTGAGAAAGTGTGAACAGAGATTGATGGAAATAGCAGATGAGTGAACTACCATTCGAATTGAAGTGAATAAAGATGGGAGATCGTTATGGAGCAGCAGTGTTCTTCGATCGAGCAATATCTCACTAAAGTAGCGCGGATAGAGGGGTATAGATCTGCTCGGGAATTACTTTGTAATTATTTTTATAACTTCAGGTATTCATTCTCTGATTTTAACTTCCACATGCGCTATATCTACAAGGTTCATTACTCTAACGCTTCCTACCGTGCCGCCTATCGCCGCATCATAAAGGGGAAGCGGTCAGTAAGGAAGCGTAAGCGGAAGGGAGGGTTTAAGTATCGTAAAGTAGAAGATAAGTACACACGCATCACCCGCCAGTGCCTTGGCTACCGCACTTTCCACGAGGCACTCTACCACCTGATTAACGTTGAGAGGTTAAGTTACCGTCAGATTGCAAACCTCTACGGTGTTTCTAAAGGGGCGCTCCAGTACAGGGTGAAGATGGAACGTCGTATTAATTCTTCACCGACCTTCTAAATTTTACTACCGCTCATTTACAACTCCCTACAATTTTTGTTATATAATAGGTGTTTCGAATCACTGCAAACTCACTGTTGAAGGGGATTTAGAGAGTTGTCAAGTAAAAGTAAAAAAGGGAGACGGATAGTCAATAGGTTTAAGGGGAATAGTAAACCTAAGCCAAAGCCAGTCAACCTGATAGAGAGGGCAGCGAAGGCAGGGTTGACGAATGAGCAAATCGCTTCAATCCTTGGCATCACTAGGGATGCATTTCAGAAGTGGCTTCGAAGTGATCAGAGGGTTGCGCGTGCCCATCAGAGGGGAAGACAAGAACCAAATCTTAAAGTGGAGAACTCCCTATTCAGGAGGGCACTCGGATACAACGTCGTTGAGTTAGAAGAGAAAGTTGTAACGAATGGCGGTGGTAAAGTGCTAAGGAAGATCCCTGTGATGAGGAGGCATAAGCATGTCCCTGCAAGTGTGAAGGCAATAGAGATATGGCTTTACAACAGAGATCCAGATCGTTGGAAGAGACAAGCTTACCTTAACGTTCGCAACATGAGTTTGAAGGACAAGACAGAGCTGGCCCATTCTGGATTATTCAGTGAGGTAGAAGAGGACTAATATACTTTATAAGGATTGCAATGGCAACACCAGCGCGAAAGATAATTGAGAGGCCGAACAGGAAGAAGAAGGTGCTGGTTCGGCGAAGGAAGGTTGCTACCGCAGTTTCATTTCACAACGAACCATTTGACAATTATCTTCTCAGTGATATCCCGCCTTTACCAGATGACTTCAATGTAAGAGACGATGGAAGTGATCTGACCCAACAAGAGTTCAAGCAGATAAAGTATGAGAATGAGATTTATAAGAAGAATCCACTTCTGTTTGTGAAGAAAGAGTTGGGGATCCCCGATGCGTGGAAGACAAGGGGAGGGAGTGTTGGAATAGGGGATTGCCCACCTTCAGGGTATACTTACAAGCCATACAAACCACTTCCTCTTTGGTCAAAACAGAGGGAGATATTGAATGCGCTTGTTGAGCATCGTAGGGTTGCAGTAAAGAGTGGGCATGGTGTAGGGAAGACATTCATTGCGGCGATTGCCACTCTTTACCTCACCTATGTTTGGAGGGCACTTGGTGTTACGACTGCACCTACGTGGAGGCAGGTACGTTACCTCCTTTGGCAAGAGATAGCAACTGCGTACAACCGTGCAAACCAGTACCAGATAAGGGTTAGCAAACCTGGACTTGGGGGGAGATTACTTCAGACCAGTCTGGAGATAAGCGATAAGTGGTATGTGGTAGGGTTTAGCACAGACAAGAAAGATTATAACATCCCTGGCTTTCATGAGGAGACGGTTTTTGCTATCATTGATGAGGCATGCGGTGTTGATCCTATTGTCTATGACTTGTTGGAGACAATACTTAATAGTGAAAATGCCTTTGTCTTATATATAGGTAATCCCACCGATCCCAATACAGAGTTCAAAAGATGCTTCGACCCCAACTCTAACTTCTACCAAATTTCTATCCCTTGTTCTTCCTCACCGAACGTAAAATACGGAAAGACAATATATTCTAAGCTCGTAAGGTATGACTGGCCGGAGAGGATGAAGAAGAAGTGGGGAGAGGAGAGTGCTCTTTACAAAAGCCGTGTTGAAGCGGAGTTTCCGGATGCAAGCGAAGATAGTCTTATCCCATTGTCAAAGATTGAAGCTGCGTTGGCGAGGGATTTGGATAAGGATCAGGTTGTTGCGATTGGTGCTGATATAGCAAGGGAGGGTGGTGACAGGATAATACTTTCTCGAAGACATACGAGTGGAAGATTTAGGATTGTTCATAACATAGATAAGGCGAGGACGACGGAGAGCACTGGCAGGATAATTCAGATGGTAAAGAGTTATTCAGAAGTGGTTCAGGAAGATGGGAGTAGGGTACTTCAAAATCCACCTATCGTAAATGTAGATGACATAGGGGTTGGCGGAGGGGTGACAGATCAACTTGTAGAAAAGGGGTATAGGGTAAACGGGATTAATGTTGCGAAGAGTGCGAAGAAGATGTATCTTGATAAGGAGATGCGTGTCGAGTTCAAGAACCTGAGAAGTTATTACTATTGGAAATTGAGGGTTGCCTTCCACGAAGGGTTGATTGATATAGATGATGAAGAGTTGGCTGAAGAGTTGATGCATATTAAGACGAAGTTCACGAGTGATGGCAAGATCTTGATTATTGAAAAAGAGAAGATAAAAGAAACTTTAGGGAGAAGCCCAGACAAGGCGGATTCTATGATGCTGGCCTTCGCTGAAGATGAATATATAATGAGGGCGGTAGTGGGGGCTTACTAACAAGGGGAGAAGTGAATATGGCAACAGAGATGTTGTTTAAAGATCTGGCAGAACAAGTTATTGCAGGGAGCTTTGGTGCTGCCCTTAGAGAAGAGAGGGAACAGGAGATCGCTGATATAGGGAAGGCATGGGACTTCTATTATGGTGAGCAGATAAAGTATATAAAGCAGTATAGAGGTGAGAAAGAGGAAGACTTCATCGACAAAGATAAGCCGACCTTCAATTATACTCGTGCTATTATAGATGAATATGTTCGTGGTGTTTTTGGCAAGCCTGTCTCTATAACTTTTGATGATAAGAAACAGACTACTACCTGGGATAAGATAATTGAGCCGATCTCTTTCTTTGACGTAGTGCCGTGGTATAAGTCTGTACAACGGATTGCAGAGATAAGTGACACCTGTCTTGTGATGGTGAGACATAACAAGAAAA
>Ga0180438_10010224_pt1 | contig 11543 bp, 10 predicted proteins | sample SS_ome_12_FD_132455 | JGI IMG/M metagenome (GOLD analysis project Ga0180438, IMG submission 132455) | Hypersaline lake sediment archaeal communities from the Salton Sea, California, USA - SS_3_D_2 metaG | ecosystem: Environmental > Aquatic > Non-marine Saline and Alkaline > Hypersaline >...
CGGACCCGACCCTCTACGTAAATCCCTCGCCAAAATCGCCGCGCTGATTCAAGAAATCACGGGGCCGAAGCTGCAGCCCATCGAAGCCTACGATATTCTCATGTTCATGGCCGACGCCGTCTTGGTCGGCGGGGTGAGGCGCAGCGCAACGCTAACCATTTTTTCCGAAGATGACGATGCCATGATGAACGCCAAAACGGGCAACTGGTTCCTCACCCGTCCGGAAAGAGCCCGAAGCAACAACTCGGTCATGTACATGCGCGAAAGTTTAACAGAAGAAAAGCTCTGGCAGGCGTGTCAAAAAATGCAAGAGTTCGGCGAACCGGGCGTTATCTTGTCCGACTCGCTGGAAGCGATTTTCAATCCCTGCGTTCCGGGAGACACCTGGGTCGTGACCGCTTCCGGGCGGCGCCAAGTGTACGATCTTCTCAACAAACCCTTCACCGCCGTGGTCGACGGGGAACACCACGAGTGCAAAACCGGGTTTGTTCGCACGGGCACCAAACCGGTGTTCACCTTGAGCACGCTGGAGGGCCTGCAAATAACAGCGACCGCGAACCACAAATTTTTAACCAGCACTGGGGACTGGGTTCCGCTCGGTGATCTAAAACCGGGAACGAAACTGCGCATCCACGACCACACCCAGCTCGTCGGGTCTTTGGGAGACATGAACCGGGAATCCATGATTGGATGGCTCGTGGGTACCGTCGCGAGTGCCGGTCAGTGGCACGCTGGCAAATGGCAAGTAGCATTCTCGGGTCGTGACGCAAAACAACTCGACGCAGTTACGGCGCACTTCATTGCTTCGACTCGAGTCCCCTCCCTTGAAGATTGCGTCCGACCGTACTTGCGAATTGATGGAACATTCTGCCTGGACTTGGAGAAAGAATCCCTGACTTTTCTGCAAGGCTTTCTCAGTGCCTGGATTGAGTGTCGCCTTGACATGAAAACTTTGTTTTTGCCCGTCAGGACGCTGCAGGAACAGGCCACGATTCAACGCTTGCTGCTCGTATTCGGCGTCACAACTCTCAGCGTTGTCGACACTATGGTCCTCTATCTTCCACCCAGCTCCATCGCAAGAGTCTGTTGCGTCCTCCATATCCAAGGCTACCACAATTATCTAAAAGTTTCGAAACGGCGACGCCTGTGGGAGCCCGTGGCACCGCGGGAAGTGACCGTCAAAAGCCGCCAGCTCGTCGGCAACCGCGACGTGTATGATTGCACCGTGGACGGCGCACATGCATTCGACGCCAACGGGTTCTGGGTCCACAATTGCGTGGAAGTTGGACTGTCGGCGTACGATGAAAAGGGCAATTCGGGGTTCGAAACCTGCAATTTATCCGAGATCAACATGAAGCTCGTGCGAACGGAAGACGACTTCTACACAGCCTGCCGGGCGGCGTCAATTATCGGCACGCTGCAGGCGGGATACACGGATTTCCCGTACCTCGGGCCGGCGACGGAGAACATCATACGCCGCGAAGCTTTGTTGGGCGTCAGCATGACCGGCATGATGGACCGACCTGACATCGCGTTCGATCCCCGCATCTTGCGAACGGGAGCTGCGATCGTCCGCCGAACCAACCAGCTCTTGGCGAGGAAACTCGGGATCCGGCCGTCGGCGCGAACCACCTGCGTCAAACCCGCTGGATCGACCTCGTGCATCCTGGGAACTGCGAGTGGCATTCATCCCCACCACGCGCGCCATTATTTTCGCCGCGTCCAAGTTAACGAAAGGGATCCCAATTTGGCTCACATGGCACGGGCGAACCCCCAAGCCATCGAGGACTCGGTGTGGAGCACGGGCAACACCGATAAAGTGATTACCTTCTGCTGCGAGGTGCCCGCCACGGCGCTCACCAAACTCGCGGTGCGCGATCTGGCACTCTTGGAAAAAGTCAAATTGGTGCAGCAAAATTGGGTCGTCCCCGGGAAAGACCCCGCGCGGTGTACGCAACCATGGCTGAGTCACAACGTGTCCAATACCATCAACGTCGATGCGGGCAATTGGAAGCCCGTCATGCACTACGTTTTGCAAAACAAGCAAGACTTTACTGGCCTGTCCTTTTTAGGCACCTCGGGTGATCTTGACTACCCCCAAGCACCATTCCAACGCGTGCTCATGGAAACAGAAATAGTTGCCACCTACGGACGGGGGGCCTTATTCATTTCTGGTCTCGTCGTACATGCACTGACCGCCTTCGACCAAAGTCTACATGCCGCCTGTCAATACTTGATCACCGCCACCGACTTCCAAACCCACGTTGCGGACACGAATCCCCAACACACCGACTCGCACACGATTCGAGAAGTCAAAGAAAAAATCAACAAACAATTGTGGGCAACCCAAGCAAAACAGTTTGCCGACCGCTATTTTACAGGCGACCTGAAGCGCTTAACGTACTGCATGAAACACGTCGATGCGCTAAAAACGTGGACCGATATTCGGAGAAACTACCAACCTGTTCAGTGGGACGAGTTGGAAATGGCCGAAGGTGAACAACCAAGCAGCACTCAGCTTCCGATCGCTTGCAGTGGCGGAGGTTGTGAAATTATTCGCGTCTGATCAAAACAACAAGGGGGGGTTTTTTTAACAAACAAATTAACACGCAAAAAAAAAATAATTTTTAAATAATTAAAACAAACAAAACAAAACAAAACAAAACGCGCCGTGTTCAAGAACCCATGTCTTCTCCCTTAGTAAGTTCCTCTCCTTTGATTAGCTCGAGTCGAGTATCTTCCACTCCCATGTCGTCGGATCAAAAGGCTTGGTGGTGGGTGCTCATTCCACTGGGTATTGGCGTCGTTGTGCTAATTGTTATTTTACTTGTCTGTGGCTTTGCGACCAACAACACCAAATTAGTTCGACCACTCGCGCCCGCCCTGACACAACGCAACAACAACAACAACAACTGTGGCGTGGGAAATTTCAAACAACAAAAACCAAAACAAAAGGAATCATCAAAGTTGCTGCTCAAAAAACTCACTCAAAAACAGTTTGAAGCAAAGATTGACCACCCAAAAGGCGAAGAAGCGGTGGTCATGGCTTTCGGGGCTTGGTGTGGTTGGAGTCAAAAATCAATGCCCACATTCGCCGCCGCTGCCGCCGAATCCGAAGTCCCTTTTTACCTTTTGGAAGACAAGGATGCCAAGAACATTATCGTGAAATATAATATCCGCGGATTCCCAACTTTCCTGAAATTCAAAAACGGAGTGAAAAAAGACTACAGGGGAGACCGGAGCAAAGAATCCTTGCTTCTATTTGCTAGTTCTTGATAAAATAATCATCAATGAGTTTTGGAGGTTCCAAAAAAGCGATGTCCGTGTAGTGGTAAAGTTTTTTACACACCCACATACACGTGGAAAACCCCTGGTAGTACTTATGAACCAAGAGTAGAATTTTTAGTAAATAATAATAAAAACCCTTCTTCAATAGCAAACTGGTCAAGACTCTGACAATCCAATACAACATTCTTTATCCTTGGTGAAAGAAAAAGCTGCGAATATCCTGGGTGCGTTTCGTTTCCAATGCTTTTTGGGAAGTAAAAGACGATGATGCCGACGTTTGTATCCACACAATTTTTTGCGTTTGGCTTTCTTCCAGCGCGAGCACGTGGGTTCGCGGCAAATACGTGAGACGCAGAGGTTTCGTGCGATCCAACTCGGCACAATCGATGGCATCCGCCGTCGCGATAATCCAATCCCATGCCGTTCGAATACTGGAAGCAGCTGGGGGTAAGCCTTGCACAACCGTCGGCTCCACCAACTCTAAGTTGATGGGAGTTTGCAGGCAGTTGCGAAGAAGAAAGGGAACCAATAACTTCCAGCACTCGACGGGGTCCTCACACGAGCACTTTCCCGTGTACTTGTTCAGGCGATGGGTTTGTCCCGTCAATTCATTGATGTAGTATTCCGTCCCTTCGGGAGAAAAATTAATCGTTTCCTTCCCAACCATCTTCTCGATCCCATTCTTCCCTTCAAACACAAGACGTTGCCGCTTGTGGTTTTCCAGACACCGGCGATGCGGTGCGAACGGATCGCGGCGTAACTTGGACGAGACCCATTTAGTACTGGGAGTGAAGGGCATGATGGGAGGGGAAATTCAATTCCGCGACCTTGTTTTCTGTTGTTTTATAAAAAAAATAAAAAGATTTGCTGCATCAAAAAAAATCTTAATGGACACCCCACGCCTCAAACACCAAATGGAAGAGTTGACGCTTAAGAAAAGAAAGTTAATTCGTCATTTAGTCCAAATAGAACAAAAATTAAACCGGGTAAAGCAAGATCTAGAGCACCAGTGTGATCATGACGAGTGGCAGATTGATCGCCAAAATTCCCTTATTCGCACGGTATTCAGATGCAAATCATGCCACAAACCCAGGCGTTCTTAAAAATACCCGACCCATTACTCGCTCGAGACCGCAACTGGCAGAGACCAATGCGGTTGTGTCGTCCCAAGTGGACACCCAATGGAGTACCGGGTGCAACACACTTGCCGGCTTTCCGGTGTATCCGTGAACGTCAAGAACCGATTGGCGCACCTGCTTCGATTTTGAGCAACAAATGCACCTGGTTGAAGAACCGGATATTGTTGGCACACTATTTGAGGACCACGCACAGTCGGTATCCGATAACATGTACCGGGAAATCCACTAAAATAAGTAGGACCAAATGTTCGCTGCCCAGGATACACTACATTATAATTATATCTGGCCATGTTCTGCTAATAAGTTCAAGGGAGAGGAGAGGAAATTTGTTTTTTTTTGAATTAGACCTAATTTATTTCTCACCGATCCAGATTCCGATGAATTTTTGTTTTATCATGATTAAAAAAAACCCTCGCTTCATGGCGTCATGCACTTCTTCGTGTCATTCCACATACACCATCCAAACTTACGAAAAGGATTTTACCGGATTAACGCAAATTGTCACACTTGCTTCGGGACAAACCGCACGCGTTCCCGCGATTCCACCCGGTGTCCACCCCGTGCTCCCCCGCAAGCTGCCATTGTGTAAATACCCAACACAATCGAGCGACTTTGCTCACACCAATACCGAGCTCAAAATTGGTCGAGAAGTCGAGCGCCGCAATGCCCTGTGGCGCGCTGCCCGACGATTGGCGCTCCCGCAGAACTTTCAACGCTCGTATGCCAATAGCCCCAGCTGTTGTCAATTATGACCACCGCTCCATCATATAACACACAATTCCGAACTTTAGAGATCATAATAATAATAATAATAATATACATGTTCGTTTTTTTTTCAGAATAATTGGGTTAGAAAAACAAGCAGCTGTTGTTCAATCACATCCCACAATTTGCGCAAACGTTTCCCCGACAGCGCCATGCTCCAATCGTCCACTTGCTCGAGCAAGACCTCTAACCAACACGTTAGTGTATCCACGTTGGTCGGACAAAGCGCGCGACCGGAATTAACGTGGAGGGAACAAAGGCGATCACGCAGCGGCTGGTTGTCCAACGACGCAGGCGTCCACAAGGGACATTCTTGAATATGAATAATCGCAAAACATCCAAATTCTTGATAAATTTCCGCTAAACTTGCTCTCTCGTCCATGCGCAACCACATTTGGGGCAATCTCAGCCTGTTCGAGTAAAGCTGTTGGCGAATAAAGCACCCCACGTTGACGGCGTGTTGCACGGTTTCAAACCGACGCGCTTGCAGCTTGATAAACCTGGTTTGGCAAACGACAGGACCAAGGCGTGAGTTAACAGCCACGGTGGGCGTTCCCGTAAATTCGAGCACTGGCAACAACACATCATCGGGGAGTTTTTTGGTTAGACAGGCTGTCCACGCGACTCGCACACTTGGAAGTGCAGTCATTTTTTTTTTTGAAATGAGACAAAAAAAAAATAATAACAGGAGAAAGGAAAATACCCAGATAGAATTTATAGTTTTACGTTAATTCATTAGGCCGTATTGGTCCAGGCCGTCGATAGCCAGAAATTGGCACTAGAGTGACCCGTGAAACTGTCCCAAGATGTCTGGGTGAATCTCACAGTTCCTGGTCGAAACAGGGAGAATGACATGCTCGTGTCTTCCACCGTCACAGCCACGGGAGGATTTGCATTATCATAAAAATATACATCGGTAATGCCCTGGAAAGAGTTGACTCTTAATTGGTACGGACAAACATTGCTCGGGGAAACGAGTGCAGCCCGCCAAGAATTCAAACTGTCGTGAGTAATTCGTAATCTATTAGCTGACCACACCATGCTGATAACGTGATCAAAGGACGTCGACGACTGTGTGACCCAATTGGCACCGTCATACGAAAAGGTTTGATTAATGCCAATACCGTCCACGACGACAAGACTCTGGTTGGCATTGCTCGTGATGCTGAATCCAATATTTACACCTGCGTTCGAATACGTTTCGTCACAAATGGCGAGTGCAGTCGGATTTCCCCCACCGACAAATGTACTGCTGTCAATATTAACCACGAGCGTGTTTTGGCCATTAACGAAACTGGTGCCCAAAGCAGTTACATTACGGGATGAATGACCAGGAATAACCTCAAATAATTGCGTTCCCGTGTTGTATCGAATAACTGCCTCCATTTTGGTCGTATAGTTATTGAGCGCACCTGGGGTCAGTGTTGTAGGATCAGTGCTGGTTGTCGGTTGGGTGGCTGCATCTTTGAACAGATAAAACAATCCTGTACTGGCATCCCTTAGCATACCCGACCACAATGCACTTCCGGTATTAAACTCTTGGATAAAACCCGTTGTGCTGGTGTTACCCGGATTTCCAGCCGCAATTTCAATGATATCGCCAACCGGCCCAGTCACCCCAGTTGCTCCCGTGGCCCCAGTCGAACCGGTCACTCCCGTAGCCCCAGTGACTCCCGTTGCGCCAGTGACCCCAGTGGTCCCAGTGATTCCCGTGACTCCCGTCGCGCCAGTGACTCCCGTTGCACCAGTGGCTCCGGTGGCCCCAGTGGCTCCGGTGACTCCAGTTGCACCAGTGGCTCCGGTGGCCCCAGTGACTCCGGTGACTCCAGTTGCGCCAGTGACTCCGGTGGCTCCACTGACTCCCGTGGCTCCAGTCGCACCGGCAGCGCCTGCGGCTCCTGTGGCTCCAGTCGCACCGGCAGCGCCTGCGGCTCCTGTGGCTCCGGTCGCACCGGCAGCGCCTGCACCGCCTGCGGCTCCAGTGGCTCCAGTGGCACCGGCAGCGCCTGCGGCTCCTGCTGCTCCCGTGACCCCAGTGGCTCCGGTGGCTCCGGTCACACCAGTGCATCCAGTACACCCTGTGCCACTTCCCGCCGGGCCGGTGGGTCCTGTTGGTCCAGTATTACCAACAACTGTTTCTCCTTCGACGACCACGGTGGTGAATGTGGCATTGGCTGCACTCATGCGATTACTGCGGATACTCCGACTTTGCAAGCGCGAAAACCCGGCATCTGAGCGTAGTGAATTGGGAGTTGTCATATATTTTTATTAGGTTTATGTCTGTTTGTCTTGTTGGTTTTTATATTAAAAACTATAAAAACTTTGTGCATCCCAAAGTTAAGCATAAATTTTTATTTTGAACAACATTTAAGTCAAAGCAATTTGAGGCCGCCAGTGGCGCACCGGAGCCAAACTCTGCCAAACGGTCCAATTCGGATTCAAATACGGCTTACGGGTCACGCTTCCGTTAGAAGCGCAACAAATGTCTTCAGGGGAAAAACCGACCAAAGGTGAGGTTTGGCTGTAACACATCCGAGCACTTGGGCACACGAAATCAAACCCACCCAGGGCACTATTTTGATTAGTGTTTGGGCTGCAGTTTCCGTAGTCCCCTCCGGCTGTGCGATAGATCGCGCCAACTGTCTCTGGATACTGGGACTGACAGGGGGGATTGTAAACTTCTGGAAGGACAGGCATGTTGTACGGATTAGCGTAGTTTGGTACAGATAGCTGAACTCGGTTATAGAGTGGACTCGTGGCTCCAAAAACTGTGCTCATTTTTGTTTTTTTTTATGGGCTGTCGTCTGCGTGAGTTTGTGTGTGTGTGTGTTTTTTTACCCTACTCAAACTTTTTTTTCATCACAACCGAAATTCTCTTAGTCAATCACAATAAAAAAAGTTGGACGGAGTTTGCAACAAGTGGTGCCTTTGCGTTCGTGTCAACTCCCAACGTTTGATCTGGTCAGTATTTTTTTTACTTGCTTTTTCCCAACGATGTGAGTTGACGACGACTGGTTTCGGTCGCGCGGCTTTTGTATTCGGTTTATTCATTCTCACGCTGTTGTTGTTGGTGGTGTTTTTTAATTAACCAAAAAAGAAAAATAAAACCCCACATACGCACCATTAAAACTATTTTCAATGATTTAAAACAACAACAACATTACGCATGATCCCACTCGAGTGCAAAACGCTGCGACGTACGAACATCATCGCATGTAATTTAAAAACAAACAATTTACAAATATGCGACAAACTAACAGATTGTCACGGTAATCCAATCGACTTTGGTGGAATACTAATTTTACAGTCACCGGCTATCGGACAGAATCGCAACAACAGGTGAACAACAGCAGCATCACCAGCACGTTTGAAATAGTGAAAATTACTGATTTAGGAAGTAATAAATTTGTGTTTACGGAATTAGAAAACTTGACAACTACCGTGAAAACATTATCGCATCTGGCACCGCTGATGAAGGGATTTTAGTAAGACTTTCAGGAGACATTGGAGGACCAGCTGGGGTAACATATTCTCAGATACAACTGCGCTACAGCATTCCTTAAAAAAACTAAAAGCAAACTTGAGAGCACAAAAATACATGCATGTAGATCCATTATCTTGTCATCTTGGCCAACTTCTTCGCGTATGCTTCCTTTTGCAACGCGGCCATTTGTTTTTGCTCATCCGCCACTTGGTCAGCCAACAGGCGGCACCGCTCGTACGCCGGGTGGAAAAGCACACGCGCCGGAATCGTAATTGGCTCCTGGTTTTCGTCGAACCCCACCGTGCGCACCGTCGCCTCCAGGTTGTGAATGGGATCCGTCCACGATTGAAACAGCTTGCACATCAGCTTTTGGGTTTGGCTGGTTAATGTGGCATACTGCGTCGGGCCTTGATGGTCCCGAAAATACTTCGCCCAGTACTGCAGTTGCATAGGAATCGCCAAAGGTTCACGACCTCCAACAAAAGATACCGTCAACCAGTAAGAAAAGTCGTGAAAATCAGTCCGGTCGGAACATTGCCACTCCCGAGGCTCCCCCGCAAGGTCAACAACCAAACTCGCCAATCCCATCTCGATCGGACGGTCCTGGGATACCACGGGAACCAAGCCCTTCAGCTCGGGCAGCTCGCCCCGGGTTTGGATGAAGCGCACTTGAGAATGGATCCCCCGCACCACAAACTCCAACTTCGTGTAGTTGCCTTGCAGAATCTGCGCCGCCGTCTCCACGCGGCTCTCGATCACCGGCAAAAAACCCGTGTGCGCGTACTCGGACTCCGAACTCCCCACCCGGTCGTGGATGCGCTGCACCGTCTGCGGAGAATAACCTCCACTCAACGCGTGGCACTCGGCGTCCTTCGGGTAGAGTTCAAAGAGCCGAAAGATCGCCTTGCGCGCTTGCTTAAGCTCATCCGGTGACGGATACTCAACCAGCACTTTCTTCATCTCCTTCTGGAAAGCGGGTGTCTGGGGACACAGACCCCGGCTCACTAACTTGATAAACGTCGCCTCGTGAAAATCCCGCCACCACCGGCTGTAGTTGCCCATCGTGACCTCGTCGGGATTCATGACGAGCGCATGGAGTTGTGGAGTGACACCCGCCAAGACCAGCTTCTTCGTCGCCTCAAACTCCTCGTCCATCAACGTATGCGCGCCGCGCATGTAGTCGTGTGTGTGCTCAAAAAGCGCTCTCAGATGGGGTTCACGCTTGCCGATGAGAGCGCCGCGATTCCGCAAACATTGAACCAAGGCCACTCGTTGCAGTGGATTTGCTGCCAAGCCTTCCGTGCAGAGCCCCGCCGGAAGTGGAAACTCCCGCTCCGCAAGCTGCACGGTATGATCCCATTTCGCCCGGTAAAGAGGCGCGGCGTCCACCCACGGAAGGTCCACGAACTCGTAGAAACCCCCTTTTTTCTGCAACTCGGCTACCGGGTGTTGGCGGTAAATAAAATCCATCTCCGCGTACGAGGGACCGTCTTTGAAACAGAGCTTCATCCCTTCGGTCACGTGGGTTTCCACATAACGCTCGCGACAAGAGGAAATCGTCAGCTTCAACTCCGTTGTCTGCGAATGTCGCTTGGTTTCGGATTGCTCGCGCGCTTTTTCTTCTTCACGCGTCACGCGCGTTCCGTCAGGCCGTTCTTCGATCGTACGAATCGTCACTCGGTCCACGTTTTTCTGCTCGTGCTCCTCACACTCCTCATGCCGCTGCGTCAACGAAATCGACTGTGTCTCCCGCATACCCTGAGTTACGTTCGCCGTCCGCTTTCGTTCCACACTTGCCGATCGAGAAGAAGAAGAAAATGATAATTCTTCCGCGATTTTGACTTTGGCCGCGTGAGCGCGCTTCAGTTTTTCCCGCTCGGCTCCCAATCGCGCGGCTTTTTCTTGCCGGTTTTTCTTTTTCGCTTTGCTAATATTATTACGCAAGCAACGAAGTAACTTGGTATAATCGCATCCTTGAATTTTGCACGCACACAGCATCGTCTTTGTTATAATATTAGAGCAATGAACTAATGTGAACTCAGCCACGCGCCAGGTTGAAAAAAAACTGCACAACCTAAGATAGAAAAAAATCCTTTTTAATAAAAACTTGGAAAAAATTTTTATTGACAACTTTTTGTTTACGCCGCAACAAATGTCAATGTCGCTTTCTTTTTCTTTTTCTTTTCGATTCGGCGACGTTTTCGTGATGCCTTTCGCCACTTGCGCCGTCGCGCGCCTCCGCCTTCGGAAGTGCCGCGGTTTGTTTCGCACGTCTTGAGCCACTTGAGATACTTTTTTCTTTTGCACTCTGGAACGGCCGCCCGGTTCGCATGGGTCCGTTGTCCATCCATTTCACCCGGCATGTCGTCGAGTGAGATCCAGCTCTTTTGCGCGCGAACAGTTTTGCCCATCGTTTAATATGCTCTCACCAAGAATACGGTTAAAATTTTGTTTTATTGGAAACTTTTTTTTGTTTATTTGAAAAGCTGCAAATTATAACACAACACCAAGTGGTGGCTATTATGTTATGTGCCGTTTATTTGAAAGCTACAAATTATAACACAACACCGAAGTGTTGACCATTATATTATGTGCCTTTGTTCGATTACAAGGTACGGTCCAAATTATTGACAACTTTGTCCTAAAATTTTTTGGATTTGTCTGTCAATAATTTTGACCGTACCCTGAAAACGTACCCACCGTACCCTCAAAACGTACCCCAAAAACGGGAAAAAAACCCAGAATTTGGGTCGGGTACGTTTTCAGGGTACGGTGGGTACGTTTTCAGGGTACGGTCAAAATTATTGACAACTTTGTCCTAAAATTTTTTGGATTTATCTGTCAATAATTTTGACCGTACCCTGAAA
>Ga0180438_10010226_pt1 | contig 11539 bp, 3 predicted proteins | sample SS_ome_12_FD_132455 | JGI IMG/M metagenome (GOLD analysis project Ga0180438, IMG submission 132455) | Hypersaline lake sediment archaeal communities from the Salton Sea, California, USA - SS_3_D_2 metaG | ecosystem: Environmental > Aquatic > Non-marine Saline and Alkaline > Hypersaline >...
CTTCCTCCCGCTTCGCCACGTCCCACAGCCGCAGATCCCTGCCCCAATTGGACTCGTAGACGAACGCATTCATCTCAGGGAAGTACTCAATCACCTGGTAAGCATCCTTGCCCCCGCTGGACGTGGCGATACGCCGTGACCACGTGGCCTTGTCAATGTCGTAAAGGTAGAGGCCGTCCATGTTCACTGCGAACAGCCGATTTTCAGGGCTGATGGCCAGCTTGTCGTAGAAGTGCGTGCGGGGCCAACTTCGATTCCCGTCTTTCCCGTCGTTTCCGCATGCGATGGAATCCGGACGACGCGGGTCCATCCACGGTGGGACGGGCATCAGCTTCCACTCGTTGCTGTCCGCCGAGTAGGTGATAAACTTGAAAGACGAATAGTGCCCCCCGTTGATCACCAGAACCTGTCGGGTGACCGGATCCCATTTCATGTCGTTGTTCCAGCAGATGATGTCGAACATCTTCTGGGAACCGTAACGTTTGATGTCCTCTTCCTCCCAGTCGTACCACATCCTAAACAGGGCACGGTTACAGTTCTTCGTGACCAACTCTTTGATGTCCCCAGGATTCATGCTCGCGGCTAACTTGCCGATCTCAGTGGAGAGGTTGCCTGCATCCATCCCACCCCTGACCATCGACGCGCACCAAGAGGGGCCGAGCAGCACGACCTCGGTCTGCTCGGCCGCCCGACGTCGCTCGGACAAAGGCATGAGGCCGCTTTGGTTCGGCGGGGCGGCCGTGACCGGGGGCGTCGGGGCCTCCAGAATCGCTCCAAGTGTTAGCAGTGAGCTGATGAGCACCATTGGTTTACCTCGCGTTGCTTTCATGGCCGCTTTCCGGTGTCTCGTTGGCAACATACGCGCAGGTCCTCAATGCGCGTAAACATAACGCCGGTGACGGCCAGACGCAAATCTGCTGAGAAGATTAAGGGCCCGGCGCACCCAAACGACGAGTGTGATACGCGTTCCCTTGCACTTGCGTCGTCGGTCACCTAGCCTGGATAACGTGAGCGGTGATTGGACGGTCGTTTTGGGCAAAAGTAGACAACCATGTTGAAGCCAAATGGAATTCCCACTGCAACGATTCTACTCGCGCACGCCTGTGCGTTGTTGGCTTCATCACCTTCCGACACAACGCCTTCGCACAGCTTCGTCTACGTGGAGCACGACATTCCGGGCATCTACCATGGGGAGTTGCGTGCGGCTGATCTCAACGGAGATAACAAGCCCGATCTGGTGCTATATGGCGTGATCGATAACGCAGTCGAGTTGTGGGGGCCGACCGAGGACGGCAAAGCGTCGGCCCGGGTCATGGTCTACTTCAATGCCTCCGAGCCCGGCCAAATCAAGTTCACCGCCGGCCCCGTGTGGAAACCGGGCGACGGCAAGTGCCCCTGGCTCGACGAACGCTGGCGTGGCGAGTTGCAGACGCTCGACTACGACGCCGATGGCGACGTCGACTTCGTCGTTTCCGGCAAGGGGCTGGTTGTGTTCACCAACGACGGTCAGGGGCACTTCGAGCCAACGCGAATCTCCCGGGACGGCGGCCACCTCGCCGTGGGCGACTTCAACGGCGACGGGCGCGACGACGTCATGCACACACGTAGCGAACACGGTAAGGGTGCGGAGTTCTACCTCACTTTCGACGGCGACGGGTGGCAACCGTGCGGCTTTCGCTTCGATCACGTCATGGGGGCCGGTGACTTGGTCGTGGGCGATCTCGATGGGGACGATTGGACGGACATTGTGGTCGGCGGCAACACGAGGCAATTTGGCACGCATCGCGCATCGACCAAGTGCTTCAGCCAATGGCACCGCAACGTGCGCGGCCGGATCGAGTCCACTCCGTCGTTTTTCTTTTCCACGTTAGGCAAGGAGCGGCGGCACAACACGGAGCACGACGGCATGGACAACGGTTCCTACGAGCTGACGGACCTCAACCGGGATGGGCACCTGGACCTGGTGTTCTCGGGATCGCACGCGGGATTTCAGGGCAACTGGGACGAGTCTTACTGGGCAACTCCGCGAAACCCGACCGGCGGAAAGAAGTGGATTCACTACGACTTCTTCACGCTCACTCAAACGCCGCCGTTTGACGGTCGGCACTGGCAGTCGTGGGAGTTCAACGGGGGAGGAGCCGGATGCAAGATGACTTCCTGCGTGGCGGCCGCCGACACGACGGGCGACGACTACCCCGAGGTCGTCCAGATCGGCCACACCTCGCAACGGCTCCTGCCACCCCCGTGCGACCTGCCCCGCCGCCGGGCCGACGGATTCGAGGGGGCCCGCCCCCCAGCGAAGGGCAAGACCTGCTACCACGCAAAGTACACGCCGACGATCCGGGTTTTCGAGAACGACGGTCGCGGCGGATTGGGTTTCGTCTATCACGAAACGCTGATCCCGGTGGATTACGGCAACGTTGTCTTGGCCGACCTGGACGGCGATGGCCGCACAGACCTGGTCTACTGCGGCGCGACTCGCATCTTCCACACCAACTGCAGCGATTTCCTGGACCGCAACAAGCGAGGTGAGACTATCCACACGTTGATCTACCGTAACGTGCCGCTCAGCGAGCCGCGTCTGGTAATCTCCCCCGTACTCGAATCGGTCGAGGTGGGGCGAGAGCGGGATTTCCGCGTGATCTACCACGACGGCAGCGGGCGCGGCCGCGATGTGACAAACGTGGCGAGGGTGGTCTCCTCCAACAATCATGCGGGGATATCCGCCGGGAAAGTGTCCGGTCATACGCTCGGAAGTTCACCCGTTGTAGCCAACTACCAGGGTCTGCAGGCTCCCGCGCTGTTCCACGTGTTCGAGCATCCGATCCGACCGCTCAGCAATCGTTGGGGTACTGAGCACGATGGCGGATACTATTTGACCGTTACTCCGTCAAGCATCACTCTGGCTGAAGGCGAAACCCGGGACGACTTCATCGTAACGCTTCACTCGGAAGATGGGTCGATAGAAACCGTCGCGCCGACCCAAGTCGTCGCATGCCAACCCAACAAGATAACGTTCTCCGGAAGAACTGCAAACGCTGCGAACGCCGGCCCTGCCGCCCTCGCTTTCATCTACCGATTACCCACGGGCCGAGGCACCGATCTATGCGCGGTCTGCTATGTGACGGTGATCGCGGGCCATTAGTGATCTCTCGAACAATGCTTAACAGGGACAGGAGTTGCCCAATGCCCAAAATCCGCCAATTGACGGATACTCGATGGAACGGGCGTCTGAAGTTGCTAGGATCTCGGGTAGATGCCAAGCCAATAGAAGAGGAACTCGCTATGAGAATAGCCACGGCTCTTGTGACCTGTGCGCTGATCATGGTTGCCGCAGAGGGACTGGCGATGGAGCCGAATGCCTTGGCGCGACGTGTCCTCCAAGCCGTAGACCGACCTGTTGGGCTGGTCCATCTGCCCCGGTGCGGCCACGGATCGCTGGCGGTGGCGCTCGTGGGGACGAACAAAGACCTGCGGGTGCACGGGCAGGTCGCCGAGGCCGCAGACGTGGCCGCGGCCAGAGAGGCGGCCGACGAGGCGGGACTACTGAATCAGCGCGTATGGATCGATCAGGGTGGCCTGGACCGCTTGCTGCCCATCGCACGGAGCGCCGACCTGATCGTCCTCATTGACCTTACGACCGACGAGCTGACACCGAGACTTGCGGCCGAGATCCAACGCGTGCTGCATCCATGGTGTGGTATGGCCGTGCTGGGAGATGTGTCGGGGGAACTGAACCGCAAGAACCTGACGGACTGGGCGAAGCAGATCGCATCCAACGTTTCTTCACTGCAAGGCGAAGGGACGTTGGTAACCGTCCGGGCCGAACCGCTGGAAGGCGCCGACAATTGGACGCACTGGTGGCACGGTCCGGACAACAATGCGGTGTCCTCGGACACGGCCTACCATGTGCCTGAAACCATACAGTGGACGGGCAAGCCTTACTTCTCGACCCGACTGGAACTGCCGATCGTCAGCAACGGCCGGCTCTTCATGCTCTGGAACGGCCATCTATTGGATGCAACGCCCGGCGAGCCGATCCTGCCGGGAGAGGAAGTGGTGTTGAAGACGCATGGTTGGGCCACGGTATTGGATGGCCCGTTGAACGAACAACGGGGGCCGTTGCTCTCGGCCCAAGCCGTGGGTTCTGGGGTACGGCTGTGGCACCGGCGTCTTTCGCCGGCGGCATGGCTGCAGGCAGCCCGCTCGACCATTGTGGCCGACGGCGACAGCTTACTGGTGGCGGATGGGGCGTCGCTCCTGGAACTTGACCAGGCGACGGGCGATATGTTGCGCCGCGTCGAGACAGACTGCGGTGAGATTCGGTGGATGGCCGTGACGGAAGGATGCGTTCTGCTTTTAGGCGGCCCCCGCTTCCCCAGCCAGGAACGAAGATCGCCCGAGAACGTCATTCCATTTCGCTCTTCCGGGCTAAAGCTGACGGTGCTGGACCGCAAGACCCTGGTGAAGCTCTGGCAGCAAGACCGCGAGGAAGGCCTCGATGCCTTCGACCCGCGTTCTCCCGCTGCTTGCGACGGCACGCTTCTTATTTGCACCGAGGGAGGCGAAGCGGAAGCGTACCGCATCAAGGACGGCACGCTTCAATGGCGTACGGACACCGGCATCGAGCGTCTGAAACCCAGGGGCTTCGAATGGGACCGATCCACCCGACACGCCGTCACGGGATACGCCGTGGCTGGGCTCTACGTGATCTCCGGTCCGGAGACCGACCGGTGCGCGGTCCTTTCACAGAAAGACGGCAAGCTGGTGTGGGACCTGCCGAGAGGCCAGGGGCCTGTCGGGCCGATTCCGCTGGCGCTGTGGGACCTTGTCTGGGTGGACGGCAACGGGTTGGATCCCGCTACCGGCGAGATCCAACGCCAAGTGAATCTGGATCGAGGCGGCTGTTCCCGCTTCACGGCCGCGCCACAGGGTTTCTTCGGCACAGAGGGCCTGACCTGGAACACCGTCCTCGGCAAAGAGCATCCGGTGATTCCCGCCAAGTCGGGGTGCGCCGCAGGGCAATACGCAGCCAACGGGCTGGCCTGGAAGTTCCCCACTCCCTGCTCCGGCTGTATGGAATGGCGTGGTTTCCTCGTGCGCGGCCCGGCCGAGGAAGACCTGCCCTCACCCGGACCGAGGTTGATGGCGGATGCCGAGCTTACCAGACCGAGTTCAGAAACCGTCGGATGGACAACCTACCGGGCCAACGCCCAGCGGTCCATGTCCACGACGGCCCGACTGGGCAGGCGACCCGAGATCGCGTGGCACACGCCGCCAGGGCGGTCGACAGGAAGTGTTTCTAACTCCGACGCGGTCCTGTTCGGATCGGAGATCGTTCCCACGCCCCCGGTCATTGCGGGAGACACCGTGTTTGTTGGCAGTGCCGACGGAACGGTCGAGGCGATTGACCTTGAAACGGGCAGCCGCCGGTGGCGTGCACTTACAGGTGGGCGGATCTACAGCAGCCCCGCCATCTGGAAAGACCGCGTCTTTGTGGGCTGTGCCGACGGGTTCGTCTATGCCTACGGTCTGGCTGACGGGAGGTCGCTGTGGCGGCTCCGCGTGGCGAAGCAAACGGGACGGATGATGTTGTATGGGCAACTCGGCAGCCGCTGGCCCGTGCTTGGCTCGCCGCTTGTCGTGCGGGATCGCGTGTATGCCGTCGCGGGCCTGCTCAACATGCTGGACGGAGTCTGTGCGGTCGCAGCCGACGCCACTTCGGGGCAAATCGTATGGGAACGCACCACGTGGGATGACGCGGAAGTCGAACACCTGATCTCGGGGCGGTGTCTCGCAGGCACCGGTCAACTCTGTTGGGACGATCGTGTGGGCGAGGTCGTTTTCAGCGGCGGCGATGCTCCCCCCGTGCGGCTTTCGCCGGTCGACGGCGCCTGTCGTGTAGCGTATGCCCGTGGACGCGTCAAGGACTTGAGTACCGGCTGGCCGAGGAATTGGCAGACCCTAAAAGGGTTCCGCGGCACGTACAGCAACGCCAGGGGACAGGACGTAGGCAGCTTGGGGCCAGGTTGGATGGTCTTCGGCGGGCGGCGCCTGCTGATTGATCAAACGGAGAGCGGCACCTGGCGAATGAACCTCCACTTCCTTGCTCAGGATGAAAACGGAGACGGCTGCCTTCCCGTGCTACGAGCCAGCGATTGTGTGCTGACGCCATCCTGGGACGACGCGGATATCCTGTTCATGCTGCAAGATCGCAGGTCCGCGACGATCGCGCTGTTATCGCGGTCGAAGCTCTTCGCTACCCTGAGGCGAAAAAGGGGACAGGTCCAATTTGCCGGAACGGCCCGAAGGGTGCTTCGCACAAATTGGACCTGTCCCCTTTTTCGGACACGGAGTGGGTCCTGCGCGAGATCACGCTGAACACAGATGACCTTGCGCGTTGGCGTACTGAGTTGCCCCACCGGGTTAACCCGGAGGGATGTGTCCTGACATGCGATGCGGCACTGCTGCTCACCAACCACCGCGGGTCCGGGCAGTTGACGGCATGGGACCGCGGCGATGGCAAACAGCTCTGGCAGATCAATCTGCCATCCGTCCCCCTACGCGATCGCGTGGCTGTCACCGCGGAGGGGCGCGTGGTCGTGGGCCTGAGGGACGGGTCTATCCTCTGCGTTTCTACAGACGGGTAATCGCCGCGATGATCAAGCTGTACACTTTCACGCGGCATCGACTATGGAGACACCCATGATGCACTGGACCTCTGGAAAACCGCAGCTATCGCTTTTCGTCGCAATCGTGCTCGCCGTGTGTCTTGCGCGCCATGGGCGCGGCGAGGATACTTCGCCTCCCCCTCTCGTTCTGACCCCGGAGAATACAGTCATCCTCAATCGTAGCGTGTATGCCGGGCCATTTCTCCAACACTACCTGATCAAGTATCTCGTTGATCGTGACCTGGCGGAGAAATACACCATCGACGCGAAGATCGACCGGGCGGCGAGCCCCGCATTCCCCTTGTTGCAGAACAAAGACGCAGAGCTTCCAAAGGCGAAGAACGTCATCGCCGTCGGCGCGACGCAGTTCCTTAGCCCGGAGGACCGCGAGCGGCTGGAATCGCAGGAGCGCGCGGTGCTGATCAAACGCCAAGGCAACGTAATCGTCGTGGCGGGCGCGCCATTGAGCGGTTCGTGGGATGGGACGTTCTTTGCCATATCGCGGTTCCTCGACCTCTGCTGCGGCGTGCGCTTCTACGGACCCGAGGACCCGTGGATCAGCGCGCCGGGGGACAAGCGAATTGTCGTTGATGAGCTCGACGTCTTTGAGCCCTGGCCTTTCTACGGGCTCCAGATCGGTTTCATCGAACGCAACCGCGAATGGTTGCGCATGAACGGGAATCGCGGCACGATGCGCGCCACGCACAATCTCGCGCGCGTGTTTCCCCCTGAGCGATACGGCAAGACCCATCCCGAAATCTACGAGATGAAAAGCGGCGAGCGCCGTGTGCCCAGCGGTCCGTCGTGGAACCCCTGCCTCAGCGCGAAAGCCTTGCCCGACCTGGCCATGGAATACGTGCGCGAACGCATGGCCCGCAGGCCGACGTCCCGCGACATTTCTTTCGGCGTGATGGACTGCGCCTTCGACTACGAATGCCCAGACTGCCAGGCATCCGTCAAGAAGCACAAGGGTTCCTACAGCAACTTGTACTATGCGTTCCTGAACGAGGTCGCCCGTAGGTGCCGCGAGGAGTTCCCCGGCCTTTACCTTACCGCCTACGTCTATTCGAACGTTCGCACGCCGCCCGTTGGCATGCGCATCGAACCGAACATCGTCGACGACGTCGTCACCAAGAGCTACCGCTTCGTCGAGCCCGAATGGGTCGCCCACGAGAAGGGCCGTATCAAGGCCTTCAGCGACCTGGGCGCGAGCTGGGCAATCCACGACTGGTGTTTCAGCGACGTCTCGCCCCGGTCCTACATGCGCCAATTCGGCCTGTTCCTCCAGTGGGCCGCGCAGAACGGCATGGTCGGCGCCGTGGTCGAGATATCCAAGGGAGAGAACTGGTACCTGGAGGGGCCCAAGTACTGGGTCCTCATGCAGTTGATGCAAGACCCGTACCGCGATGTCGATCTCATGTACAGGCAGTACTGCGACGACATGTATGGCCCCGCGGCGGAAACGATGTACCGCTTCTTCCGGCACTTCGACGACAAGTACGTCTACGCGCGCAAGTATATCGAATTGAACGACCTGCCTCGCCAGGAGCCGGCGCTTTACTCGGAGGACGACCTGCGCTACCAACGCGACCTGCTGGAGCAGGCGATCGCGCTGACGGGGGACGACGTCGTCATTCGACAACGACTCGCGAAGGTAATGCGTTACTTCAGCGCGCACGAACTCTGGGCCCGCGCCGTCTATGAACCGCAGCGGCTTCATTATGCCTTCCAGGGCGACGGGCTGAACGTGCCGGCTCTGCAATTCTATCTGCAGGACGACGGCAAGCGGCTCGCGGCCGCGATGGACTACTACCTCACGAAGCGGACCCTGCCTCCCGACGACAACAGTCGCAACCGCCAGCTCGGCATCTTCGAGAGCCTGATCACCAACTACACCCGCGGCAAGGAGGCGGCGCTGGACGCCCTGCGTAACGAGGCGCTGGCGGGCGTCGACCTCGCCGCGGCGGATCGCGCGACCGCCCAGCGCGTGGTGAAACAAAGCTTGGCTGTTCTGCACAAGAACCTGCCGACGGAGTACAACCAACAGCAATTGAAGGAATTCGAGACGATCCTCCGCAAGGTGATCTTCATCCCGCGAGTCGAAACCGCGCCGAAGATCGATGGCGACCTCTCAGACGCGGTATGGAGACAGGGCACCGTCCTCGCGGACTTCACCCAACGGGATACGCTCGCCCCTTCACCTCACCCGACAGAGGGACGCGTCCTGCGCGTTGGCGACCATCTGGCATTCGCGCTGAAGTGCTGCCAGAAGGGACCGATCAACGCCTGGACGCCCGCCGACGTGACGGCGGGATCGCTGAGTTGGAAGGAGAGCGGCGTCGAGTTCTTCTTCGGCACCGTAGCAACCGACGAAAATGAGGCGCCCTGCGCGCAATACATGGTCAACAGCCTGGGTGCCTTCAACGGCTACAAGGCCGCACGCAACAACCGCGAGGGCGCGACGTTCACCGTGAAAGTCGACGAGCCTCATGGCCTCTACACCATCGAGGCGCTGCTGCCGCTTAAGGCTGAGGGATACGACTTCACGACCGAGCGAGTCCTCTCCTTCAATCTCATGCGCAAGGCCAATACGAAGGTCGGCCGGGGGACGCAGGAGATGCCCGACTCCGTCAGCGGCTGGTACCCCATCTTCCTCACCCCGCACAAACACGAGTCGCGAGGGATCGTGGTCGTCGAATGACGCGTTAACAACCCGGCACCGGAGAATTCTGATGGCGACGAGTCCACGTTTTCTGACATTGATTTTGACGATCTTGCAGACGGCGGCCGCCGCGAACGCCGCCCCCGGCCCTCACACAGTCGACGACAAGACCATGGCGCTTCTGCACCTGGACGGCGCGGCAGACGATGCGACGGGCCGAGTGAGGGTTATCGTCGAAGGGAATGTTGATTGGGTCGAAGGCAAGTTCGGCAAGGCGTTGCGCCTCGACGGCACGAACGGGGTCGAGTTGTTCAGCAGCGCCGCGCTCCAGCCCGGCATGCGGTCGTGGGTCCTCGAGGCCTGGATCAAACCTGAACGCGAGCAACCGCCGCAGGCGTATATCATCGGCAGCTATCCGGGCCTGGGCCGCAATTACAGCATTCAGCTTCGAGGTGGCCGTCTGGCGGCGGCTTTCGGCGCCGACGACACGCATCGGACCGGCGCGAAGACGGCCGACCTGTCGGCCAGGCTTTTCGACGGCCAGTGGCATCACGTCGCCGCCGTGCTCGACCGCGAACGCAACGGCGAAATCCGCATCTACCTCGACCGCAAGAACGTGACGGAATCGGCCGGCCAGTTGATGTTGCCCATCGGCTCGGACCGGGGCGAGATGTCGGCGGCGCTGGGCGCCGTCAGTCCCGGCTACATCGGACCTCGCGGCGGGGAGGATTATCGCGGGGCCATCGACGAAGTCCGCATATCGAGCGTTGTTCGGCCCGAGTTCGCCGCCGACCCGGCCACGCCGCCGCCTCCCGCGCCTCCCCGGGCGCCGGCGCCGGCCGAGGCGAAGCTGTCGCCCGACGATCCGTCGTCGATCTCGCCCCTAACGCTGACGCCCGAGAACACCGTGATCGCCGTCGCGCGCGAGGTCCCCTCCGGGAGCGATATCGAGGCCGCCGGCGTCCTGCGCAAGTGGTTGCTCAAGGCGGCGCGCGTCGAGGAGGGCTTCGATTACATCGGGCAGAACCGTCCCGACCAGCTTGCCGGCAAGGCCGTGCTGGCCGTCGGCCGGTCCGAGTGGCTAGCCGATGATGAACTGAATCACCTCGGTCCCGGTGGCTACATCATCCGGCGCAAGGGAAACGTCGTCACCATTGCCGGCAAGGACTTGTCCGCCGGCCTGTCGGGCGTTGTGGGCTTCCTGCGCGAGTTCGCGGGGGTCCGCTTCTACATGCCGGGCGATCTGTTCACGACGCTTCCCCGGGAGCACAAGCCGCCTGTGTTGCGCAAGGTGGACCTGTCGGTCTCGCCCTACATCTGGGCCGGGGCAGCCCATACCTGGGGCGCGCCCGACGCGGCCCGCTGGGGCGAATACTACGCCCTCTTCCGTCGGCCGGCCCCGCACCAGCACACCATGTACGCCCGCTTCCCGCCGAGCAGGTTCGTCGCAAGGTACCCGGAGATCTACCCCATGGTCGACGGCGAGCTTTACCTGCCCGATTCCCGTGACCAGCGGTGGCAGCCGTGCTTCAGTGAACCCAAGCTCGTCGACGCGGCGGTCGAGTCGGCCCGCGACTTCTTCACGTTGCGCCCCGATGTGCCTTACATCGCTTTCTCCATCCAGGACAGCCACGCCTACTGCGCGCGAGATCTCGCCAGCAAGGCGGTCGCGACCCAGATCGCGAGACTGGGCGAGGAGCAAGGCAAGGTTCAGGGGCTGTCGAACCTGTATTGGGCATGGTTGAACAAGGTGGCCGAGCGCCTCGAAGCCGACTATCCCGACAAGAAGATCGTGGGCCTTGCCTATGCCTCTGTCCGTATGCCGCCGCCGTTCAAGCTGCATAAGAACATCATCGCATGGCTGGTGTTCAAGATGTCGGACATCGTGATTGACAAACGCTTTACCGACAACGCGGCGTACTTCCAGGGCTGGGCGGAGGCAGCCTCGGCGGTGGGCCAGCACGACTGGGCCTACGGCCGGGGATACCTCTTCCCCCGCATCTACACGGACTACACGCAGCGCACGTTCCTGGGGTTCGAGAAGATGGGCGCCCCCATCCGCTATGCCTATTCAGAGGTTGGCGTGAACTGGGGCCTGGATGGACCGAAGATCTACCTGCTCGCCCGGATGTGGTGGGACCCTCACATCGACGTGGACGCCGAGTTGAGAGAGTTCTGCGACGACCTGTTCGGGCCGTCGGGTCAA
>Ga0180438_10010229_pt1 | contig 11538 bp, 12 predicted proteins | sample SS_ome_12_FD_132455 | JGI IMG/M metagenome (GOLD analysis project Ga0180438, IMG submission 132455) | Hypersaline lake sediment archaeal communities from the Salton Sea, California, USA - SS_3_D_2 metaG | ecosystem: Environmental > Aquatic > Non-marine Saline and Alkaline > Hypersaline >...
GCAGGCAGAAAAAAATAACCAAAGGGGGGAGGAGAGGTTTTTTTGATGTGCCGTTGTGTCTCTGCGGCTGTATTGCTTTTTATATCTATAAGAAAATTAAAAAAACGCCGCAAAGGCACGCCAATACTAAAATTTAACCTTAAAGGAATGGGGGTAAGGTTATGTGATAATTTTTTTTTGATGTACCTTTGTGCCTCTGCGGCTTTCGTGAATTTTGTGCTTATATAGATACCTATGAAAATAAAAAGACGATTCTCACGATCGGAGTAGTACGATGTATCTTCTTCGTAATAATTCCCCTGTGCTTCTGGTTCATTAATGCCTGTTTGCACTGTTTTTAAATATACCGAAATCATCCTGGGGGTACTTTCTATATATTTAAAAATTACTGTCAATTCTTTGAGATGCTTTTTTTCACAAAAAGGTCTTGATTTTATTCGGATGTTGGAATATAATTTGTATTTAAAGTAGGCATTGATGATTGTATTTAATGGAATCAATTTTAAAAATGTGTCCCGAAGGATGGACTGACATGTACGGATGAGATGATATTTAAAAAATCCTCTTTTTTCGTGCATACTGATATTATATTCGGGATATTTAAAATGTCAAGGCCTTTTTTGATTTTTTTTAAAAATTTATCGAAGGAGGTTTGTTGTGAACCGTAGAAAGTGTTTTAATATTGATTGCTGTTCAAGGCACCTGTTCCAAAAGATAAAGCTGTTTCGCTGTCAGGTGACCAACAAGGGGAGATGTTTGTTAAGGGGGGTGTTGTCATGAAGGTGTTCAAAGCTGTTCTTATGTTTGAAGCAAAGCGCTTCCTCTGCAAAAGAAATTCGATTCTTCTGATTATTCTTATTATCTTAGCCCTGGCCTTCCTCCAGTACGGCATCTTCGAGTACAAAGACATCCTTAAAAGAAAAGAAAAATTTAAGGAAATTGAAAAAATTAAGGTGAACAGTTATGTGACATGGACTCAATACGGAACCTATGGATTCAGGATTATATTTATCCCTTCTCCGTTCTCAGTATTTTTTATCAATTCCGGCGTTATTCCTGATATGACTGCCTATGTAGATGCCGGCGAACGTTTAAAGATTTATCTATCACTAAAGGGAAAGAATATTTTTAAGATGATCAAAAGCAATTTTACAGACTTTTCCGGAATTATCCTTTTTTTCGGAACTCTACTGTCAATTCTTTATGGTTTTGATACATTTCGCGGAAAGGAGTATCTGAAATTTCTATCATCTCTTTCATCTGGCAGGAAGGTGTTTTTTTCAATGGTGCTTATACGAGTGATTCTTTTGTTCACCACTTTCCTGGCTATTATTTCCTGTGCGCTGCTGCTGGCCCTGATAAACGGATTATTTATTCCCGTCGATAAATTCCTGGGTTACTTCATCCTCATGATTTTTATGGTCTCTCTCTTCTTTTTTTTATTGGGCACCGTTTTCAGCTCGATTAAATCAATAACCATGGCTATTACAGCAGTACTTTCCTGCTGGTTTGTTCTATTTTATGTTATCCCTAATGCCATCAACATTTTTATTGCAAGTAGAGCGGATTTAATTACACCTGTTTACGAACTTGAATTAAATAAGTTGAAAATTGTAATGGATTTTGAAAAGAGGGCTATCGAGATTGCTGGAAATTTTGATTATAGCAAAAAAGTATCTGAGAATGACAGGAAATTATGTTTAAGTTACCTGAATAATGAGTTTAAACAAATTCAATCACTTGAAGAGAAAATGAGAAATCAAATGAAAGATAACATCTCAATTTATCATGGAATATCAATGTTTTTCCCCACTTCCTATTATATATCTTCAAATAATGAAAACAGCAGCATGGGATATGAGAACCTGGATGCATTTTACACGTATGTTCAACATTTAAAGTGGCGATTTGTAAAATTTTACGTCAAAAAGCTCTTCTTTTCAAATTTTTCAAAGGTGATACCGTTTGTCAAAGATGAAGAAATAGTATTTTATGCAAAACCCTGCATTTCAGTGCCATTTTGGGGCTTGTTTATAAATATATTCTATAGTACCGTTCTACTTTTATTTTCTTTTTATAGGTTTAAGAAATCACTGTTTGACATAAGAAATTTTGACAATGATATTATGGATATGCCGAATGTAAAATTGAGCTCAGGGGAATTCAAAGTCTTTCATGTTGAAGGCGATCTGTTCAATAATCAACTGTTCTGCCTGTTGTCCGGGATATCAAAAAAAATCAAGAAAATGATGTACAAATACAAGGGAAAATTCGTTATCAATGATGTGGACATGACCGAAACCAATTCTAAAAAAGATTTCCTCTACCTCTGCAGAATAGACCATATACCGGGCGAAATTAAAGTCCAGCATTTCTTCGATTTAATTACAAATATGATGAATGTTCCAAAATCCAATAAGGAAGATATAACTGCCAGGTTCAATATCAATCTATTTAAACATAAAAGATTCAAACAAATGAAAAAACATGAAGCCGGACATATGATGCTGGCAATACTGACAATGAAAAAACATCCTGTTTACGTGATCAATGATGCTGCAAGGGGAATGTGTATTGATTTTGCCATCCACTTAAAAGAGAGAATGGAGACGCTTAAAGAAACAGGAGCACTGGTGATATTCCTCACCACTGACGATATCCTTTTGATGAGAAGTGATAAACCTGACTTTTATTTTTATGAGACCAATGCCTGGTGTCGTGTGGTGGATGACTACAAAAGAGGGAAAAATATTCGAACATAAGTGTAATTGTAAAAAAAGATGGACTAAAGTGAAAAAAAATTTTTACCGCTTTACTTTACATTATTTTTGTTTATAATAGTACCTGTAAACCGGTTCCAGAACTCAATCAAAAGGAAAAGAATGAACAATGGAGCAACAGAGATTAATCGAATTTGGAAAAAGAATCAAAGCCATTCGCAAGGCCCTGGATATGAAACAACAAGATTTTGCAGAGGGCATTGATTTGTCCGGGAGTTTCCTGTCCGAAGTGGAAAACGGCAAGTACAAGCCGGGATTTAAATTTTACAATAATTTATTGCAGAAATACAATGTGAATCTCAACTATTTGTTAACCGGTGAAGGAGACATGTTCAATAAAAATAAAGACCTGGAAGAAACGCCGGTAAAAAAAATTTTTGGTCCTATTGAATCTGGGGAGGAGCTGCTCTGGTATATTAAACGGTCACCTCTTTTTATGCACACGTTGATGGGATTTGCCACACGATTTCTCTATGAGAATAAAACACATATAAAAAATGAAATTAATGGATATAAACCAAAGGAGGAGGAAAAAAATGATTAAACAAAGTATCCAAATTGTTTTAAAAGTATTTATCGGCATCATAATTTTATTGGCATTAAACCATAACTCGTTTGCTTATATAATAGCAAATAGAGGAGATTCTATATTTGATAATGATTGGGAGAGGAAATTTTCGATGAAATCTTATATTATTGAAGGTGCAGGATATTTCTTAAAATCTTATTCCGATTATTTGTTGTTCCTGAATAGGATAGAAATGTCTGAACTAAATGGCATTGATTACAATGAACTAAGAATCATCCTAAAAAAAGCCATTGAAAATATGCAGAATGCAAAAAATGCCTATTATAATTTAAAACGAACGGCAAAGGCCACACCTTACAATCAGGATTTGATCAATCTCTTATTATCATTTGATTATGATAATTTTCAAAAGGCGAAAGGATTGAACCGCGATACGTTTAAATACATTAAAATATACCTGAAAAAGGGAGATGTCAGAGGAATTTTTTGTCGTTTACAAAAAAACTCAGGTAAGATTTTAGATAAACTCTATTTAATAAAGGATTCTATTGATATAGACTCTTTTCCGGATATTTCAATCCTATGGAGAGTGAACAAGAAATATTCTCATACAATCCTATTCGGACAGTATGCAGCAGAGGTATTTCAATCGATCATATTTGGAAATAAAGGAGAACGTCAATAAATTTAAATTTAAAAAATATAAAATAAGGAGGAAAAATCATGTGTAGGCAAAAAAAACGTTTATTATTGAAAATTTTTATTGGGGTGTTTGTTTTCGCAACTTTTAATGTTGCATCTTATGCCTATATTTGGGCAAATTATTCTGAATGCGGATTTGAGGGGCCGTGTGAAAGATCGTTGTCATATAATTTATCGATTGGTGATTACATTGTTGAAAGCGCAGGTTATTTTTTAAAATCCCATTCCGATATTCTTTTATTCCTGGAAAGTGTAGAAATGTCTGAAATGAACGGAATTGATTACAAAGAGCTCAGGACTATCATCTACGGAGCCATTGAGAATATGGAGAAAGCAAAAGAGTCCTGTTTTAATCTTAAACAAAAGGCGGATGCCACGCCTTACAACCAAAATGTAATTAATCTCCTTCTATCATTCGATTATAACGCATTTCAAGAAGAAAGAGGATTAAACATCGATATTTTTAAGGATGTAGAGAGATTCTTAGTAAAAGGAGATGTCAGGGGAATCTATGGTCTTTTATTGGAAAATTCATGTGAGATTTTAGATAAACTGTACGCGATAAAAGATTTTGTTGATGCAGATACATTACCGGATATATCAATGCTGTGGAGAGTGAACCAGGACTACATGGAGAACCTTTTTTTAGGACAGTATGCTGCAGAAGTTTTTAAATTAGCCATATCAGTTGATAAAAATATAGCCAATAAAATTGAATTTAAAAAATAAAATAAGGTGATAAAAATGATTAATAAAAAAAAACAAATTATTTTAAAAACAATTATCGGTCTAATAATTTTATTATTATTTAACTATAACTCATTTTCCCGTATAATTGCAAATAGGGGTGACTGTACGTTTGATAATGGCGATGAAAAGGGATTCTCAATGAACTATTATATTACCGAAGGCGCCGGGTACTTCTTAAACTCTTATTCTGATATGTTATTATTCCTGAACAAGGTGGAGATGTCTGAACTAAACGGCATTGATTACAAAGAACTAAGAACTATTATATACAAATCCATTGAGAATATGGAGAAAGCAAAAGATGCCTATTATAGTTTAAAACAATTGGCGGAAGGTACCCCGTACAACCAATCTGTGATTAATCTATTATTAACATTCGATTATGATGGATTCCAAAACGAACGAGGATTGAACAGTGATATTTTTAAAGATGTGGAAGAATTCCTGGGTAAAGGAGATGTGAGAGGTTTATTTTGTCAATTACTTTCAGATACCGATGAAATCTTATTTAAACTATATTCCATCAAGGTTATGGTGGATGCCGACGTGTTTCCCGAACTTTCAAAACTTTGGAGAGTCAATCATGCATATTCAGAAACCATGCTATTTGGCCAATTTGCGGCTGAAGTATTTTATGAGGTTACAGGGACAACTAAGAATGAATGTAATTAAATCTTTTTTCACTTTTGAGTGCAAGCGGCTTTTCATTAAAAGAAATGTAATCATATTGATGTTGATTTTGTTTTTTGCGCTCTTATTTGTACAGAATGGAATCGATGAATATAAAAATACAATAAAAAGAAAAACTGCATTCATGGAAATTGAAGAAAAAAAAGTTTCCAAATATATCAACTATTCACAGTATGGGACATATGGATTCCGTATTCTATTTTTGCCAGCTTCTTTATCTGTATACTTCACAGATTCCGGGGTGATACCGGACATGACCTCTTATGTGGATTCTGGAGAACGGCTAAAAATCTATCATCCGCTTAAAGGGAAAAATATATTTGAGCAGAAAAAGCATGGTTTTACGGATTTCTCAGGGATCATCCTCTTTTTTGGCATGCTGCTGATCCTATTCTATGCGTTTGATTCATTTAGAAAGGAAGATTACTTGAAGTATCTGTCTACACTCTCAACCCATAGGCTGGTGTTCTTCTCTATATTTGCATCACGGCTCATTATATTACTACTCCTTCTCTTTTCTCTTATCTTCTGCTCAATTATATTAATTATGATTAATGGCCTTCACATTCCTTTAACTATTCATTTCTTTTATTTTATATTGACGTTAGTTATTGTGACCACATTCTTTTTTGCACTGGGCACTGTACTCAGTACCATTGAGAAGAGAGTCAAGGGCATCGGTATTCTCATCGTGTGCTGGTTTATCCTTTTATTTTTAGTGCCTGAGGCAATAAATAAATTTGTGGCGGTTAATTCGGATCATATAACTCCTGTTTATAAACTTGAAATGGAAAAATTAAAAACAGTAATGGACTTTGAAAAAGAGGCTATAGAAAAGGCAGGAACATTTGAATATGGAAAGAAAGTTTCAAAAATCGATCAAGAATTAGTGTTAAAGTACTGGAACAACGAATTCAAGAAAATAGAGAAGCTGGAGGAATCCATGCGGGCGGAAATGCAGGAGAATATATCCCGCTGCCAATGGCTCTCAGCATTTTTTCCCACAACGTTTTATCGGTCCGTAACCGATGAGATTAGCAGCCGTGGGTATGAGAACATGATCGACTTTTACAACCATGTGCAGACGCTTAAGAGAAAATTTGTAAAGTGGTACATCGATAAAGTCTTTTTTTCAAACTTTACCAAAGTCGAGTCCTTTATAGAAAACGAAGAGAATGTATTTTATGCCCAGAGCCGGATGCCAGGATATGGCCTGATGGGTGGCCTCTTAAACCTCCTTTATATCGTTATATTAATATGGTTCTCCTACATTCGATATAAAAAAATCCTGTACAGGGAACCGGAAAAAGAAATAACCCAAAATGATGAGACACCCATCGCATTGAAAAAAGGTGACCATGAAATCATATTGGTACGAGAAGACGATTTTAAGAACCGTATGTATAACCTGCTTTCAGGCAAACGCACTCAAAAAACCATTAAGGATTTTAAAGGCACTGTTTCAATCGAAGGCAAAGACATTGTAGAAGGAACAGACACATTTGATTTTTATTATCTCAGTCCTCCTGGAAAAATACCCGAAGATATCAAAGCAGGCGATTTTATAACTCTTATAAGCCAGCTTACCCATTATCCGAAAGAACAGAGAGAGGCAATCCTGGAAGAACCCAAAATTGCTGCCATTCGTAAAAAGACCTTTAATCAACTGGAAGATGAAGATAAGAGTGAGATATTATTTCAGGTATTAAAAATGAAAAAGAGTGCCGTTTACCTGTTGAATGACACCCTCAAATGGATGCCGGCCGCGTTTGTCGTGAAGTTTTCGGATTTGCTTGACGCTTATGCATCGGAAGGCGCCATAGTCATCTATTTAACCACCCAGCAAACCCCGGATACACCGTTTGAAAAAGGATCATCCGGATTCAGGAAATCCCTCACCTGGAAATCATACATAAACGACCTCAGGAAAAAACAAGGGAATGTGGATGAGAGTGCAGGATAAGTGATAAATGAGAAGAGGATAAGGTGAAAATGGATTTTGCAATATCAATATTCGTTTATCTTATAAATTTTCAATTAAAATGTGAAAAACGAATATCTGTACCTGTTGGCAGACAATTGTAAATTACCATTTATAGCTTATCATAAATAATTTTTGAAAACCCATAAACCCTTTTTCAACAAGGATTTAACAGCCTGAGGCATTAATTTGATGGAAAATTTTTTGAATTTAATTGATTTTATTTTTTTATCTGTTATACTCATATTGGAAATTATATGGAGTAATGTATGAAAAGACTTGAGGCGTATAAAAAGGTGCCGGGAAAGAAAATACGATGTAATGGAAATGAATCAAAAAGACCTCTTGCCATTTGTCAAAAAGCTTTAACAACAAATATTTTGGGAGTATTAAAGTGATTCTAATACAATGGATGAAGCATAATGAGAAGAAATGCTCTTACGTTATTAAGATAAGATGCGATGATACTCCCGGGTCTTCTAAACAGTTAGATGCAAAAGAATAAAAAAAAATATAAAGGAGGAGAAGTTATGATTAAAAAAATCACAATGTTTATGTTATTGGTGATTATGGCTGTAGGAATTTTCATTTCTATAGCCAATTTTATTGCCAATAATTTAGAGTCTGACCCTTGTGTTCCGAGAATCTATTATCCGGAAATTCCAGATTGTAGAGGCACTGGAAGCTCTTGTAATGATTGTACTGGTGGTGGAGGCCTTGATCCTTCGCCTGAACCATGGTGATGAAAGAACCTTCCCCAAAAAACATTATACATGAACTAGAACCTTAAATCGCCAACGAAAGGGCTCCAAGGGAGCCCTTATTTTTTATGAGGAGTGACCAGTGGTTATTAGAATGAGTACTAGTATTAAGAAAATATTATTTTCATTTTTATTAATTTATTGTCTTGTTTCTTCATTGTATTCAATTGAAATTAAGCATTTAAAAGAATTTGATCTATTTCAGAGTGATGAAGTTTTTATAAGCCATCCTGGGTCGTTTTTTGTTACAGAGGATGACATGGTTTTTGTTTTTGATGAAAAGGCTTCAAATATAAAAATATTTAATATAAATGGAAAATTGGTTAAAATTTTTGGGAAAAAGGGAATGGGGCCTGATGAATTTATTAAACCATTTTTTAGTGCTTATAAAAAACCTTTGGTAGCATTTGTAGATTTTCGAAGAAATTTCTTTTTTATCTATGAAAGAATCGAAAGTAATAATTTGAAATTTAAGAAAAAGTTTTTATTCTCAGGCAACATGGCATATAATTTTCAGTTCATTAATGACAAAGAGCTTCTTATTGCCGGTGACAATATGGATAAAAAAGGAAAGTGGTACAATCTATATATTTACAATTATGAAAAGAATGAATGTGAATTTCTACTACCCCTAGAGACATCTTATGGCTATAATTCAATCAGAACGTTTAGAAACGCTCAGAGTAATAAATTATCGTATATTGGTTTATTTCAATACTGTGATTGGATAGATAATAGAATATATCTAATATGGACCGCGGGTATGAATATTATTAAAATTAATAGGAAAACAAAGGGGATGAAATCTTTTTCTTTTAAAAAAACAGAACGATACGTTCAACCTTATTTAACACCTGAGATAAAAAAGGCATATGATGAAAGAAAGCCAATGCTTATTTATAAATTAAAAAATAAGATGTCTTATATTAAATGTCTTTTTGTCGCAAATTCAAAAAAAATAGGTTTGGCTTATACGGGGCCTTTGATAAAAAATAAAGGAGTTAATGTAATGCTTCAGCTTTATAATAGTTCCGGAAAATTCATAAAAGAATTTGAAATATTATATGCAAAAGCCTCTAATTCCTCTGAATTAAAATTTTATTTTAGAAAAGATAAAAATCTTTTTTATATTCTGGATACTGATACATCAGAGGAGTTTGAACAGGTCTTTAAAATTCACGAATATATGATAGAAGAATGAAAAATTGTATCATTGGAGTACTTTTGGTTTGTATTCTTGTTATTCTGAGTTTTATGTATAAAAGTAGTAAGACCCCTATTCTTGGAAAATTTCCAATAGAAAATAAAAAATTACACCATAACGCTGGGGGACCTCCTCTCTACATTTACATCTTTTTTAGGAAACATAATTGTCCTACTTGTCTTGAAGCCATTCAGGTACTTAACGAACTTCCGTCTCAATTTATAGTTACTGGAATTGTTAAGAGTAAAGAATTAAAAAATGAAGTTGAATTAAGAGAGGTCACCGGGGCTACTTTTGATTTAATCGCTTATAAGGATTCTTACAAACGATTTGTTCCCAATTATTATCCTACAATTTTTGGAGTAGGAGGGAATGGGAAAATCTTTTTTGTGCTTCCTGCCATACCTGGGGAAAAGGAGTATCTGGAAGAATTCTTAATCGTCTTTTATAACCAGAATTTATCTTTATTAATGCCCGAAAAAAAGAAAGAATAAATCACTTGAACAAAGTAACAATATGATTAAAAAAAATTGAATAAACCAGGAGCAGTACTTTGAAATATATAAGTTTCATGGTTGAATAATAGGTCTTACAGACAGATTAATCTTTACTTTCTTTCTATTATGAGTATAATGAAAAGGTAAAAAAATAAGGAAAAAAATGCAAACGGATGAACAAATTGAATTTGGAAAACGCATTAGAGAAATAAGAAAAATACTTCATCTCTCCCAAAAAGATTTTGCCGCTGCCATTGGAATATCAAACACCTTTCTGTCGGAAGTTGAAAAAGGAAAATTCAAACCGGGTTACGATTTTTTTATCAATACCATAAAAAAATTCAATATCAATACCAGATACCTTGCAACAGGAGAAGGTGACGTATTTTTTAAGAGTGATAGCGAAACCAGGGCCGAGAACAAAATCAATTTCGGAGAATACAGCGAAATCATAGAAGAAATGCTCATGTATTTTGAACAGGCGCCAGTGGTAAAGTTTGCCGTACTTGAGTTCTATAAAAACTACATTTATGAAAAGAGCCATTTAGTCAGAGAAGAGATTGAGCTTTACAAAAACAAAAAATTAAAAAAAGAAAGTAAAGATAAAAATAATAAATAACGATTCGTCCATGTCATATGCAGTCATTTTCTGAACAAATCCGTGTTAAAAAGAATTAAATTTCTATCTTTTTAAGTTATTTTTAGGAAAGGGATAAAAAAACTAAAAAAAATTTAATTTCCCTGGACATTTATTTCGGTATATGATATATTTGCTTCGGTATGCAAGAAATCAAATTGTACTTTCTCGGTTTTTTGACGGATTCACCGATAGTCATCCTGGTCATATTCAATGGGTTTCGGAGTCGATCTTCTGTTGGAAATACGGTTTTTCAGATATCGGAATCGATGCTTAAATTTCTGATGGGCTATTCAACGTTTCGTAATGGATTTTCATATCCCCCACCTATGTATTTTTTGCCTTGCACCTTTTTTCGTACATCTATATGGATAAGCTTTTCACTTTGTCAAGGGAACTTTACCCTGCGGCTGATAAACTTTATGGTTCGGCAGGTAAACTTTATACTTCGTCTGAAACACTTCATACATCGGCAGGAAAACTTCATGCTGCGGCTGAAAAACTTTATAATTCGGCAGGTAAACTTCATGCTTCGGCTGAAAAACTTTATACTTCGGCAGGTAAACTTCATGCCTCGGCTGGAAAACTTTATGTTTCGGCAGGTAAACTTCATGCTACGGCAGGAAAACTTTATGTTTCGGCAGGAAAACTTTATGTTTCGGCAGGAAAACTTCATACTACGGCTGAGAAACTTCATGCTTCGTCAGGAAAACTTTATACTTCGGCTAAAAAACTTTATATTTCGGCAGGAGCACTTAACACTTCGGCTATCACCAAACGGGCATCGAATGACATCTTTTTTATTTCGGCCCTTAATTATTATTTCGTTTTATCACATAAAATTAAAAAATATAATGGAGGAAAAAAATGAAGATTTCAAAGAGAAAAATGTCAAACGTTTTAGCCAGTGCAAGAGTTGCGATTGAGAACGCACAAGCAAACGAGGAGATTAAAGGTTTTATAGTTAACTATGGGTTTGATGATGAACGGCTCCAGGAAGGAGCAGA
>Ga0180438_10010232_pt1 | contig 11537 bp, 10 predicted proteins | sample SS_ome_12_FD_132455 | JGI IMG/M metagenome (GOLD analysis project Ga0180438, IMG submission 132455) | Hypersaline lake sediment archaeal communities from the Salton Sea, California, USA - SS_3_D_2 metaG | ecosystem: Environmental > Aquatic > Non-marine Saline and Alkaline > Hypersaline >...
AAAATACTTGGCAAACTTCTCCCAACAGACATGGACTTCCGAGCCAAAGACGATGTTTGGCTGGGCGGTTAATTTCCCTTCCGCTTCTCGCCGCTTTTTCCAGGTCCACTTATGAGCAAGGAGGGCGAGCATGATCGCCTCTGACGATCCGACGGTGGCGGTCCCGATCGACTCACACGAGTCGGGCGAATTGAAAAGTCTCGCGAGCATATTAACACACCGATTATGAATCTCCTCGGTCTGGGGATATTCGTCGTGGTCGATGAAGTTTTTATGGATATTCTCCATGATGATCTGTCTCGCCTCGGGCTCCATCCAGGTAGTCACAAAACTCGCCAAGTTGAGGGATGGGTTGGCATCCATGTTCAGCTCATCATGAAGGAGCTGGTAGGCCGCATTGGCGGGCATGCTTTTTTCGGGGATCTCATACTTAGGAGTAGGCTCTCGGAAGTAGCGCCCGCTATAGGTGCTCTGATGCCCCTTTTCTGAATCCTTGAGCTTGCCCAGCTCTCTTTTTTTGGCAAACATGAGTCTACTCCTCAGGCTTTTTCCAGCCAGGTTTTCTTAGTGAAATGATGAGAATCGGGATTATTACAGCAATTAACACCCCGATGAGAAGAAAAAGGGTATAAAACAAGGGACTTCCAATAGGAAGCTGAGCTGGCGGGAACAGGCCAACGAAAATAGCAAAGAGGGCCCCGCAAATCCCCAGACCGCCCACAATCCACATCCCTACATTTTTCCCCGGAATCCGATAGGTCCTCTCCACCTCTGGGTGGGAATACCTCAGTTTGATCCCCGTCGTGAAAAGTAAGATATACATGAGAAGATAGAGGATCGCCGTAAGTGCGGTGAGAAGAAAGAAGGCACTACTCACTGTAGGCATCAAGAGATAAAGCATTGAGAGCAATGTGACCACCCCTCCCTGAATCAGAAGAATCGTGGTCGGCACTCCCTTAGCATTGGTCTTCGCAAGGAAAGGAGGGAGATCACCAAGCCTTGCTGTACTATATAGACCCTTACTCGGTCCAATGATCCAAGCCGTTACCCCTCCAAGAGCCCCAAAGGCAACCAAAAACCCTGTCACTGGCACTAGAAAACCCAGATGCAATTTCTCCAAGATGTCTTTGAACCCTTGCATCATCCCTGCAGTTAAGCTGATCTCACTACTTGGAATAAGCAGGGCGATCGAGAGAGATCCTAAGAGAAAGATGACGAAGATTAGACCGGCCGAGAAGAAGATCGCCTTGGGATAATCAGTTTTCGGGTTTTTTACCTCGCTAGCATGAACAGCGGTTACTTCCATCCCGGCGAAGAGCAAAACGATCCCTGCAAGGAAGGAAACATTCGAGAACTCAGAAAGATCGGGGATAAATGACCCTCCCTGAGCAAGCGCGAGTGACCCACCTTGAAAAATCCAAATAGCTGCCAGCACAAGGAGGAGCACTGCTGGAAAGATGGTTCCCATCAAAACGGCCAGAGTAGTCACCCATCCGGAAGCTCGGATTCCCTTAAAGTTGATGAAGGTTGCGCCCCAATAGACGCCTAGGATCACCAGCACCGTGTAGAGTTTGTTTTGTGCTAAACCCGGATCGAGAAAGAGATAGGCTAGAGAGCCCGCTGCAAACGCTAGAATGGTGGGATACCAGATCACATTTTGAATCCACTGGAGCCAGATCGCCAAAAACCCGGCATGGTCCCCTAGCGCCTCTTTTACCCAGCGGTAAACCCCACCATGCTCAGGCCAGCCCGTAGCTAGTTCTGCAGAAACAAGAGAGGTGGGAATCAAAAAAACGAGAATCGAAAAAAGAAGGTAAAAAACAAGGCTAAACCCTTCTTTGGCCATGAGAGGAAGACCTCGAAGGCTCATGATGATCGCGACATTCATCATCCCGAGCATAAATACTGAAAGAGTTGGTTTCTTCATTTGCATAGTCAATTTATATCTATACAGAACGGAGGATATTTGGTGTAGAAAAAGATTTACAGCCCTGCTATAATGCCCTGCATGCAAAACGTTACTCCTACTGCAGATCCAGGAATCTTTCAGCTGGATCCTCATGCCCTGAAGTCCCCTCAGCCCAACATCGAATGGCGATCGGTCGCCACACGCGTATACCACTTCGTCAAATCTTGGATCCTTGAATTTGGTGTTCGTATCTTGAAAGTTGCTCTCATCATCAAAGGAGCACTCTGCGGAACACCGCCTGAATATGTGACTCCAAGTGGAGAGAACAACAACTGGAAAGAGGACAATAAGGGGCTTGTCGTAGGGGTACACGGACTATTTGGAAGACCCGATATTTGGCGACGGCAGCTTGCTGTTTTGAACAAAGAACAACCCCATTTCGAAGTGCGCCTCCCCCACGTCCCCAAGCGGGGCAACTGCTCACTGGATGAGGCAACAGCGCCCATCGAAGCGATGGTGCGGGACTATATTGAAAAACATCCCGGCAAGCCCGTATGCCTGATGGGAATATCTCGTGGCGGTCCAGTCATTCATAAAGTTGAAGCTCTCCTCCGAGACACCAATACCCCCATCAAAGTCTCAGCAGTTGCTGGGGTTCTTTCTGGAACCAAGATAGTGAACCTCCTCGATAATCTAGGGCTTGCTGGGTGGGTTTTGGATTCACATCTCACAGACGAGATTCGACATACAAGCGAGACAGCAACCAAGCTGATGAAGCAGATGGAAGAATCGACAGACGCCCTAAGATCCTACCGTTTCTACGCAACTCCGAATGACTTCCTGATCCGCCCTTTCACTGGCTCCCTCCCCTTCTTAGCAAACAAAGATGCTGAGTACTATCTCATCCCCGGGGAAAGCCACAACAGCATCGCCTCGAGGATTGCGGCCCACCAGATCAATGACTGTGCCCGGTGGATCAATGACAATCAACCATCCAGCTCGCATAGTTGGCGAAACTGGATCCCCTTCATGAAAAGGGCTGGTTAGTGGCTAAGTTTGGGAGTGTCTGTTTGACGGCCTTCTCTAAAATCCAGTCGGGTAGCTAGAGTGAACCTGATGAACCTCTGTTTGTTCCCTGCAAAAAGTCTCCTTAAGCCCAAACAAAGCGACGAGAAGAGCAATGCTATAACAGATCGGGAGCACTAAAAAACCCTTTTCAAAGGCAGCCTCAGAGACCTGTCCATCGATCGTAAAGTGACGGATGATCGATGTAACAAAAGGACCGAGGATGGCTGCGGTCCCCATCACAGCTGTATTCGTGAGTCCCATCGCTGTAGCCCTTACAGCCGTCGGAGCTTGCTCAGAAATTAAAGCAAAGGCCAAGGTTTGTCCCCCACCTGAGAGGCCAATTAGAAAAAATAACCCACTCAAAATATACACATTTTCTATGGGGGCAAATAAAAAGAGTAGGGAGCCTGCGACCCCAATGACAGCGCACAAAGAGACGAAAGGTTTTCTCCGTTTCATCCTATCTGAAAGCTTCCCAAAAAGAGGGCTTCCAATAGCCAGCCCGATCCAAATCATCGAGATGACTGAGGCCGCAGAGGTTTTAGGAAGACCACGTGTCTGTAGGTAAGAAGTTCCCCAAAAAGCCCCCAATATGGGAAGCGTCACATAGATCATCCCCCCATACAAAAGAACCCACCAAACTTGCTGGCGAACGAGCAGGGTTTTGAGCCTTTTTCCCAAAGGATCCTTTACATCTACAAAAATCACCTTCTCATTCTGGGTAGGCTTTCCCTGAAAAAATAGCAAAATCAAAGCTGTCAACGCGAAGCCAAAAACGGCAGACCAAAGAAAAATCACCCTCCAGTTCCCATCAACAGCTTTAAGAACATAGGCAATGGGTCCACCAGCTACTAGGGGGCCAATCGATCCCAAAAACAGCCCGCAGCCGATGAGAAAAGCGAAATGTTTTTTGGGAAACCAGTTCAAGGTAGTGATCAGAAGAGCGACAAAACCAAAGGAAGAGCCTAATCCGATCAGTAGCCTACTCACAAATGCTGGAAAAAACTCATAGGCAAACCCAAACCAGAGAGCTCCAAATGCGCAAAGTCCAGAAGCCACTGTAATGAGTACCCTCGCACTAAATCGGTCGAGAAGTATCCCAACAGGGATCTGCATGAAGGAGTAAGTTATGTAGTAAGCAGAGCCGATGATTCCAAACTGTTCAAGACTCATGTCGAGACTGTGGATGATTTGATCGGCTGCTGTTGCCGGCAAAACCCTTACGAAAAATTCATAGAAGTAAAAGAGAAGGACAATGGCCCATATAAAAAAACCAAAGGGCGAAAATTTTTTCTGCTCGCTCAATAGATTTCCTCAGGCTTCTCTTCACCCTTGTTCCATTCCTGGATCTCTTCTACTGCCGACTCTTTTACCTCTGCAAGCTGTAGAATGGGCTCCCCTTCGTTTAAAATCGGGAGATTGTTGCGCGAGATGATGATCCCATCAAAAGGAGCAAAGACCTCTTCTTTCTGCTCCGTTCCAAAGGGATCGAAAATTTTTGCTATTCGCCTCCCCTTTTTCACAAAGGCCCCAACTTTACCAAAGGTCTCGCACAGCCCTGAAGAGGGTGCACGAACCCAGAATTCTGATTTGAGGCGAACCGTCTTTAGGGTTTTCCCCGGCTTGGGATTTGCGGGCAACATCCCAATGCTGCGCATCACACGAACAACTCCTTGGACGCCAATTTTGATTCCTCGGTCATCAAGCCGGAGAGCCTCCCCCGTCTCGTAAATGATCGTCGGGATTGACTTTTCGTTTTGTTCGAGCAGCCACAAAAGACCATACTTTGATTCAACGGGAACAGTGACCGGAGCTTGAAAAGACTCTGCAAGCTTCTCTGCTTCGAAAAATCCAGCCACCGTCTTGACCTGAGGAAGCTTCGAAATATGAGGCTCTCCCGTGTGCAAATCGATGCAGTGGGTGATGTGACTAAAGACCTCTTGGTTTAAAAAGTGCGCCAAACGAGAAGCGAATGAGCCAGTCTCCGAGCCGGGGAAGCTCCCATCGAGATCTCTTCTATCCGGAAGATTTCTAGAAAGGGTCATCATCCCATAAATATTCAGTGTAGGGACAACGATCAAAGTCCCCTGAAGAGATCTAAGCATGCGGAGCTTTAGCAACCGCTGAGAAATAGCCACCCCATTGATCTCATCTCCGTGAATCGCTCCGCACACAAGCAGAACAGGTCCTGCCTTCTTTCCATGAATCACATGGACAGGAATGTAAATAGGAGCACACGTATAGATTTCAGGAGTTGGGAGAGCAAGGGTGATCTTCTCACCTGGTTGGATTGAAATATCACCGATCTTGAGGGGAGTGTTTTTCATTAAATATACCTTACTTTAGCCGAGCATAGCAAAGGGGCATTTAAATCCCAAACCATCCGTCGAAAATCAAAAATCCAAGCAGGCTTTAAAAGATCCCCCTTGAAAAACAAGGTCACCGCTGTGTCCCCCAGTCCCATTATCAAATACCTGGTACTGGTTGAACCAGTCTTGGACTTCATAGCCAAGACTCATAGAAAAGTAGTCCATTTCAAATCCAAGGCCAAGAAACCCCTGAACCATTAACGCTCCAAAATCCCTTGGAGAAACCCTCGTTGAAATCCTTGAAATAAGTGAGTCTTGATACTCATCTGTGATCTTCCAGTGCCCCCACATCATCGCAGCCGAGAAATTCCCCACAAGACAAAAGCACTCGGTGAAAAACCACTTACCATCGGCACCACCTTTAGGGCCTACGCCCCAAAAATCATTGGTTAGATCTTCCGTGGCAGTGACTGGAAAAATGAGAATATTGAGAAGATCAACCGTCTTTTTCCACGAAGACTTGATCTCCTGATCGATCCATCCTCCTTGAACTCCAATGAAAGGGCGGAAATGGAGACACTCTGAGAAAGCGAGCTGATAGCCGAGTTCCCCTTCAAACATCTGATAGTCGATTTCCATCCTCAGTTTTGCTTCTTGAAAAAAGCCGACAAGAGAGAGTTTTGGGCCAAAAAATTCCGATTGGATCCGATCTTTATCAATCCGGTTGGTTGTCTTCGTTTTGAAGTAAGTATAGGAGAACTGAGTATCCCAACAGCAAGAATTGGTAAACCCCAGCCCAACTCGAAAGCCAGGGTCCCACGAAAAAGAAACCGTCTCAAAGGAAGATCCTTGGAAATTTGACTCCGGATCGAGGACAAGAGCCCAATCAACCGTTTCTGTCGTGTACCAGTAAAGAGCTTCTCCAGAAAGGTTGATTCCTACTGCAGAAAGCCTAGATGCGACAAAAAAGAATAAGATAAACGTTGTTTTTCGTATCAAAATTCCAAACACACCTTGAGTGTTCCCCCTTGAAGGGTTAAATCCCCATGAACTCTCAATTGCTGAAAGGTGGGAATACGAAATTGTTCAAACCAGTTTTGCCCCTCGTATCCAAGCTGGATCACCAAAAATGCCCAGTCAGAAATAGGCACTTCCCATCCAAGGCCCGCTAGTCCCCTTACAACCAGCTCCCCAAGTTGAGAATTTTTCATATTTGTATTGATCTCTCGTCCCTCAGAACTTTTGTAAACATCTCGATTCTTCCATGTCCCCCAGAGAAAAGCTGCATCAAAATTGCCAAATAGGTAAAAGCACGCCCCCAAGCCCCAACGCATTTCTAGTCCAGCTAAGGGACCGACTCCCCAAAAATCGTTTGTCAAATCTTCGGTAGCAGTAAATTGACTTGGAGGTTCTACAACAAAGTTGCTCCACTCGGTATGGATTGACTGATCGATCCATCCCCCCTTGACGCCGATCTTAGGCTGCATAGTGAAACAGTGACCGATATCTATTTCTCTTCCAAGCTCCAAATCAAACATATTGTACTTGAGCTTCAGGTTGATCTCTGCACTATCCGAGATGTCTCCATTAATGAACCCACCAAAAAACTGCGTGGCAATCACAGCTTGATTCCTTGGAATGGAATTCTTTCCACTACTAGTAAATTGTGTCCAGACAAGTTGAGCATTCCAGCAGTCACACCCGAATTCACTTCCAAGACCCACACGAAAGCCCGCATTCCAGTCCAAAGAAAGATTCTCTCCTTGGAAAATCTCCGTCCCTTCTTCATCAAACCGAAGTGCACTTGCCCAGAGAAGAGAGGTTTCCTCTGAGGGCTTCCAATAGAGAAAGTCTCCCTGTAGATTCCATGCAAAAGCTGAAATCGGAAGCAAGCAAACAAAAAGGATCTTAGAACCCAAAGCGGAAATCAATCGATCCTCCTTGTAGGGTTAAAACGTTGTCGAGACGACCATAATTTAATGAGTAGAACTGGAGTTGCCTAAGCCAAATCTGCGCTTCATAGCCAACACGAAGAGCAAAAGAATAGCAGCCCCCGTCCCACCTCCAGGAAAGACCAACATAGTCCCGAGCCATAGTGGCGGCTCCATCAATCGAATCGACCTTGATCCCGATCTTTTCTCCCTCGTCAGTTTTGTACTGGTCTTTAAAGTCCCAGTGGCCATACATGATCGCCCCAGAAAACTCATTAAAAAGTGAAATCGTTTGACAGCCAGGAGTAAAAAGAATCCAGTCAAGATCCAGTCCACCAGTTGGGCCAACTCCCCAAAAATCGTTAGTCAAGTCTTCTGAGGCTGAAGTAAATGTAAGAGTAGGTTCTGTGGGATCTGACCAAGTAGAGTCAATTGACTGATTGATCCACCCCCCTTTGATCCCCGCATGGGGTCTAAGGGAAAAACAAGGGCTCACGCAGCAATGCATCCCAAGTTCTCCATCAAGCATATTGAAGGCGATCTTCCAGTCAATACTCGCCCCTCGATAGCTAGGCCCAAGGCTCGTCCCATCGGTATTATTGATGTAGAAGTTACCAAGAAAAGAGGAAGTAACCTCTCCCTCAGATTGGATCGAATCTTTTCCACTCGTTTTATACCAAGTGTAGGAGGCGAGGAAATCCCATCCATCATGACACATGAAATAGCCTATCCCTAGACGAAATCCGTAGTCGCATCCAAAGGTAACCGGAAGGACATCCACATTGTTCGTCTCCCCTTCCGTGACGAAGTTCTGCGCCCAGTTTTCAGAGCCGCTTTCACTCGCACACCAGATAAGCAGATCGGCAAATACCTCCATTTCAGAATGGAGAAAGTTTGTCGAAATAACAACCGTACTTAAGATCAACCAGAGCTTCAATCGTGCCTCGCAAAATAGAGGCCAAGGTTAACCGAGGACCAATCTTAAAATCAAAGATTTTATTCACCTCCGATCTGAGCAATAGAGATCGAGTCCTTGCTGAGAAATAACCCATTTAGCGAAGAAGCGAGTAGCTATGCAACGCACCCTCTGAGGAAGATTTCTGCGACTAATCTTACATATGATAGATTTCTCTTTGTTGCCGACAAAATGTCTCCTTGATAGCAAAAATAACGAGAACTAGAGGAATAGCAAAAAATAGCGGGATCAGAGCAAAGCCTTTTTCAAAAGCATGCTGAGTCAGCTGCCCATTACTTAAAAAGCTCTGAATCACCGAGGTTACAAAAGGAGGAATAATCGCTGCAAACCCCATCACTCCGGTGTTATTCATCCCAAGGGCTGTAGCATGAAGATTTTTAGGGGCATGTTCTGTAATAATTGCGAAGCCCAAGTTTTGTCCAGATCCACCAACACCTAGCAAAAAGAAAAGAAAACCCAAAAAATAAGGATTCTGGCTAGGTATCCATAAAAACAGAATAGAGCTTGTAATTCCTAAGATAGCGCATAAACCCATTAGGGGTTTTCTTCGCCGAGTCCAATCAGATAGACGCCCAAAAACAGGGCTCCCTAGCGCAAGCCCTAGCCAAATCATTGAAACGATTAATGCTGCAGTAGGAGATGAAAATCCTCTTGTTTCGAGGTAAGAAGCTCCCCAAAACGCTCCTAGTAAAGGAAGGGTCACATAGACAAACCCCGAATAGAGTAGAATCCACCAAATTTGCGGATGTCTAAGAAGAGCGGCAAGCCGCTTTTTTAAAGAATTTTTTTTATCAATAAATACAATCTTCTTTTTTTTCTCAGGTTTATCTCTGTAAAACAAACCAATAGCGATTGCTATTATAAGCCCAAAAACAGCAACCCAAAAGAAAATTATTCTCCAGTTGCCCTCTGTTTTGGTCAATAGCAAAGCAATTGGAGCTCCTGCAAAAAGAGGACCAAGAGCTCCTAAAAATTGCCCACAACCTGTCAAAAAAGCGAAATATTTTTTTGGAAACCAGTTGATGGTGACAACCATAAAAAAAATGAATCCGAAAGCAGAGCCAAACCCAATAAGCATTCTGGCAATTAATGCAGAGAAAAAACTATGAGCAAAACTAAACCAAAGCGCGCCAAATGCACATGTTACTACCGCAATGGCAAACCAAAACTTTGTAGAAAACTTGTCTAATAAAATCCCAACAGGAAATTGCATCAGGGAGTATGTTAAGTAGTATCCAGAGCCAATAAGTGCAAATTGCTCAATACTAATATCTAGCCCTTGAAAAATATGCTTGGCTGCCGTAGCGGGAAGGACTCTTAAAAAGAATTCATAGAAGAAAAAAAGGACTGCAAGAAACCAAATAAACAGCCTTAAGAAAGAGGCTTTACTCCCCTTTTGAGCTCGACTACTCACTGTACTGCTCCTCATTTAGCAAGCAATTTTTTTCGGAGACTTGATCCTGGCATTTTAGATGGCTCATGCAGCACTTTCCTTCATATAATTCTGCTCAGCCCAGAAAAGTTTGTCAAAATAACGACCGTACTTAAGATTAACCAGAGCTTCAATGTCATCTCTTAAGCGGAGGTTTATTCTAGACCACAACCAATCTTAAAATCAAATCATTTGCGAAGCAAATTTTGCTATGGCTTAAGAAACTCTTCTATGAGTGAGAAATAGATCTCGGGCTGCTCGGCATAGGGAAAGTGGCCACACTTTTCAAGAAGCACAAACTTAGAATTGGGAATGTGTCTGTGGATCAACTCTGCAACATAGGGAGGAAGCGGGTCGTCATCTCCATAGAGGATAAGGGTCGGGATTCTCAAACTTTCTAAGGCCCCGTACAGGCTATAAGGCTCTGCTAAAAGCTCAGCCCGCAATGCAAAATAGACCTTAGAGCCATTGAAAAAAGCCTCAGGAGTCATTCTTAAATTGAGCAGATTGACAATCGCTGGGTCATAGCAATAGCCAAGAAAGAACGCCCGATAGAGTTTTTCGATCGCTTCGGGATCACCCCTCTTGAACTCTTCTATCTCCTCAACTTGCTTCTTCTCCTCTTGATAACGGGCAAGTCGTTTCTGCCGTTCCGCTGATGAAGAAAGGAGCTCCTCACTCGATGCAGGCATCGTATTGGAGAGGATGAGTTTTTCGATCGATTCAGGATGGGCAATCGCATATTGCATTGCCAGCAGCGCTCCCCAAGAGTGACCCAAAATCGAAACCTTTTCAAAACCGAAAGCTTTTCGCACGCTCTCAAGATCCTCGACAAAACTCTCAATGGTGACCAGCTCCAGATCCAGATCTTTTGCCGATCGGCCACAACCCCGCTGATCATAGAAGATAACCAAGTTGCCTTTCGCCAATCGCTCCATGTGAGGCAAGAGATAGTCCAGATTCAAAGCTCCCCCTCCATGGATCACAATGAGAGGATCTCCCTCCCCCATTGTGCGGCAAAATAGAGTGGCGCTTCCTACAGGAACCTCTACTTCATTGGCAAAGAGGGTGAAACCCTTCAACAACACCAAAATGAAAAAAATTGTCTTCAAAACACCTCTCTGAAAAGAAGTTAACACTCTTAAGCTTATCGAACGAGCGCTTTACATGCTATTGAGCTCCGGATGCTAGACTAGAGTTCCACCTCTCAACCACACTCTATAAAGACTAACAACTACATTATTAATAGGTTATAAACTGTTCATCTATTTTCCTAAAAGATGCGAAGGTTAGCTGCTTGTTGCGAGGCAGCGGGAACAAATTGGGGAAAAATAGCCCCCCTATTAATTTCATTCTGCACATCAATAATATTTTTAAAATATCTAATTAATTAATACTAATTATACAATATTCGGACTAATGTGAGGAGAATTAATGTCTACAACAATTGGATCTGAAGTCCCCCAGGGGCCTCCCGTTTCAGCTTTAGAAGAAATCAGCCCTCAGGGTTATAAAACATTTCTTGAAAAACCAGAGCACAAAAAATACGCCACTTTCTCTAATTGTTTAACGTCGATTTTTGTCGCATCTATGGCATCGCTTGTATCGAGGGTTGACTTTGATTATTTTTTCAATGAAAGTAAATTTTTAAACTCGCCAGTAACTTTTTCTATAGATGCGATGTGTTTTTTCACCGCTTTAAGTTTGATTCCTGTTAGTTTTTGCAGCAAAAAGGCCATTTCTCACTTCATCTATGATAAATACAAATCAGAAGTGGATGCAAAAAATGGGGTATTTAATTACGACTCTCCAGGTGTGTTGCATAACTCTGATTTAAGGAAGATTTCTTGAGGGGAGCACTCCTGTCTCCCCGGTTTTCATGCCATTCTCAGCCCATCAATCATCATATTGT
>Ga0180438_10010234_pt1 | contig 11536 bp, 14 predicted proteins | sample SS_ome_12_FD_132455 | JGI IMG/M metagenome (GOLD analysis project Ga0180438, IMG submission 132455) | Hypersaline lake sediment archaeal communities from the Salton Sea, California, USA - SS_3_D_2 metaG | ecosystem: Environmental > Aquatic > Non-marine Saline and Alkaline > Hypersaline >...
AGTCATTGCCTGGTTGGTCATTTCATCGGAATAATCCATATTCCGTTTGTAGAAAGACCTCATTTCATTCTCGCTTGGAATCATAACCCCTGATTCCTTTAAAACCTGTGCCACTGATTTGGTATTGATAATGCCTTCACGTGTTACAATAGGTGCGCCTGCTTCACCCGTATCATACCAGCTTGATATAATGTCATCCGGATTCAGAAGAGCCTCCTGCTTTACCGTATCAAAATCCATTTCAAGACACATCTCGCCATTTTCGACAGCACGGATAATGATGTCTATTATATTGCACATCCTGCGCAAGAATTCTACTGTCTTTATCTGGCCTAGCGAACCGTCTATTTCATTGACGGTCTGCCGAAAGCTCTTTCTAAGTTTGTTCATAAAATCGCGGATGTATCGTTTGAAAAACTCCAGAATGCCATAGTCACCTATAAAGAAGTTAAGGGTGACATCAAGCAGTTCATCGAATGGAATACATTTTGCGATCGTTTCATTTCTTCCTTGCGGCCCTTCTTTGTCTCTAAGACCCAATGCACCCGTAATATCTTTGTATAAGTCATCCGCCCATGTATCGAGCCCTGCATTGATAGCGGCTATTCCAACAGCAATAAGCATTTCAGTCGAGAAAGTCAGTATATCAAAGTTACCAAGTATGCTCTCGCGAAGTTTGACGGATAGCAGATCCATCATAGCACCAATAATGGCCTTGAGTTTCCTCAAGAAAACAAGTAGGTTATTTTTCTTAATGTCTTTTTGGTGGATAGCACCCATAAGCCGTATCAGACAGCATAATGTAATGGTGTCTTTATACCAGTTTGTGAGAATAGAATGGGATTTCTCCAGAAAATCCCTGACATATCTGTTTACCTCATGACCCACGGCGATAGCTACTTTAGATTCCTTGAATTTCTCGAATTCATCGTCCAGACCAAGTCCTTTCAGACTTGCGGTAAAAGGCCTGGCAGCATAGTGAGCGAGAGTCTTCGTGCCAGCCTGCAGATAATCACCTGTTACATCAGCGACTTTATCCAACCGGTCGGTAAGATCACTGGGCACCCGTCCGTCCGCAACATCTTTAGTTGCGTCGGCAACTGCCTTTACCCAGAGAGTATCTTCTTTTTTCTCAGCCATTACTTTCCTAATATCATGCTACGATATGCATTAGCCTGCGGTCCCTGCCAGCGTGCCCGTTGGGTAGGACGTTTGGCCGTGTTTTTAGCAAGCTGTTCCGTTATTTCGCTATTACGGGACATAGCGTATATATTCTTGCCGGCTTCAAAGTAATCGATTGTTCTGTCCAGCATACTTTTCATGATGAGCGCACTGGGATTTACTCCGGATGAGCCGGCACCCGATGTCATGGTAGATGCGCCTTCTGCTCCACCGGTGGCCCATTCATTAACTGTATCTACTATCATGCCTGCGTTATTAATGCAATCTGGAGGAATAGTGATGAAAGGGGCATCGGTTGATCCACTTGCTTCTAAATCAAGGCCAAGGTCGGTTCCGGATAACGCCTCATTCCCGAGTTTGACTAGCTGAGGATAGTTACCTTTATCTATATCATCCTGGTTATAAACTAATGTTCCGACAACCTCAGTTTTCTCGTCTCCATCCTCTTCTTCTTCCATAAGCTTTTCTTTTTGCTTATCAGTGTATTCAACAGTTGCCCACTCTAGTGACTGTTCGTCATTATACCATGATTCTGGTCTTTTATCTATTTCCCCTGTTTTCCCCTGTTTTATAATATGCTTCCTCCATTTTTCGTAACCAAGGATGCAAGGTCCAACTTTGATCTGTCTGTGTTCTGATGACTCTTTGCATATTTCTTTTTTATTAACACCGAGAACATCTGTGGTGCCAGGAGATTTCTCATCAAGATTTTTTAGCGTTTTACATATTATCTTATTTATTTTCTTTATTATCCCTCTTACTATTTTCTTTAGAGGCCATATTGCAAACTTAGATAATACTGTTTTGAACCATGTTAATACTTTAATATACACCATAGCCCATAGCATTAGAAATAGATTCAATTTCCATTGCCTGTCCTTCTGGTCCTTAATCGATTTTATCGGCACAGTAGGAGCATCCGGCTTCGGATTATATTCAAAAGCAGCTGCTTCCTCGCAGTTCTCAGCCACTTTGCCTTCTCCGGTCGGAACCTCCAGACCATTAGCTCCTTTAGTCGCGAAAGCAAGTGTGGTTGGGTCATATCCGAATTCACTGCCTACGCTGTTTTCCAGCGTCCTCATAGCTTTCTTCCACACATCTTGAGTAATAGTATTATCTCCTCCGAATGCCTTAATTGCATTTAGGAGAGAAGGCCTGTCTGCACCGACAGGAATATTCAGGTTTTTGGTCTGGTCGTCTATAATGCCTTCCATAATATCTATCATACTATCGACAACAAGCATTTCTTGTCCCACCAGCTTTTCGTCTTCAGCAAGCTGGTCTACTTTATCCACCTTAGGCAGTGTATAGCTCGGCGGACTCTCGATTTCTCGAGGTTCCCTTCTTATCCTTGGCTGATATTCAAATGCATTCATATCTTTAAATGGCGCTGCGGGGGCGGGAGATTACCCCCGCGCGCCACCCGGAAGGAGGAGAGCTCCTTGCGTCAGAACGAACGCTCTGACGGCCGAGAAGTCAATCCCCGGCTTCTTTTGCTGAACAACGCTCTATTCGAATGAACTGAGCGGCTCCGCAAGTTTAACCCAGTACCCCCTCGTGTTTTTCCCCATGGTCCCTGTATCCAGGCACCGCGAGAGCGTGGTTTCCTTTCATTTTTATCCCACTCACGTGGATCCGCAGTGGGTTCAGTATATTCATAGTTCCATCCGTCAGGTATGCTCTTCTGGAAAGATGGACCTTGTTTTGTTTCCTGTATACCACATTTCTTAAGAATGTCTTTTCGTGGATCGTGTTCATCCCAGCGTTTAGTCAAATGACCCACTTCCGGCAGGAGCCGCACTGTGCTTATTCTTCGTACATGTGTGCTGGTAGGCACATAGTTGTGCTCATTATATTTGATATGCAATGCAAACACAGCGCAGAGAAGGGCATCATGTATATGATCATTGCCTCCTACATATGTCGGCACACCTGTGGTTGAAGAAGTGGTCTTCACGCGATATTCCCGCAACTGGCCTATTAACAAGGACTTGCCGTCTTCTTCATCCTGAGACATTATAAGATCATGATTCTCGATTACACTTTGCAGTATACCAACCATAAGTGGCTTAGTGTTCTTCTTTACATCTTTCTTGGTGACAGGATCTTTGACAGTTGTCTTAGATCCGAAGTCGATTGCAATGGTCTTCTTATCAAGTCCACTGTCAGGATGTTGCTTTCCATATTTTTTTAAATCCTCCACCTGCAGCGTTCCAAATCCTTTGTCCACAGCCACCAGCAGGAAATTATATCTTTTATTAAGCTCAATAATGCGGTTAACGGCAGTTCGCTGATTTGCATCTTTGACAGCAATAGATTCGCGATATATTACATGGTATTTTTCGTGGGCATTTACTTTAACTTTCTTGCCATTGTCGTTGATGAAAGTAATGATCTTGGGTTTATCATAGTAACGTATAATGACGAAATGGTTGCCTTTGCCTTCTCCGTTCCAGTCGACACCGAGCACATATTTAGCATCTTTTTCAACTCTGTAATCGCTGTATTTGTAATTGTAAATGCATTCATCTATGTCGGAGTGTTTATATACGCCATCTAACGCCTCGGCAAACTCAGCAAGGAATTCAAGGGCATATATATCTTCCGGATACTGGCGCTTAAGCTGATACTCTGTTGATTCACTAATTGGTTTGCCTTGTGCAATACAATCATCAATGGATAGCCAGTTTGGACTTACTTCAGGAGGCTTATGATCTTCGTACCACCCCAAGGTCTTATCACAACACCAGTTATAATAGTAACTTCTGCGGCCGGATGGTGTTGAAGATGCCCAGATAGTGGTGTCTTTTCGTGTCAGGATTAGAGGCAGAATGGCTTCAATAGAAGCGTCATCGAAGTAATCCGCTTCGTCCAACCAAATATGGGAACCACCGACCGACCGGATATTTGCTGCCTTTATTCCGGACCGCACACCAGCAGTATATGCCTTAAACTTAGTTCCGTTTCCAAATTCAATAAGATAAGGATTCCTGAGTGTTTTGACAATACCGGCTTGGATATAAGGGCTGTCTCCTATCATCCGTTCCAGGTTATCAAATATTTCCCGTACCTGGGTCTCATACGGACAAATAAGAATGCCGTTTATATTAGCAGTCGTAAAGCATTTGTGTAGAATATCTACGCATAATGATATACTTTTACCGAGCCGGCGGGGCCATCTAACCACTCTCCGTCTATTTTTAACACAGAGGAGTCCTTTCTGATACCAACGAAGCTTCATTGGTTCGTCAGGGTTCTCAGGATTCCGAAGATGGTTTTCCGCCCAGAGAACAGGATCTTTGATCTCTGCAATTATCTGTTTCTGTTCTTCCGTTAGCGGTGCATATGTTTTCATTTGCGCAGTACACTCCAGGTGCAGATGCGATAATCCGATTTAGTAGCTTTGGTCTGGCCAGATTTCTTTTTCCGGGCAAGGACACAGCGTTCGCGTTTTGCTTTCTTAGCCGGTGTTAATTTTGCCATTATTTCTTTGGTTTCTTTTTTATGATTTTAGTATTGGGTTTTCTAACAGTTTTATTTACCCGTATTGGTATAAATCGTGTTATACATTTTGGTGTAAGCATGATTACCCCGCATACATAGATGCCTCGTTTCCAATTACGCTTCGGGATCCTATCCTCGAATTCTGCAACTCATTCAATGCCCTCGAGCGCATTGTAGAAGCAACTTGGTTTGTAAATGCATTGGCAAGCTGGTCTCCGAACATAGGCTTGCCCATGTTAATATTCATGGCTGTCTTGGACAGCTGATTGATTCCCCGCACTCCGGCGTATGCAACAGTGTGCATTATATTATAAACAAGCGCCCAGTTGGCGATTGAAGTAACACCGGGCATAACTTTTCTTGCTATAAGCGTCTTCATACCAATGTTCTTGTTAACACCGCGGATTAGGGTGGTCATAGCCCGTTTGCCTGTTTTTGCTCCCAAATCCTCTACAAATCCCTCGGCAAACTCACTTCTAAGACGCTGTGCCATTAAAGTTCTGAATAGACCGCTTCTTCCACCTCGCGCTCCTATCTGTCTGCCCACGATGTCTCTCCATCTGTAATTATCCAGAACATCATCAACAACGCCTAGTACTTTATCTGTATCAACTTCATACTTCATCTTGTTCAGCGTTGCCTTAAGAGCGCTTTCTCCTGCTGTGCCGGCAAATATATTTCGTCCCACTCCAGCTGCGCTTGAAACAAAAGGCACGTTCATCTCTGCGAGCGCACCCAGCACACCGTGTCCTGATCCGACGTATTTTGAGTATTCCCGGATACCACGGACACCAGTCATTCGTCCGATTGCTCCGGTAGCCAACCAAATGGGCTTGTTGATGAGCATTTCAGCAACTTGTGTTCCCAGTCCGGCCGCTCCAAGTGATCCGATAGGTTTTGTTCCTATAAACTTATGTGCACTGCGCCAGCCGCCTGCAATAGTTCTAAATCCCCAGAGACCTGTCCAGCGCATCCCCATTGTAGTACCGAGCCTGCTATACATACTTGGGCGATGGAGATACTGATATTTCAATTCAAAGAGTTGATTTCCTATGGAGAAAGGTGTAACCATATCTGCCATAGCTTCACCAAACGTCGGTCCTCTTGAAAAGTCTTGCGGTGGCATATCTTTTACCTATTTTTATTCATTGCAAAAACAAGATCCCCGGTTGCGCCGAGATGATTGGCTGGCATTCCTTGTCCGCGTCCTTTGACTCCCCACATGTTGTAACCAGGTCCGCTTCGCCTAATGGGGTAGTTGTTTACCATAGGAGCAGTATTATCTCTGTATGAATCGAATATAGCACGGGATGCCCCTATTCCAGCGCCTAGTCCGCCGAATCCTATTACACCTGCCCATCTAACGCCTGGTCTGCCGGCTGTGCTGATTGCCCAGCCTGCCAAGCTGCTTGATCTAAATCCGAATTGACTGCGATATCTTGGTCTGTTTGCAACTCTTTGCCTAACATTTCTCGCTGCGCTTCTTGTTCTGACAGGTGCAGCTTTTATAGTTCTTACTGCGGCACCCACTCTGGACCTTTCAACTGCACCTGCGACAGCACCACCAACTGCCGATGAAGAAAACACACCTGGATTTCGGTAGAACTGTCCCAATAACCCGGGAACAGACTTCCTTTTTCCAAATTGGATTCCGCCGATTATGTCTCCCAGCAAACCTGAAGTTTTACTTCTCAGTCTGCTTGACATTCCTCTGCCGATTCCAAGTAATCTGGATATTTTGCTCACAGGCGGCATTATTCTTGCTCCTCATACACACCATCTTCAGCCCGTTTCCGCATATTAGCTGCTTCTTTACTCGGATCTTGAACAGCAGGCTTCAGTATTCCATGTTTGTATTTCAGCTCACGTGTCTTGGCAAAGTCTTTAATGATTTTATCCCGTCGCTTTTTGTACATGTTAGCGACATGAAGTGCAACAGCCGGCACAACATCGTATATGGGATCTCCGTCGTCAGTTACGAACTTCAGATTATTGGCGGAGTATCCGTTAATAGCTATATCTGCATTAGCACGCCGTAACATAATATCAGCCTCGGACATTTCCATAACAGCATCTATCTCAATCCTGTCCAGCCCGTCTACTTCAAGAGATTTCTTATAATCAGTGATGTTCTTATCCATGATGATTTGTTCAACCGGACATGGACTTCCCAACGGACCTACACTGGAAATGGGACAGGATTCGCTGTAAGGGCAGTCCGGACCCCTGCATATCATTGGAATAGAATTATCGACGGCAATGTTCTTTAGCTGGGCAATCATTCTATTCGCATTGTATTTAGAGCACATCAGATTTTTGGCAACGGCAGGAGGATATTTGTCCAGCAATTGCTTGATATTAGGATCATCAATGTCTTCCAAGCGGACCGTTTCCTCTTTTTCCTCGTGTTCTTTCTCAACCGTGGCCAGTTCCTCATCTGTTTTAACCGGCTCCATATTTCCTCATCTCCTTTAAAGCTTCACTTATTTCGGGCTTATTAGCGAGATATTTGCCTACCTCACCAAGTTTAGGGCAGTCCGGACCAAGGTCCTCGACCAATTGTGTAAACATTCCCCACATTTCTTCATGAGCAAGACATTCTCCTAGTCTTTTGACACTAAGCCAGAAGCGGGCGTATTTTTCATCCATTCCCGCACATTCTCCCTTATTTTTTCAATAATGACATTTTTCCCGGGACATGTATAAGAAGCATCTGTTTTAAAATTCCGATGTCCTACTATTCCATCCGGGCCTATCTGATATAACTCAACCAGTTCAGCAAGCAGCTCAACCAGTGCATCCATCTGATATTTAGGAACTTCTTTTTTGTCAAAGTTCCCTTCCAAGCATATTCCGATGGAATCATAATTAGCCCCGGCGCAATGATAAGTATAGTCATTATCCTCATTGCATTTAAACACATTTCCTACGTCATCAAGGACATAGATGTATGATATCCGGTACCAACGTTTAAAATTTATGTGATGTCTGTTAAAATCCGCCACACCTTGGTTCTCAGTCTTCGAATGATGAATGACTATCCGGCGGATAAACCGCTTTTTCTTCCACGGCTTAGCATTTGGATTGACTTCCAAATCATTTATGACATTAGTTATCTTCATATTTCTTGAGCGCTTTTACCACAAGGCTTGTGACTATAAGTGATAATCCCGTCAGACAAGCGCAGGCTGATATTCCAACACCCATTCCCCATCCATCTGTTATTACCCGGATGAGTTTGACCCATATTCCTGCATTGCTCAATACAAGTATGAAAAAGCCCACACCTTCCGGCCAGTGAAATTTGCTCATCGATTCCTCACCATCTTTTTAAGATCGGTAAACTGCTCGCGTATATAGTCATACATGCTTTCCATTCTTGTTTCGACAGTGGTAAGACGCTCATTGGTTTCCTTACGCCTGGATATCTCATCATCCTTATACTTGTCGAAGGAATCCTCGATTTTGGTAACCCTGCCTTTGAGATCGGTAATACTGCCTTGAGATGCACCGAAGACATAGTCCTTGAACAACCATCCAAGCAGCATAGCAGCTATTATGAGAATGTGCGGACCCCATCTATTTAACCAATGAGGTTTACCATTGCCATTTACCACCTCAACCGCCTTCTTGGCTGCTGAAGTAGTGGCAGCCAATGCAGCTGCTTCGGCGATATGTCTCAGCTGTTCCTCGCTTATGATGATGAGATTGTCTTTATTCGGTTTTTGCATCCGCGTCTCCGATCTTCTCCCGGAGTTTCTTATTGTCGAACCAAGCCCGCCATTTGTCTATGGCATGAATAGCCACATTTGCAAGGAAGTATGCCCAGGTCACACGTTCAAATAGCGGTGCTGGCATCTTGCCCATTGCAAAAAAAACCACGCAGACGATCCATACCCAGGTTTTCTTGGATGTAATCAAGAAGCCCAGACGGACACACATAGCATTCAGCAGTTCTTTGTATGTCATCTGTACCTACCTTATTGAATGTACAGACATAAACATGGGTTCTTCAATCCAATCGGCTTCAGGTTCCTCTCCAGTTCCCTTACCGAACTTCCTATTGTATACCTTTAGAATTGCATCGATAGCAAGACCGAAAATGAACTTCTCAGCGGCTTCAGGCAGATAAGGAATATCTACACATGAGTTGATGACATTGACGACAGCATCTCTTTTTTCCTTGCTGGTAAGTGCCTTTGCTTCCTGGGATATTGTCTCTATGCCGACAATCGTGTCCCTGATTACACTTCCTATCTCAGGCAAACACGTGAGAATAAGACCGATAGACCATTTCTCGCCTTTTCGAATCGAGTTCAGGTTATCGATAGATGTCTTGATATCCTTCTTTAACTTCTCCACAACCTCAGTTATATCAGCCATTTTTCTTCCCCTTCCGGATCACTTTCCAAGGATCCCGCGAGTTTCTTCCTTGGACCGTGAGTTTGTAACCGCGGACGGGTTCTCGCTGCCCGCGGTCACGTGGTTTAGTTGTTTCAAACAATTTAAAGCACTTTGAGTTGGCCATGTTTTATAGGCTTCCGGTTAGTCCCGCTACCAGTCTATATGATCCAAGTTGGTCTATCATGCCCTCGGCATATATATGCTCGTAAGGCTGTACCCGTAATTTTGCGTACATTTCCCAAGGCATAGACCCGAAATTGGATCTGTTGTGGAAATTGAGTTCTACAAGAGTGGTCTGTTTTGTTTCTTTCTTCTTGTAGTCTATTATATATGATATCAGTTGAGCATTAATTCCTGTACGGGCCATGCTGTACCACCATTTGTATTCATCGCGAAAAATACATCCGCCCGATTCCCAACCTGCATTGACAATGAGATATTTCTTTAGCCAGGTTGATGTGTCTGACTTCACATAGAAAGGTTTGATATATTCGTATGTCAGGTCATAGGTTGTCTCGCCGAGTACATTATCATCAGTTGCGTATATTGAGAAAATGTGCTTGTGTTTGTATCCATACCTATATCCTAGTGAATTGTAACCATATTTTTTACTCTGGTTGTCGGCAGATGTAATATCTATTCTGCCGACATAAAATGGCATGTGTGTTGCCCGGGACGTTACAAAGTAAGGCTTTACAGTGACAGATCCTCTTATATAAGAGCTCTCTTCTGTAAGATTGACCCCGAAATCATATTTAATCGGGTCTCTATCATCAGCCGCCAGCAAGCTGATAAGCAATGCGATGATTACTGCTAATCTCATAACTCCTCCCTTTTTTTAACTATTTCGTAACATGCTTCTGTGCACAAATCAATTCCTTTCTCGATATCGTTTGTCAAGCATGTTTCAATAGGACTGTGTAGATTGCGACAAGGTATTAAAAGCGGTAGCGTTCTTGTGCCTTTAAATGCCGACATTATTGGAACGGCATCTGTGCATCCATCTCCAACCTCTATCTGATAAGGCACTTTCTTCCTATCTGCTAGGTTTTCCATAATAAGGAACAGCTTGTCGTGTGTTCCTAGTCCGCGTTGCATAACAGGGCCGTTGCCCATCATTACACGCCCAAGTTCCTTGAAAGTATTATCCAGCGCCTGGCTATGGATTTGATCAACCGACATGTCTGTGTCAACCACAATTGCTACATCAGGTTGAACGGTGGCTGCAGCTGAGCCAGCAAATCCACTATATACTTCTTCTCCTACCGTCGAAACAAATACAATATCACCGTGTTTTTTACGGGAACCTATGATTGCATCGGCTATTCTTGTGAGAATAAACAGACCAAGTCTGTCATCCAAATTGGTTGATATAATTCTGGTACCGGAGTCACCTATCTGTCTGAATTTGGGAGTAAAAACAGCATAGTCTCCTTCCTTAACGAATTTCCTGGTCTGTTCTTCGTCTTTTACCCCAATATCTATATAAAGATCACGGCGTATTATGGATTCTTCCATCTCAGCGTCACTTAGATTGTGGAGCGGTTCTTCATTGGTAAAAAATCCACGGATTTCCATTCCTTTGCGATTGATAATGGATACTTCTGTATTGGGATGCGACCTGTAATCAGTCGTTTGCCATCCTCCAATGTCATCTGTAAAAATGAATCCGGAATCGTCAATATGTTTTATCATGAAACCAACGGTATCTGCATGAGCAGCAAACATAATTTTGGGTAGATCAGGACTACCTGAGAGAAGAGCATAGCTATTTCCTACAGAATCATTGGATATTTCCAAACCCATTGAATGCATGACACCGGCGTAATAATCTTGAACCTTCGACTCGAACCCGCTAGGACCAATTATTTCGGTCAGCTCCTGTAAGATGGCGTAGTCTCTCATTATATCTCCTGTATCTTTAACCAGACGGTAGTAGTGTTGTTTCCAGATTCACTTTTAGCTGAGCCACTTATGCGTGTTCCTTTATTAAAATGGTAATATGTTGTCTGTTCTCAAGCTTATGGTGAAGAAGATGCAGACCCTTAATAAGAAATTCGGAAGATCGGAAATTAATCCCGCTTTCTTCTCCGTTATAATCGGAATCAGCACTGCCGATATAGATGGTGCCGGTAGGAACATGAATGTCGCAAGCATAGAAATATTCTATGTCATAGTCAGCAAATTGCTCCTTCAGCGCACCTTGGTGGAATCGTTTTCTCATACTGTTCCCCCATCTACAAAAAATTTCGTTTTATTAACCATTATTACTTCTTGCGATTTCTTTCCAATTCGACCCAATTTTAATAAACACTATAATATCAGATGCATTATCCAACGTAAAGTCGCCTTCCATTCATAAATTACAGAATCAGTTAGACCCCCAGAGGCTAATTGACCCCACTTAAACTCACCAAATTTTTTTCCCCAAATTTAACTACTGACA
>Ga0180438_10010235_pt1 | contig 11535 bp, 7 predicted proteins | sample SS_ome_12_FD_132455 | JGI IMG/M metagenome (GOLD analysis project Ga0180438, IMG submission 132455) | Hypersaline lake sediment archaeal communities from the Salton Sea, California, USA - SS_3_D_2 metaG | ecosystem: Environmental > Aquatic > Non-marine Saline and Alkaline > Hypersaline >...
GGCCTTCTACAGCCGGCCGCTCTATCGCCAGCCGACCAACCGGCAGCTCGCCGGCCCGCTCGTGCGCCTTGCCGGGCGTGGGCTGCGCCGCAAGGTGGCCAGCCGGCTGAAGTTCGACCAGTGGGGGCTGATGTATCGTCTGGGCGACGGGCCGGCGACCTCGTTTTGGCGATTTCGCCCCATTACCCCGCCGAGAGACCGCTTCTGGGCCGATCCGCACGTGATCCGGCGCGACGGGAAGTGGTTCGTGTTCGTCGAGGAGTTCGTCTACCGCACGGGCAAGGCCCACGTCTCGGTGATCACGATCGACGAGCGGGGCAACCCCGGCCCGGCCCGAAAGGTCCTCGAACGGCCGCACCACCTCTCATACCCGCTAACGCTCGAGCTGGGCGATGAGTGCTTCCTGTTGCCCGAGTCGCCGGGCCGGCGGGGGGTCGAGGTGTTTCGCGCGGTGGAGTTCCCGGACCGTTGGGAGCACCACACCACGCTCTTGCCCGAGCTGGCGCCGGCCGACGCCACGCTGCTCAAGCACGAGGGTAGATGGTGGCTTTTTACCAACCTGGCGGCGGGCAAAGGCTGCACGACCTGGGACGAGCTGTTCCTGTTCTGCGCCGACGATCCGTTCTCGCGCGATTGGGCGCCGCACGCCCGGAACCCGATCGTCTCCGACGTGCGCCGCGCCCGCCCGGCTGGCAAGATCTTCACGCACAACGGTCGGCTCTACCGTCCCGCCCAGGACTGCTCGCGCGACTACGGCTATGCCCTGCGCATTCACGAAATCCTTGAGTTAAGCACGACGGAGTACGCAGAGCGCGAAATCGCGCACGTCGAGCCGAGCTGGGACCCGGCGGTCCGCGGGGTCCACCACTTCAGTTACGAGGGCGGGCTGACGGTGATCGACGTGAAGCGGTCGCGTGCTACCGTGTGGGCACGGTAACCGACTCTCCGTCGTACATGCTGCCCAGGTAGCGAAAGGTCATGCGGTCGATGTTCTCGTTGATGAATTGGACGCTCCCGTCACCCAGGCAGAAGTTGGCCCCGCTCGGGTGCTCGCTGCCGGGGGACTCGAAGAACTCGTTGTTCAGGCCGCCGGTCTGATAGGTGCCGCCGCTCTCGCTGTCGGCCGTGGAGAAAAGCGTGGCCACGCCGCCCAGGGCCCAGCCGTCCCTGCTTTGGCGCTGGGTGACCGAGCCGTCCCAGAGCCGTTGCATTTCTCCGGCCATGATCGTGTTGCTCGTCCCGTCGCGGACCTGCATGTTGCGAATCGACTTGTTGGGCTGGAACATGCCCATACGTTTCATGTGGAAGTAGTCCTCGTCGTTCACGGTGCCGTTGGCGAACGGGTGGGCGGCCGTGTCGTTGTTGAACGCGTTGCCCGACCCCACGCAGCCCCCGTAGTCGGTCCCGCCCCCCTTCCAGCTCCCCACGAGCAACATGCGCTCGTCGCCCGGGCGGATTCGGTTTCGCCGGGTGGGACAGTAGAAGATCGGCAGGTCCGTTTGCGCGACGACCGCGTTGCCGCGCACGTTCGTGGTGAAGTCCCACTTCTTGTAGAGATTCTCCTGCTCGATGTGCGGGAGGAGCTGGAGCAGCCAGCTCGTGCCGTGCAGGCCGCCGCCGCTGGTGTTCCCGGCCTCCGAGACGGGGTCCCACTGCAGGTTGCTCCCCGTCGATACAATGCAGCCCGGCGGATAGACCGAGAGCGACTCCTCGTAGTGCAGCACCGCCAGCCCGATCTGCTTGAGCTTGTTCGTACACTCGGTGCGCCGGGCCGATTCCCGCGCCGCCTGAACCGCCGGCAGCAACAGCGCGATCAGGATGCCGATGATGGCGATGACCACCAGCAGCTCGACCAACGTAAACCCGCCTCGGCTCGTGTTTCGCATCGATTCGTCCTCGCGCTTGCAGAGAAGCGGGCACGGCGGACGCCACCTCCCCGGAGGGGGGGCTGCCCTCGGCCGCCGGCCACGCCGGCCTCATACCACTCATATTATAGGGCGATTTGTGAAAATCCCGCAATGACCGCTCGCCCCTCAGCCACGCCTTCGCCACACGGCCGCCGCGCCCAGCACCGCCAGGGCACAGGCCAACAGGGCCGCCGTTCCCGGCTCGGGCATCGCGGCGCCGGGGCTGCCGAAGTCGTCGTCCTCGGCCGAGAACGCCAGTGGGTCGGCCGTGGCGTCGTTGCTCTCGTAGCCGATTTGCGCTGGGGCCGTGGCGTCGTCGCCGTTGCGGTCCACGAGCGGGCTCAGCTCGTTGCCGTAGTCGGTGATGCTGAAATCGGTCGTCGCCAGGAACGTGGCCCGGCCGGCCGTCTCGTCGTCGCCGTAGCCCAACGTCCAGAGCAGGGCGCCCGAGGGATCGCTGAGCACGATCTGGTCGTCGGTGTTGGCCAGATTGACGATCGGCGCCCAGGGGCCGAAGACCTGGGCAGTGACTGTGGGCCAGTTCGCCCTGAACGCGTCCGGGCCCTGGGCCAGGATGATCGCCTCGCCCGGGGCAATCGTCCCGCTGGGAAAGACGAACGTCCCGTTGTTGTCGGAGACCGTGTACCCGGTCAGATCGATCGAGCTGGAGCCGTAATTGTAGATCTCCATCCACTCGTTCGTGCTCTCGTTGCCCAGCACGTTGTTCAGAAACTCGGTCACCGCCAACTCGGCCGAAGCCACGCCGGCCGCCACCGAGATCAATGCAGCCCCCAGGCCAAGAATCAGTAGCCGTTTCATAGGAAGTCCTCCTCTGTGGGGGAATGGTAATACCACCGCGGAAGGTCACGCGCCAGCTCAAGCGCCACCTTGCGGCCGATCGGCCGGCAAGGCATCGTAACACACGCACCCCCCCCAAACAACCCTTTTTGCGCTGCTTTCCCCGTTGAATCACTCACACCTCGTTCCCAAGCTCCGGCTTGGGAACGTCAAGCGAGGTTCCCGAGCTGGAGTTCGAGAACCAGTTGCGTGGACCTGGTAGGTCATTTTCCGCGAGCGGCCTCACCGCTTCGCCCCGATGGTCAGCGTGAACGGGAAGTTCTCGTAGGGAACCTCGATCGGCCTGACCGTGTACCGCCACGCGCCCTCGGCGGCCGCGGGGACCTCGATGGTGAACGTCGACGTGCCGGTCTCCCGAAAGCGGCGCCCGTCGGGGCCCTCGACCGCAAGCTCCAACTCCGCCCCGCGTCCCTCGAACCCAAGGACGAACTGAAGGGTCTGCCCGCCTTCGCACTCGTAGACCTGTGTCACGGACGGGTTCTCCGGCGAAGCACTGAACAGGCTGCGGTCGACCGGCGAGAAGCCGCTGCGCACCAGGGTGCGGCCGACCCGGGCGTCGGTCTCCGCAGTGACGGTGGTGAAAACGAGGTAGCGCAGCAGCTCGCGCTCGGTCTTGCTGTTCTGCTTCTCGTTGTGGAACGAGGTGAAAATGACGTGGCCCCGCTCGAACGGGAATCGCACCAGCAGCGGGCCGTTTCGCACCTCGCCCTCGACGGTGCGGTACGTTCCCCTGAGGTAGGTCGTCACGTTCGGGCCGCGCAGGGCCGCTGGGCGCCAGGCCGGCTTGTCAAAGGCGAGCCGGACCGTGGGGCCGAGCCGCTTGCGCAGCCCGGGATCGACCACCTCGGCCTCGACCGTTCCGGCTGCGCCGTCGCCCACGTTGGTCAGGTCGATCATCTCGGGAAAGGCGATCAAGAGGAGCTGAAAGAAGCGGTCGGAGACGTAGAGCGTGCCGCCGCTGGCGACGAAACCTCGCAGGCTCCGCTTGAGCCGCTCGGCCGTCTCAGGGCGCACGGCGTAGTGTCCCCCGCCGCTCCGCTCGTCGTCGCGCAGCCGCTGGCCCACCCAATCGTTCGGCACGTAGCCGCAGGTGAGGAACACGACGTCGTACTCCGCCAGGCGCTCGGGCTTGAGCAGGTCCTCCATGGCGAGGTCGTCGAAGCGGTAGCCCTCGCCCAGCGTGGCCAGCAGGCTGCCCATGTCGTCGAACGCCGGCGGGGTGACCGCCAGGCGCGGCGGACCGACCGGCAGCGCCGGGCCGGGCGGCTCCTCAATCACCTCGACCGCCACGCCGCCGTCGCCCTGGGGCCCGGGGCCGGGCTTCGACCCCGAGCAGCCGCGATCGACCAGCAGGATGAGCCCGAGGACCGCGGCCAGGCCCGCTGCCAGCGATGCGTCGACGAACAACTGGCGCGGCGGCACCTCGGGGTCCGGAGCGGGGCGGCCCGGCGGCGGCGGTGCCGACGGAGCGGGTGGTGGTTGCGTAGACACGTTCGCCTTAATCCTCTTTGTCCCGCGATCCGAACTTGCCGCGGACCTTCTTGACCGTCTTGTCCTTCCACTTGCGCAGGCCGCGCAGCAACTGGGACGACGCCTGGCTCACGCCCTCGGAGAAGCTCTTCGACGCCTCCTTGAACTTCCCCTTCCAATCCTCGTCGTCCGTCTCGGCGACCTGAGCGGCCTCGGCGGCCGGCGCGTCGTCGCCGGGCGGATCGGCCGCGGTGGAAGCGACCAGCTCGACCGAGGCCGGCGGCTCTTCCGGCTCCTCGAGCATCGCCCCCTCGCGCGCCACGCGCAGGAGCAGCATCGTGGCGTCGTCGTAACGCATCTGGCGCTCGTGGCGCAGGGCGGCGACTTCCTGCTCCCACTGGGCGTGGGTCATCTGCCAGTAGCGGTCCCAGTCGGGCGGCGTGTCCGACTCGGTCAGACGCACGGCCCACTCGGCGACCGCGTCGGTGCAAAGCACCAGCACGTCGCCGTCGTAGCACGTCTCGTCGAGGGCGACGAACTGCTGGAGCTGGTCGCGGTTTAAGTCGACGCTGCCGAGCACTACGGGATCGGCCTCGAACTGCTCGGCCGCCAGCGGCGGGAACATGCGCACCGGCTCGCCCCGCCGGACTTGGAACAGGCAACTGTCGCCGATGGCGTAGCCCCGAAGCCGGTAGCCCCCGAACGCCCCCTCACGCTCCTCCTCCATCGGGGCGACCTGCACCCAAACGAGCGTGGAGAACGCCCCCAAGGGGAGCTTGGCCTTCTGGAACCAGGCCAAGCCGGTCACGTCGATCGACTCGGACCACGCCCGACGCCGCTCTTGGAGCCAGCCGGCGAAGGTCTCGGCGTGGTCGGGGTCGGGCGGGTCAGCCAGCGCCGCCTCGACGAGGATCTCGGCCCACTGGCGCGAGAAGATCGCCGAAGCCACCCCGTCGGCCACGGCCGCGACGCCGCGCTGCGGGTCAACGGCGTAGGCATCCTGGTACTCGTCGGCGTGCTCTACGTCTTTGGGGAGTCGGAAGACCCGCGATTGCAGCGGCATGGGTGCTCCCCGTTAGCGTTGGAACTCGAACAGGTCGAACTTCCCGTTGATCACGATTCCCCGCGAGCCGGGCGTGATGCCGCGTTTCGCGGCCGCCAGCCGCTCGGCCCCGGCCAACGGGCTGCTCTTCTCCCAGAGCTTCGCCAATTCCGGCCGGTCGATGCCCTCCGGGCTGTCGGGATAGGCCAGCGAGCGGTGCGGCGTCTCGGTGGCCATTAGATGGTACAGTAACACGCCCGGCCCGGCCTCGGCAAGCGCCTCCAGCGGCGCAAGCGCCTGGTCAACCGCTTCGGGCTCCCATCTGCCTCGTGTAATGTGGAGCACGATGGGCGCGACGGCGTCGGCGTGCTGCCCGCGCCACTCGGCCAGGACCGCCGCGGCGGCTTCCACTGCCGTGCGAAGCGCCGCCGAGTGCGCCGCCGTGGGCTCTGCGTCCAGGAAGACCGGGCGCTTGCGCGTCACCTCGACCAGTCCGCCGATCCCGTTCGAGACCTTCTCGGTGTGCTGGTCCGTGCGGATTTCGCTGCCGGCCAGTTCCGTGTCGGCGACGATGGTCCGGTCGGCCAATGCCCCGGGCAGTCCGATCTGCACGTCGGGCTGCCCGGCCGCGTCGAGGCCGTAGGAAACCACACCGACTTGCAGACTTCCGTCGGCCCGCTTGGCGACCTGCCCGAGCAGCTCGTTGGCGTGCGATTGGAGCTTCGTCCAAACGCGCCGGCTCTCGTCGGCGGCTGGGTCCTCGACGGATCGGTCCAGGAGCAAGAGCAGCAGCGCCGCTTGCGGCTTCGCAGCAGCGGCGGGCGGTTCGAACTGCGCGTAGCTCTTGACCACCGCCAGAAAGCGGATCAGGTCGGCCATGGTCGCGTGGTGGATCATGCCCCGGGCGCCCTCGTTGATGCTCAGCCCGGCCGCGCGGAGGGCCGCCGCCAGCGGCTCGGCCAGGTAGCTGGTACACCCGAAAACCTCGCGCACGGCCCCCGGCGGCAAATGCGAGTCGGCCGACGGGCAGAGGATCGCGGGCACGCGGCCCGACGAGCTTAGGTGTACGTGGTAAACCAACGGCGGGCCGGCCGGCAACTCCAGCCCGTACAGCTCCCACACCGCAGCCGACAGCGAACGGTCCTCGGGCACCTCGTCGACGAAGCTCACCAACAGCGGCGGCTTGCGATCCGCCAGGCGCGACGAGAGCAGGGCTTGGCAGTACTCGTATCCGGCGGTCGGCGAAGCGGGGCCGGCCGGCGCGGGGGCGTACCAGACCGGGAAATCCACGGGCTGCTCGTCCACCACGCCGATGCCTCCCGGGCCCGGGATCTTGCGCATCCGCTGCTCGACCTTGAGCACTTTCTCGCCCAGCTCGCCGGCGGGAACAAACATCCGGCCCTCGAGCGGCCCGCCCCAGCGGCACCCCACGTCCACGCCCCCGTGCTCGTCGCCCCGGTAGCCCACGATCGCCACGTCGAGGTCGGGTGTGTCGGCGAGCTGGCGCAGCAGGGAGTTCAGGGCCGTGGCGATCGTCTCGGCCTTGGACTTAGTCCCCTCGCCCACGCAGGCCGTCATGCCCGGCGTCTCCGCCACCAGAAAGACCACGCAGCCGGTGGCGGATCCGGCGTCCGCGCCGGGCGACGCGCCGGGGGGCGTCGTGTCGTGTTGAGGAGCGTCTGCTTCCGACATGGTTCAAGCGATGGTTCGCGTCGCGGTCTCCGGTGCGACATCCCCCCGCGGGCTTCCGCCCGCGGCTATCAACTACCTCCTAACTCCTACCTCCTAACTCCTAACTCCTACCGCAGTCCCGGCGCCGCCTGGGTCCCCATGTTCAGGAACTGGATCAAACACACCATGTCGGCGTTGAACGCCATGCCCCGGGCGTTCGGCTGTAGGGGGAAGCCCTCCATCATCGCGTGCCGGTAGAAGGGCTCCGGCAGCACGCTCGACATGCGGAACAGCACCCGGGCCAGCTCGTCCGGCAGGCCCTGCTCGCTGGCCGGGAACATGAACGGGTCGGCCGCGGTCATCGACAGGTGGCAGTTGAACAGCAGCACGTTGCCGTCCTCGGTGGCCAGGTTCTTCACCGCGTCGGCGTAGGGGATCGGGTCGCCGTCCTGCGACTCGCCGTCGGTGATGTGCACCACGATGGGCGGGAAGCTCCGCGGATGGGCCGCAATCCACTGCTGAAGCACGTCGTGCGTGTGGTAGAGCATGTGGCACATCGGCGTGCCCCCCTCGGTGACCGGATCGACCCACACCGGCACCTCGCAGGGCACCTCGATCATCTCGCCCGTCTCCTCGTCGGGGATGTACTGCGTGCGCGTGTCGATCCGGGCCGGGTTGCCCCCGATCTCCGCAATCGAGACGAGCTGGCGTCCGGCCAGGGCGCCCTGGAGCGCCGACTGGATGATCGGGTTGGCCTGCTGGTCGGTCCGGTAGCCGAACACGCCCACGTCCATCCAGTCCTTGATCCCCTCGTCGCCGCTGGCGCGGATGGCCATGTTCTGGAGCCAGCCGTTGATGGCCGTGACCAGCTCGTCGCACTTGCGGTTCGTGGAGTTGCCCAGCGGCTCCTCCATCGAATACGACTGGTCCAAAAGGAACAGGAAACACGCCTTGTTCTGGCGACTGATCTCCTGCGAATAGGGTGCTCGCGACATGCTCGACTCCCTTGTCAAACCACTTGCCTGAAGTGTACTCCTATTGCCGTTTCTCGTCGGCGCCCGGCTTCGCGTCGGCCAGGGCGCCCGCCTCTTCTCCGTCTTCCGCTTCCGGCGTTTCGCCCTGGGGGTCTTTACCCTTGCGGCGCGAGCCGAACAGGCCGAACCCCTTCCACCGCCACCGGGAGCGGGCTTCCAGCTTGCCCAGCACCAGCGGCGGACTGTGGAACTGCTGAAACCCCAGGTCGATCACCGCCCAGACCACCACGAAGCGGCCCAACTGCCCCGGTTCTAGCGACAGCAGGCAGGCGCCGCCCTGACGCTGCCAGACCGCCCGGTCCACATCGAGCTGGAAGTCGGCGGTCACGTGTTCCGGGTCGTCGGCCGCGCCGGGACGCTTCGCCGTCAGGGCCAGCCGGCACCGGTCGGCGAACCGCGGCAGCGGCCACCTCCAACGCACGTGAAATGCCGGCTTGGCGTCTTCGGTGTTGGCCGGCGTCGGCGCCGGGGCTAAGTCAGCGTTCCCCGGCGTGGGCGCCGGGGCTAAACCGGCGTCTTGCGAGTTGCCGGATTCCTCGACCGGTTCGATGCCGGCCCCCGATTCGATTGGCCCGAGCCCCAACACCTCCAGCGAAAGCACGTCGTCGATCGTCCACTGCCGGAGCGTGTCGCGGTAGTTCTCGAAGCGTTTCGGGTGGCGGCGGATCAGCCGGGCGTCGAACACGTCGGGCAGCGCCTCGCGGCGATTCTCACGAAGCGCCGAGAGCAAGGCCTCGGTGCGGGCCTCGTGGTTTCTGGCCTCCTCGATCCCCTCGCACCACGCCTCGGGAAGCGCATAGCTTGCCAAACACGGCTCGTCGATCAGCGCCAGCACGGCCTCGTCGTCGTACCGCGCCAGCGCCTCTTCCAGCTCGTCGAGCACGCACTTGCGGGCCTTTGCTGCCTCGTAGTCGGCACGCCAGCGATCGGCCTCGGGGCAGTTCTCCAGCAGATCGTCCTGCCAGAGTTCGAGCAGCCGGCGGTCGCGCTCGGGCGCGGGCAGGTCGCCCGGCATCTCGTAAAGCGACTTCAGCGCCGGTGCCCGACGCTCGGCCAGCTCGACGCGCGGCCGCCACGCGGGGTCGACCCAGGGACCGCACTTCAACTCGGCCACGGCCCGCCAGGCAGCCACGATTGCCGCCTCGGAGGTCGCCCGGGTGATCGCCTTTTCGAGCCGCTCCAGCGCGGTGACGCGCCGCCGGGCCTGCTCGACCCGTTGCCGGAGCATGTACTGGTAGCCCTGGGGGAGCGGCTCTACGGTCCGCGCGATCTGCGCCTCCGCCTCGAACGTCGGCGCGCCCGACGTGGCCTGCACCAGGTGGTTGAGCCGATCGAGGACCGCCACGCGGCGCCGGGCCTCGGCCACGCGAACCCGTTCCCGCTCCGCCGGCTCGAAGCCCGTGAACAGCTCCTCGTTCCAGCCCTCGACAAGGCGGCGGTCGTTGGCTTCGCTCGTTTCGCGGGTGATCTTGCAGAAGGCGGCCCAGCGGTCCTCGCGCTCGACTTCCTCGTAGGCCCGATTGATCAGTGGCTTCAGTTCCTTCGGCGCGTCGAGGAACCGGCCGCGACGGTTGAGCAAGCTGACGGCCTGCCGCCATTGGCCCCCGCGGAGCAATTGCCTTACCCTGGCATAAGGGTCGGCCAACTTCCCAAGCGCCGGCACCTGATCCAGTTGGGCGTGGGCCAGCCCGAAAAGCTGTTGGGTCAGCTCCCGCAGTTCCTGGTCGGGGCTCCGCAAAAGGTCGTGGTACAGCGCCGAGTTGACCGGGTTCTGGAAATCCTCGGTGCGAAAGAGCAGCTTGTCGTAGCCGGGCCGTTCGACGTACTTCTGCCAGAGGGTCGGGTCGACGGACAGGGCCCGCAGGGCCACGTAGATCACCACGGCCGAGAAGTTGTCCAGATCGAGCGAGAGCAGCGTGGTCGCGTTGCGGCTGGGGTGCTGGTAGGGCTCGACGCCCACTTCGAGGTTCCGCCGCCCCACCAGCGCCGGCACGCACATGCAGTCGTAGTCGACCAGCTTCAGCTCGCCGGCCGGCGTAACCATGACGTTGGCGTGTTGAAGGTCGCCGTGGGAGATGGCCGCCTCCTGCAGCTCGCCGACCACGCGGACCCACCGCTGGGCCACGGCCCCGATCGCCGCCCGGTTGCCGCTCAGGCATGCGGCCCGGGCCCACTTGAAGAGCGTCTCGCCGTGGACCCACTCCATGAGGATCATCGGGTACCACTTGCCGTCGCTGGCCGAGCGGATGCTCCGGTCGCGGTACTCGAACTCGACCAGGCAGTTGACCTTGCGGCCCTTCAGATACGCGCTGAGGAGGTCGTAGCGCTCGTGGCGTTCGGGCGACTCGGTCGTGAACACGCGCACGGCGAACGGCTCGCCGGTCCCCGCCCCGTACGCCTTGTAGACCACCGCAAACGCCCCGGACCAGGGGCGCGGCTGGCCCCGGGCGTCCTTCTCGATCGTGACCTGCTTAAGCTGCGGGTCCCGAAACGCCAGGCCCGGGTTCTGCAGCATCGCGCTAAAATGGGAAGCCAGCGGCCACGACATGGAAACGCCTCAACAGCGGGATTCCACCCAAACGTGTGGGCACCAGGACGGGCGGCACCGGACGGACAACTCCATTCATCTTCGACTACCGCCCCATTTCCCACAACCCAAGACTAGCTCCCCGGCGGAGGGGGCGGCGGGGGGATCCTCGGGCCCCCCGAGGGCTTCGCGGGCGCTGACCCACCCGGTGCAGCCCCCGGCGGTGGCGAAATCCCCCCGTGCCACGGCGGCCCCTCCTTTGTAGCCGCGGGCGGCTCGCCCGCGGCCGGCCGGATTCCTCTCTCTGGAGGCACCCCCCCGATTTGACCACTACGCGACCCAACTCCTGCTTCACCCACCTCCTCCTGGGAGCTGCCCGCCCGGACGTTGAACTGCAAAATGTTGCCTCCGAGGCGCAAGAGGTCGCCGTCGGCCAAGGGCGTCGGCCCCCCGACCGGCTGTCCGTTGAGCACGGTTCCCAATCGCGAGCCGAGGTCCTCCAGCACGAACTTGCCGCCGGGCCGGCGCACGATCCGGGCGTGCTCCGACTCCAGGTCCCGGGCCGTGTAGCCCAGCAGGGGCAACGGCAGGTGGTCGCCTCGGCCCAGTATGGTCGTCTCCTGCGTGAGGATGAGCCGCCGCCCGGGCCGGAACCCCTCGAGCACCGTGAGCCACGCCTCCCGAAGAACAACGTGGGCGAGCCCCACGAAGGCCCCGATCGACCCGCCCAGGACAACGAAGCCGACCGCCCGGGGGCCCATCTCGGTCCCGGACGCGGCGAGCCAAGCGAAGAGCCATCCGCCGAGCAGCCCCCCGATGCCACCGCCGGCCAGGCCGTTTCGTGTCTTGCGAGGCGATCGTTCGGCGACCCCGCCCGCCCCGCCCACGGCTAGTCCTAAGACGGCCCAACCCAGGGCCTGGGGCAATCCGGCGTGGGCGTACAGTGCGTGGCCGAGGCCAGCCCCGAGCCCCCCCCCCCCCACGCCCACCCCCGCCGCTACCCCCCCCTGGGGGGCACGCCCCCAC
>Ga0180438_10010236_pt1 | contig 11535 bp, 10 predicted proteins | sample SS_ome_12_FD_132455 | JGI IMG/M metagenome (GOLD analysis project Ga0180438, IMG submission 132455) | Hypersaline lake sediment archaeal communities from the Salton Sea, California, USA - SS_3_D_2 metaG | ecosystem: Environmental > Aquatic > Non-marine Saline and Alkaline > Hypersaline >...
CTCTTTTGTCTTTTTTTCTTCTATCCTCTAAACTATCCGCCCTCGTAAAGTTTATTAAAAGTGATGTATAATAACAGCATCAAAAGCAATGCCTGGGAAAAAGAGAGGTAGTTGAAATATGAATCTAACCGATAGAGTGGCTATAGTTACCGGCAGCGGGCGCGGCATCGGACGGGCTATTGCCCTGAAAATGGCTAAAGCCGGCGCCATTGTAGTGGTCAACGATATAAGCAATGCGGCTGAAGATACAGCCGCCGAAATACAGGCTGCCGGTGGGCAGAGCCGGGCAATAATCGCCGATATCAGCTCTGCCGATGACGTAAACCGCATTATAAAAGAAACCCTGGATGCCTTCGGCAGGATAGATATTCTTGTCAACAACGCCGGTATTAACCGCGACCAGCTCCTTTTAAGAATGTCTGAAGAGGAATGGGACAGCGTGCTGAATATCAACCTGAAAAGCGTCTTTCTATGCAGCAGGGCAGTAGCCAGACCAATGATGAAACAGCGCCGGGGCAGGATTATAAGCATCTCTAGTATCGTCGGTCTTATCGGCAATCCAGGGCAGGTTAATTACGCCGCCGCCAAAGCCGGCATCATCGGATTTACCAAGTCCATCGCCAGGGAAATGGCTTCCCGGGGCATAACCGCCAATGCTATCGCCCCCGGCTTTATAGACACCGAGATGACACAGAAGCTTTCCGAGGAGCAGCAGCGGGAGCTTATGGCTAACATCCCGCTGGGCTGCCTGGGTTCACCCGAAGACGTGGCATCCGCCGTCTGCTTCCTGGCCTCGGAAGACGCCGGCTATATCACCGGGCAGGTGCTTACCGTTGACGGCGGCATGACGATGGCGTAACCTAAAATAATAACGGAGTATTTTATGGCGGGAGCAAGACGAAAAGCCAGGGCGATTATCCTCCAGGCACTTTATGAGGTTGATTTCACTACTCACAACGCGACGGATGTCGTTGTTCATCTGCTGGAAGGACAGGGGCTATCCGAGGATAATGCCGCCTTCGTCCGCCAGACGGTAAGCGGTGTTATCCAGAACCGGCAGCAGCTTGATGAACACATAAGACGTTTTGCCCCTTCCTGGCCTATAACCCAGCTGCCGGCTATTGACCGCAATATTCTGAGACTTGCAATATTTGAGCTTTTAATAGATAATAAGGAACCGGTCAGCATAACTATAAACGAAGCTGTAGAGCTGGCAAAAAAATTCGGCAGTGATAATTCGGCAAGGTTTGTTAACGGGGTTTTAAGCTCTGTCAGCACCCTTGTTACTGGATAGACTAAATGGAGGTAGAACATGGCAACCGTTTCCGATCGCTTGAAGAATATTGTAGTTGAGCAGCTTGGAGTAGATGAAAGTGAAGTAGTACCATCAGCCAGATTTGTAAACGATTTGGGCGCCGATTCCCTGGATCTCGTAGAGCTTATAATGTCTATAGAAGAGGGATTCAGCACCCCTGAACAGAAGATTACAATCCCCGATGATAAAGCTGAAAAGATAGTTTCCGTTCAGGATGCTATTGATTATCTGGAAGATATGGGAATCACCGACAAGGCTATGCCGGCCAGCACCCCCAAGGATGTCCCCAAGGAAAAGCCCAAGGCTGTCCCCAAGGATAAACCCAAAGATGTCCCCGAGGATAAACCCGCAAAGTAGCAGCATAAAGGCAACAGGCTTCACAGGGGCTGGTTGTCAAGCCCCTGTGAATATAGCTTTGCCCGAAAGGGGTGGAGTTGATATTAAGCAGGCGTTTATGGTCTTTCCTGTTGCTGGTTTTTATTCTCCTTGTATTGTGTCTGCCGTTGGCAGCCTCCGCCGCTCAGCGAGTCTATAACGATTTCTCACTTGAACTGTTTATAGACGGGCAGGACCTTGCCGCATTAGATGCCATAACCGTTGATCCGGACGGCGATACTATTATTGACCTGCATATCTTTGAAGTTTCACAGGAAGTTACGTTGCACAGCCTTTCACTGGTGATACTCATCGCCGGACAGCCCGTTGCCACCATCACTGAAAGCCTGCAAAACGAGGTCATACAGCCAGGTGAAGACTATTCAGACATGCTAACGATGAGCCCGCAACAGTTTTTCAATATCGGCGGGATGAATATCGCTACCGGCGTCTATAACGGCTTGATAGAGCTTGATTATTCCGCTACCGATAGCGATAAAACCTTTTCCCACCCAATCAAGGTAAGGATTCTGGGCAACCCGGTAAACTCGCTGGTGGGCGTTATAGGTATGGTCGCCACCGCTGCCGCCGCCGTTTCGGCAGCAGTATTGGGCACATCTCTTGTGGCTGCCGGTTCTATTGTAACGTCAAACGTGCAGCTTATAGCACTGGAAAACCTTAAGCGTTTCGCCCTGGGGCGCCTGGAGCCAACCGCCCGCGGCAGCGTGGTGGGCGCTATTGTTAAGGCTGCAAGAAAGAGAATAAGGAAACGCAACTGCCCCATTTGCTCCAGCAGAATCAAGCACGACTACTGCTACACCTGCAAAAAAACGGCTAAAGAGGTTGAGAAAGAATATACAGAAAAGGTCAAGGCGCTGGCGCTGGAGGGCATTCAACTGCTTGCCAGCGGCGAGGTCAAGACGATGGACGCCCTTTGCTCCAGGCTGGGCATAGACAATCGGCTGGGGATGGACGTCATCGCCACCCTCAAGAACGCCAAACTGGTAAAAGTGAAGGGCATCGCCAGCAAGCTGATGGCAAAGGCGGTTACCACCGGCATCAGCAGCGCCATCTCTATAATACTGTGGATTACCATCGGCGGCTTTGCCGTGCTCAACACTTGGATGCTGGTAACTGTGCTGTTTCTGGCTCTCCTCCTGCCCATCCTGATTACAAAGTACTTCCAGTGGCGGGCAAGGTGCAAACTGGCGGCGGGGTGAAAACACTGTAATTTTTAGTAGCAAAATGACCCCCTTGCCCTTATATGATATAATCTGCTCATTATGAGTGCCCCTGAATTGTTTACAATAGGATATGAAGGTCGAGGGATAGGCGATTTTGTTGCCCATCTGAAGCATTTTAATATCTCTTGTTTAATCGATGTAAGGGAAGTACCCATTTCACGCAAGCCAGGATTTTCAAAGAAAATCCTCTGCCAAAAACTTGAAAATGAAAACATTTCTTATATTCATATAAAAGCCCTAGGAAGCCCTTCATCCATCCGTAAAAAGCTAAAAACAGATTTAGATTACAATTATTTCTTCAAGGCTTATGATGATCATTTGTCCTGCAATATGGACGCTATTAAAGAGGTTCATAAATTCATTCTAGATGAAAATATCTGTATTATGTGCTTTGAGCATTTACCGAATAAATGTCACCGCAGTTTAATTGCTAATAAAGTAAAAGAATATGATGGAAACGGACTAAGAATAAGGCACATCTAGCCACTTTTATGTAAATTGAAAAAGAAAATACTGATTATTGTTAAAGCCTATCCAAATCCTAGTAAAAAATACGGCGAGACTGTATGTTGCGCTGGAGTTGACCTAAGCAATTTCCAGTTAGTTCGGCTTTATCCTATCCCCTTTCGCGATCTTGACAGTAAAAGCAAATTCAAAAAATATAATATTATAGAAGTTGATTGTTTTCCACCTAATGACGATCTGCGGCCTGAAAGCCTTCGCGTAAATTCAGATTCAATAAAAGTGATTAATTTCCTTGATACAGATAATGGGACTTGGAATAAGCGCAAAGATATTATTTTCAGGGTACCGATTAAGTCAATGTGCCAGATCTATAAAGATGCCAAGGAGGAAGACCTCTCCTTAGGATTAATTAAACCTGAAAGTATCAATTTTGAATGGTCGAAACAAAGCTTATCTGACCAACAATCACGAGAAGCGTGTTATGCTCAATTGAGTTTCTTTAATAAGAGAAAGGATGTTATTGAAGAAATACCATATAGTTTTTACTATAGCTTTAAATGTGGACTTGTAGATGACTGCCCAGGACATAAATTGTCAATCATAGATTGGGAGATAGGACAAGCTTTCAGGGACTGGCGAGATAAATATCCTGATGAAAGAGAGCTTCTGGAGAAAATTAAGCAACGATGGCTCAGTATGTGTAATACAGAGAATAAAGATGTTTACTTTTATGTAGGTAATATGAAACGCTTTCGAAAGACTTTTATGGTTCTGGGAGTATTTTACCCATCCCTAGATGAAGGTAACTAATATCACTCCACCACCACCAGCACTTCCCCTAATACCTCGCGCCATTTGTTGCCCAGCTTTTTATAGTCCAGCCTTATCTGTGTTACGCCGAGCTTGATTCCGTCTTTTAAAAGAGATTCCAGTTTGTCTTTATCAAAGCGCATGCCGGGGAACTTGCGCAGCACTATCCAGCCTTCTTCTGTGGAAATGGATTCAATGGCGGCTCTGGTTGCCAGCAACTTCAGCCTTACGGCATATAGCAGGTTTTCCACTTCTGGCGGCGGCTGACCAAACCTGTCTTTAAAATCATACTTCAGGACTTCTATTTGCTCTTCGTTTTTAACCCCCGCCAGCCGGTGGTAAAGGCTCAGGCGCGTGCCCGTATCTTCCACGTAGTCCTGCGGGATGTAAGCCGGCAGGGGCAGGGCGATGGTGGGGGGAGGCAACCGTTTTGTTTTATCAACTTCTTTACCTGCCTGCCGCGCCTTTATTTCTTCAACAGACTCCGCCAGCAGCCGGGTATAGAGATTAAAGCCGACGGCGCTTATGTGCCCGCTTTGTTTGGCTCCCAGCAGATTGCCGGCGCCGCGTATCTCCAGGTCTTTCATAGCGATACTGAAACCGGCGCCCAGTTCGGCGGCTTCAAATATCGTCCGCAGCCGCTTGCCGGCATCCAGCGTCAGCTTCTTGCCGACATCATAAAGAAAATAGGCATAAGCCAAGTTTGCACCGCGCCCGATGCGCCCCCGCAACTGATAGAGCTGCGTCAGCCCGAACTTGTCCGCCTGGTTGACAATGAGTGTATTTGCATTGGAGATGTCCAACCCGGATTCAATGATAGTGCTGCATACCAGCACATCTATTTCGCCGCGGGTAAAATTCGCCATTACTTCCTCCAGCTCTTCTTCCCTCATCTGCCCGTGGGCAAAGGCTATAACGGCTTCGGGAACAAGTTTGCGCAGCTTATCGGTAATGTAATCTATGCTGCGCACGCGGTTGTGCACAAAAAATACCTGCCCCTTGCGCTCCAGTTCCCGCATTATGGCTTCCCGCACCAGCCTGTCTTCATAACGGCTGACGTACGTCTTTACCCGCAACCTTTCATTCGGCGGCGTTTCCATTATGCTCATATCGCGCACGCCCGCCAGAGACATATGCAGGGTACGCGGGATGGGGGTGGCACTTAATGCAAGTACATCCACCTCCCGCCGCATCTGCTTGAAGTGCTCCTTGTGGCTGACGCCGAAGCGCTGTTCCTCATCGATCACCAGCAAGCCAAGGTTTTTGAAAACAACGTCTTTTTGCAGCAGGCGATGTGTGCCAATGCATATATCCACCCCGCCATCCGCCAGCCCCTCTATAACCGCCTTTTGTTCAGCGGCGCTGCGGAAGCGGCTTAGCATCTCTACCCGCACCGGGAAGGCGCTTAAGCGCTGGCTGAAGGTGAAGAGATGCTGCTGTGCCAAAATGGTCGTCGGCACCAGCACCGCTACCTGTTTGTAATCCATCACCGCCTTGAAAGCGGCGCGCAGGGCAACCTCTGTCTTGCCATAGCCGACATCACCGCACACCAGCCTATCCATCGGCTTTAGTTGCATCATATCGGCTTTCACCTGCTCCTGAACGGTTATCTGGTCCGGCGTTTCCATATAGGGGAAAGATGCTTCCAGTTCCTGCTGCCAGACCGTGTCCGGCGAAAAGGCAAAGCCTTCTACCACCTCACGGGCAGCGTAGAGAGACAGCAATTCGCGGGCAACCATCTCCACCGCCTCTTTTGCCTTCTGGCGTATGCGCGTCCACTCCTGAGTCCCTAGCCGGCTCATCTTCGGGTGGCTATCGCCGGCGCCGATGTAGCGGCTGACGCGGCTAATTTGGTCAATGGGAACATACAGCCTGTCGCCGGCGGCATAGTGCAGCAACAGAAACTCCCTTTCTGCGCCGTCCCGGCTCATCGCTACGATACCGGCAAAGCGGGCAATACCATGCTCAACGTGTACCACGTAGTCCCCCGCTTTTATGTCAACTATATCCTTTATGGGCACCACCGCCCTTTTTTTAAGCATCCGCTGCTGTTTAATGAAGCCGAATATCTCTTCGTCGGTGAAGAGGTGGGTAACCCCATCCATCACCCACCCGCCAGACAGCAAGCCCTGCACCAGCGTCAGCGAGGCAGCCGGCGGCGGTTCTTTAACGGCTTCAACCGGGGTGGCAAAGATGTCTTCTTCCACCAGCAGTTCAGCCAGGCGGCCCGCCTGGTGGCTGACGATGATAACGCGCTGCTGCTTCTCTAATAGCTGTTTTACTTTAGCCGTGAATGACGGCAACTGCCCGGCGTAGCCGTCCGCCGGTTTGAATGTTAATCCATCCGTTTTTTTACCGCCCGAATGCCAGCCAATAATCTCCAGTTTCCTGTGTTTTTTCACCTGCGCCTCAAGTTCGCAGCGGGTGAAAAAGGGGCGGGGGAGGTTTAGCGGCAATTCGCCCGCTTGCGTTTTCTCTTCAGACAATTCAACGGCTTCTTCACCCAGCGAATCTATGGCATCCTTGACCGCCCGGGAATCTTCCAGCACCACCAGCGAATCCGGCGGCAAGTAATCCAGCAGGCTGCCACTGTTGAACATAGAGGCATAATAATGCCGTTTTTCTACATCCCCGCCTTCCAGTAAAGCTGCTATATCCTGCTGTGTTTCAAAGCTGCAATTGCTATAATCCAGGTTTTCAAGCCCCTTTTTTATATCCTTCAGCAACGGTAATTCTGCCGCCGCCCCGATTTCCACCCGTTCAATATTTTGCAATGAGCGCTGGCTGACGGGGTCAAAGAAACGCAGGCTATCTATGATATTACCGAAAAACTCCAGCCTTACGGGCAGTTCGCCACTCAACGGGTAGATATCCACAATGCCGCCGCGGCGGCTTATTGTTCCCGGCATCTCTGTAACATTTTCCAGCCGGTATCCAATTTCCTGCCAGCGCCTTACAAGAGCAAGTGGCTCTGTATTCATACCCTGTTTAAGGCTATGCTGTGCCGAATTAAAATCTGAAAGGCCAATGGTTTTTTGCATCAGCGCCTTTGCCGAAGTGACAACCAGCGGCGGTTTACCCCCTTCTTTAAAAGCCACCAGTTCTGACAACACCTGTAGCCTTTCCTGTTCCGTAGAAATATCGGAGACAAGCGGCTGGTACAGCAACGCCGCCGTCTCCGGGAATAGCGCCACCCTGCCACCAGTCCACACGGATAGCTGCTGCTGCAATTTTTTAGCCGTTTCCGGGCGGGCGGTAACCACCAGTAGCGGCATTTCCAGCGCATTTTGTACGGCGGCTATCACAAAAGGCTTTGCGTTATCTATTACGGTTAGTCTTTTAACGCTGTTTGTTTGCTTCAGACCTTGCAACAAGGTATCAAAGCCTGCCATTTCACCTGCCAGCGTTAAAAGCTGTGTTATATTCAATCTATTTCCTCAAACACCTCTAGGGCTAACCGTAACGGGCTAGCCCTTAAGTAATAGTGTATCATAGCCCTTTTCCTTGTCCAACCACGTATGCCTTGCTATAATAAAACAAATTGTTGGTCAAAAATGACAGATAAACCCTTAGCCTATCATCGTATCGTTGCCAAGTTCGGCACTAAGCTGCTCACCGGCGGGACTGATTGCCTCAATACGGATATTATATCAAACCTGGTTTCCCAGATAGCCGCACTTCACAAGCGCGGGCTGGAGGTGGTAGCCGTATCATCCGGGGCGATTGCCGCCGGCAGGCATAAGCTGGGCAAGATCAGGGGGCATAAGGGTATCCCCTACCGGCAAATACTGGCTTCGCTGGGACAAAGCCGCCTTATGAATATCTACGAGCAGCTTTTTGAAAATTACGGCATCTCTATAGCTCAGGCGCTGCTCACCAAGGAGGATATCTCTGACCGCGCCGGCTATCTAAATGCCCGCAACACCCTGCTGGCTCTGCTGGAACTGCGCGCCATATGCATTGTCAATGAAAATGATGTGGTTGCCGTGGACGAGATTCAGGAAGCCAAATTCGGCGATAACGATAATCTTTCGGCGATGGTCGCCAACCTTATAGATGCCGACCTGCTGATAATGCTGACCGATACCGCCGGTCTATATGATGCCGACCCGCAGCGCCACCCCGAAGCCCGCCTGATTTCCCGGGTGGACAGAATAGACGCCGATATAGAAAAGCTGGCAGCCGATACGCCCGACGACAAAGGCACCGGCGGCATGATTACCAAGATTGAAGCCGCCAAACTGGCTACGGCTTCGGGGGTGGCGGTGGTCATCGCCGATGGAAGGCAGCCGGATGTTATTCTGAAACTGGCCGCCGGTGAAGCTGTTGGCACATACTTTGCGCCGGTGGCATCAAAACTTGAAAGCCGCAAGCGCTGGATGATGAGTGGTTTGTGTGTGCGGGGCAGGCTTTTTGTGGATTCCGGTGCCAGCCGGGCACTTAAGAAGCAGAAACGCAGCCTGCTGGCAGCTGGAATACAAAAGGTTGAAGGTAAATGCCAGCGGGGAGATATTGTAAATATATACAGTGAAGACGGCAGCCGCATCGGCTGTGGCATCAGCAACTACAGCTCGGCGGATATTGAAGTTATAAAAGGCACCCACTCCGGGCGGATTGCCGATTTACTTGGCTATGACTACGGCACAGAGGTAATACACCGAAATAATCTTATTGTTTTTTAAGGAGACTTATTCTATGGCTATTGGCAGACTTTATTCTTATGACGAGGAGTTCAACGTTGAGGTTGACTACAGGCTGCACGACGACTCAGAGCAGGGCTGGTGGGGTGAACTGACCCTTACTGAATACCGTCGCTTGAATGACGGCGACGGCTATCTAATTTTACTGAATGACGGCCGCAAAGGCCGGTGTTTTCTGAAGAAGCGGATAAACAAAGCCGTCCATGGCCTGTTGCCGCTCTATTGCTACCATTTCCGGGGGAACGGTCTGCTTGAGGAATAATAACTAAAAAGGATTGCATTTATGGCTATTCACTTTAGCAATGGTATCGGGCAATTGTTTGAAAAGAATATTGATATGCCTATCGCTCAGATTAATTATCATTTATCAGAAACCGACGCAACAAAATATACCAGGAAGAAATGGTGGGGAGATTTTCAGAGCAATAAGAAGCTAAAAGAATCGCAGTTAGCCAGTACACTCCGGATGGAGTTCGACGATAGCCGTAACGGCGCATGTACTGTTTGGATGGGAACCGAAGCCGGTAGCAAGAAATCTTCCAATAACATTTACCACTTCAATGGCAGGGGCAAGCTTGTCAGAGGCAACAGCGGCGTCTAAAATCCCTCTGTATCTCCCTTTATAAAGAGGGGGGGTATATAATAAGCGGGGTGTTACAATGAAAACACAAGAAAATGAACTGGAGTTAAAAGTCAGGGCAGCCAAAGCTGCCTCCAGGCGGCTGGCATATCTCTCTACTGAGATAAAGAATAAAGCGCTGGAAAACATCGCCGGGGACCTGCTGGCTAAAAAAGACGGGGTGCTGGCAGCCAACAGACGTGACTACGATGAAGCATTGGCAGCCGGGATGAACGCCGCCATGCTAGACCGCCTGCTGCTGACAGAAGAGCGGCTTAAGGCGATGGCACAGGATGTTATAGCGGTTGCCGCTCTGCCCGACCCCGTGGGTGAGATGTCCGAAATGCGAGCCCTGCCCAACGGGCTTATAATCGGCAAGAAACGCGTGCCACTGGGGGTAATCGGCGCTATATATGAGAGCCGCCCCAATGTCACCATAGATATTTCCAGCCTGTGTCTGAAATCCGGCAATGCCCTCATACTGCGCGGCGGCAAGGAATCAATCCACTCCAACAGCGCGCTGGCTAAACTGGTGCAGGCAGCTATAACCAAAGCCGGTGTGCCGGAAGGCGCCGTTCAGTTCATTGAAAATACAGACCGCGCGCTGGTCAACAAATTGCTCAGGATGGGAAATTACGTAGATATGATAGTTCCCCGCGGCGGCGCCGGGCTTATAGAATTCGTCAAGGAGAACGCCGTTATGCCGGTGGTTGCCGGCGGTATCGGCGTCTGCCATACATATGTTGACAAAAGCGCAGATATAGAAAAGGCGGTTGCCATCGCCTTTAACGCCAAGGTGCAGCGGCCCACCGTCTGTAACGCCCTGGACACCCTGCTGGTGCATAAGGACATCGCCCAAGACTACCTGCCCAAAGCCGCCGCCGAACTGGCTAAGGCAAATGTGGAGATGCGCTGCGATGATGTGTCTTTTAGTATAATCAGCAGCTATTCAGGCTTCAAGCCCGTAAAGGCGAAGGGCGAAGACTGGGGCAAAGAGTTTCTGGCGCTGGTTTTAGCCGTAAAGGTAGTGGCTTCCCTAGACGAAGCGATTGAGCACATCGCCCGCTATGGTTCCGGGCATTCGGAGGCTATCGTTACCGAAAACTATAATTCTGCAATGCGCTTTCTGAATGAAGCCGATGCCGCCTGCGTTTATGTCAATGCCAGCACCCGTTTCACCGACGGCGCCCAGTTTGGTCTGGGGGCGGAACTGGGTATCAGCACCCAGAAAATGCACGCCCGCGGGCCTATCGGATTGAAGGAGATAACCTCTTACAAGTGGATTATCTTCGGCAGTGGCCAGGTGAGACCCTAAACAGATTTTTTACGCCAGGGCGTCCTGCTGGATTTTGAATAGCCGGTTAATGCCCTTTTCCGCCAGGGTTAAAACGGAATCAAGCGTCTCTTTTGAATACGGTTTTCCCTCCGCCGTTCCCTGAATCTCGACGAACTCACCCTTACCGGTCATCACGATATTGAAATCTGACTCTGCATTGCAGTCCTCGTCATAGCAAAGATCCAGTAGTATATGGCTTTTAACGATACCGACGCTGGCGGCGGCAACTGCGCTCTTCAGTGGATTACCGGCAATAATTCCCATATTATTCAGTGTCCTGATGGCTTTTTGCAGGGCGATATATGCCCCGGTTATGGCGGCTGTGCGGGTACTGCCGTCTGCCTGTAAAACATCACAATCCACCACCAGTGATCGTTCGCCCAGCTCGGAGAGGTCTGTTACCGCCCGCAGAGAGCGTCCTATCAGGCGCTGGATTTCCTGGCTGCGGCCGGAGACCTTGCCCCTGGCTGAATCACGCTGGGTTCGGGTGTTGGTTGCCCTCGGCAGCATGGAGTATTCGGCGGTTATCCAGCCAGTGCCGCTTGCCCTCAGGAACTGGGGCACCTTTTCCTCAACGCTTATCGCACACAGCACCCGCGTTCCGCCCATTTCTATAAGCACCGAACCCTCAGCAAAATCTTGATAATCCGGCGTTATCTTAACCGGCCTTA
>Ga0180438_10010237_pt1 | contig 11534 bp, 10 predicted proteins | sample SS_ome_12_FD_132455 | JGI IMG/M metagenome (GOLD analysis project Ga0180438, IMG submission 132455) | Hypersaline lake sediment archaeal communities from the Salton Sea, California, USA - SS_3_D_2 metaG | ecosystem: Environmental > Aquatic > Non-marine Saline and Alkaline > Hypersaline >...
CAACGGCGAGAACGGCGGGAACGGTCAAAGCGAGGCCTCGCACACGCTGCTCGACATCTCGAAGCTGCGGTACGACAAGATCATCATCATGGCGGATGCGGACGTGGACGGCGCGCACATCCGCACGCTCCTGCTCACCTTTTTCTTCCGCTACATGCCGAAGCTCATCGAGGAAGGCCACCTCTACATCGCGCAGCCGCCGCTGTACGGCGTGCGCAACGCGCGGGAAATACTCTATGCCCACTCAGACGAAGAGCTGGAGGAGATCCTGAAGGGCATCAAGGCGAAGAACCCACAGATACAGCGCTACAAGGGGCTGGGCGAAATGAACCCCGATCAGCTCGCCGAGACCACCATGGACCCGGAGAAGCGCCGCGTCAAGCGTGTGACGATCGAGGAGGCGGAAGACGCGATGAAGCGCGCGGACGAGATCTTCGCGACGCTCATGGGCGATGTAGTGGAACCGCGGAAGAAGTTCATCGTCAAGTACGCGAAGGAGGTGCGCGACCTCGATCTGGTGGGGGCCTAGCCGACGTCGGGAGCGAGGTCTGGGCCGTCCGGCTCTCGGTGGGGACTCACAGGCATGAGCGCCTTGATTCGGCGGGGCCCGCCGCAGGCGGGCCTCTGCGATTGGGGACGTAGGTTCGACGATTGCATACGACCATGGCCTGCTGGAGGTCGTAGATGGCTGAACCCCGGGAAGCACTTGGAGTGGCGGACGTAGACATCGAAGACGAGATGCGCGAGTCGTTCATGACGTTCGCCATGAGCGTCATCATCGCGCGGGCGCTGCCGGATGTGCGGGATGGATTGAAGCCCGCGCAGCGGCGCATTCTCTATGCGATGCAGGATCTGAGCCTCACGCCGGGCGCGCAGCACCGCAAATGCGCGAAGATCGCGGGCGACACCTCCGGCAACTACCACCCCCACGGCCAGGAGGTCGTCTACCCGACGCTGGCGCGACTCGCGCAAGAGTGGAACATGCGCTACCCGCTCGTGGATGGCCACGGCAACTTCGGCTCGGTGGACGGCGATCCCCCGGCGGCGATGCGGTACACCGAGGCCCGCATGTCGGTGTTCGGCGGAGAGATGATCGGGGACATCGAGCAGAACACGGTGGACTTCGTCGCGAACTACGATCAGACGCGCACCGAGCCCACGGTGCTTCCGGGTCGGTTCCCCAACCTTCTGTGCAATGGTGGATCGGGCATCGCTGTGGGTATGGCCACAAACATCCCACCCCACAACCTCGCGGAGGTCGTAGACGCCTGCTGCCTGCTCATCGACGACCCAGAGGCGAGCGTCGATGAGGTCCTGAAGGTGCTGCCGGGCCCGGACTTTCCCACCGGCGGCCGCATCCTCGGGGTCTCGGGCATCCGACAGGCATATGAGACGGGGCGCGGCTCGATTACGATGGAGGCGAGGTATGCCATTGAGCCGATGGACGGCGGGAAGCACGCGATTCTGATCACCGAGCTTCCCTATCAGGTCAACAAGGCTCAGCTCGTCGAGCAGATCGCCCAACTCGTGACCACCAAGAAGATCCAGGGCATAACCGGGCTGCGGGACGAGTCAGATCGGAAGGGCATGCGCATCGTCATCGAGCTGAGGCGCGAGGCCAATCCGAATGTCGTGCTCAACTACCTCTGCAAGCGCACGCGCATGCGGTCGAATTTCCCGGTCAATGCCGTAGCGCTGATGCCCGAGTTCGCAGCGCAGAAGCCGGATGAGGCGGTCCCGCTGGTCCCCCGCACCATGGGGATACGTGACCTCATCGTACATTTCCTCGACCACAGGCGGGAAGTCGTCGTGCTGCGCTGCCAGCATCAACTGGACAGGGCGCAAGCGCGGGCACACATACTCGAGGGATATCGTGTTGCGCTCAAGAACCTTGATGCGGTGATCAAGATCATTCGAGAGGCGGACGGTCCCCCCCAGGCGCGCGAGAAGCTGATGAAGCGCTTCAAGCTCTCGGAGCGCCAGGCGCAGGCGATCCTCGAGTTGATGCTTCAACGCCTGACAAGCCTCGAGCGGAAGAAGATAGACGAGGAGTACCGCGAGGTTATCAAGAGGATCGGGCGGCTCGAGGATATACTCGGCAAGCGCCTCTCCGCGCTGGTCGGCGGCGAAGACCGGCTTATGGCCACCCGAGAGTGGCTGCGCAAGCACGCGTGGCAGCCGCGCAAAGTCATGCAGATTGTCAAGCAAGAGCTGCAGGAGCTCAAGGAAAAGCGCGGCGACGAACGGCGTACGGAGATCAGACCCGAAGACGCTCAAGACATCAGCGTCGAGGACCTCATTGCCGAAGAGGACATGGTCATCACAATGACCCGCGATGGCTACATCAAGCGCCTGCCGGTTGCCACATACCGCACCCAAGGGCGGGGTGGCAGGGGCGTGGTCGGCCTCACGCGCAAGGAGGAGGACGTCGTCGACCATCTCTCGGTCGCGAGCACGCACACGACCATTCTTTTCTTCACAAACTTGGGCAAAGTCTACCGCCTGCGCGTTCACGAAATTCCGCTGGCCAGCCGTCAAGCACGGGGAACCGCGGTCGTGAATCTGATCCCGATAGAGCCGGGTGAGCAGGTGACGGCCGTGCGCTCGGTGGGGAAGTTCCAGGATGATCGCTTCCTGTTCATGGCCACCCGCCGCGGCGTCGTGAAGAAGACGCGCCTGAGCGAGTACGACACCCGGCTGAAGGGCGGCATAATTGCGCTCAAGCTGCGGAAGGGCGATGAGCTGGAGTGGGTTGCGGAGACGGATGGGAAGCGCGACATCGTGCTCGTCACGGAGAAAGGCCAGTCCATTCGCTTCTCCGAGAAGGATGTGCGTTCCATGGGCCGTCCGGCGGCCGGGGTTCGCGGCGTTCGCCTCCGCAAGGGCGATTCGGTCATCGGTATGGGCGTGGTCAGGAGAAACGCCGACCTGCTCGTCGCCTCCCGCAACGGGTACGGGAAGCGCACCCCCCTCGCCGAGTACCGCTCCCAGAGCCGCGGCGGGCTCGGAATCAAGACCATGAACGTCACCAAGCGCAACGGGCCTATCGTCGGCATGCGTATCGTGGACGATGACGACGACCTGCTCATCATAACGACCGCCGGCCACATCATCCGCCAGCTAGTGAAGAATATCCGCTCCATCGGGCGCTCGACGCAGGGAGTGAGGCTGATCCGTCTCGGCAAGGAGGACAAGGTCGCCAACATCGCGCGGGTCGTGCGCCGGCAGGACGTAGCGGAATGAGCGACTCGAAAGTGCAGAGACGGCGCGGCTTCCGGCCGCTCGACCATACCGCCGACAGGAGCATCGAGGCGTGGGGACCAGACCTACGAGAGCTTTTCCGCGCGGCCGCTGAGGGGATGTTCAGCGAAAGCGCCAACTGCGCACAGATCGCTTCGGAGCAGGAGTGGAGCATTCAGGTGGAGGCTGACTCGCTGGCAGACCTGCTGCACGCCTGGCTGTCGGAGCTTCTGTGGATCTCAGAGCGGGACGAGGCCGCCGTCTGCCGCGTCGAAGTGGACTCGGTGCAAGAGGCCCCGTGTCGCGCTTGGGGCCGCGCCTGGGGCGGGGCGCCACCGAAGGACACCCCACACACCGGCGCACCGGTGAAGGCGGTGACCTATCACGACCTGCGTGTGTGGCGGGAGAAGGGCGTGTGGCGGGTTCGCCTGGTGTTCGATGTGTGAGTGCCATCCTCGGCGGGGGCGAGACGGGTTTGACGCAGTACCCCTCATGTGGTAAGATACAAATAGAGAAAGGAGGTGGTGCTCTATGTTACATAGACCCGGAGGTGGCGCCTCTTAGCGAGGTACGTTCCACCTAGTCCACACCGGAGTAGGGTGACACCTCCTCGTTAGGATCGTCACCTTCGACAGATTCGGGGCCCGCTTCGGCGGGCCCCGATCTTCTTTGGCGGACGTGAAGATGAGCTCAACCCGCCTTGGCCGAAGCGAGGGCGGGTTGCGCGGTGTCGGGGCGTGGGCAACGACAACACGTCCCTGGTATGGAAGCAGACCGATTATACCACGCGTGCAAGCTGTCGGGGGCTGGCAATGGTGGGGCTAGGCCGCCATGGCCGCGGCCAGCGGCCGCGGCACCGCAGCGTCCTCTGCCGCCGCTGCTCTCTCCACGGCCCACAGATAGAGGCACGTGTAGTAGGCAGTCCGGACGAAGTTCGTGTAGGCCATGATCAGGGCGATCCAGAACCCGGCGAGAATGAGCGCTGGTATGAGCATGGCCGGGCCGACGCCGAAGTAGGCGAGGGCGACACCCGCGATTGCCAATAACGTCGCGATGAACCCGATCGCGCGGTTGACGATGATGATGCCGATCTCGCCGACCGCGATGGGCACCAAGTTGTGGCTGTGGATCTCCTTGCCGCGCGAGATTGCCTTTCTGAACGACACGTCCTCCAGCATGATAATCGGCAGCAGCAGGTAGACGATCACCGTCCAGATGCGCTGTACTGCTCCCGCTGCGAAGTCGCCCACATCATATCCCGCGCTGCGCCTGCGGCCTCGGCTCGTCAGCACTGATACCACCGCAGAAGCGCCGGCCAGGACGAGCAAGGCGCCGACATTCTTGGCCGCGTCGGCGAACGCGCTGCCGATCTGGGCATCCCGGCCCCGGAGATGGACATTGATGAGGTGAACGGTCATGCCGCTGAAGAAGTAGCTGATCGCGTAGTAGACGAATGCGATCAGCAAGCCCCCGACGATCCGCGTGATGCTCCAACCCTCCTCCTCGCCGAAGAACTCCTCCCACAGGCCCAGCCCCTTGAGGGCGAGCAAGGCGATTGCGAGGAAGGCGGTCGAGGCGAACACTGAGAGGAGGGGAGGAAGAATCAGGTCTTTGTCGCGGAACGCCATGGTAAGGCTCTCGCGCATGAACACGAAAGCGCGTCGGACCTGGCCCCAGAGCCCGGAGTAGCCGGGAAGCGAGGCCGCTCTCACGAAGCCGGGACCGGGCAGCGGCCGTTCCCCCTCCACCTGCGCGACCTGGGTCGAGCGGGCCGCGGCCTGATCCGCCGGCGCGCAGACGGGGCAGTATCGGTGCTCGCCGACGCGCACGGAGCACGCGTCGCAGATGGCGTTGCCGCAGTCGCGGCACGTCCCCACCACGCCCTGCCGTCCGCAGTTGTCACAGGTTTTCGCCTCCATGCGGGCACAGCGAGGGCACTCCGTCTCGAAGGGCCGCATGACGTAGCCGCACTTCCGACATTGCATGGCTTCACCTCCGCAGGTCCGGCGAGAGCGATTCGCGCCCGGCCGCGTCGCTTCGTGCGAGAGAGGTGTCGGCGGAGGCATATGGTCTGCGCATGGATTGACGTCGCCCGTCCACCATCAGCATCAGTTCACCATACTACTTCGCCGCTCGTCGTTCCGCGCCCCTTCTTGCCGAGCCATGTCATAGCGCGGCGCGCCCCGCTCGCCTGGGTGTGCGGAAGTAGGACCGCGCACCGTGACCGCCGAAGAGAGTCGCCGGACGGACACTGGAGCAGGTCTGTGCTGGTGCCCGTGATCTCGGCGGCCGTTGCACTGGAGTGATGAGGCGATGGATGTGTCGGAAAGCCCGTATTCGCAGTTCTGCGAAGAGGAGCTGATACTGCGAGACTACCTCGCCGCTCACCGCACCGTTCTCGCCAACGAGCGGACGCTACTGGCCTACCTCCGTACGACTCTGACGTTGCTGATCGGAGGGGCCTCCTTCGTCCAGTTCTTCGACTCGCTGTTCGTGCGGACGATGGGCTGGGCGTTCATCCCGATCAGCGTCGCGGTGTTCCTGGTCGGCCTCGTGAAGTATCGGGCGATGAGACGTTCGCTGGCACAGATCGGATCGGAACGGCCTGAGCGGCCCTCGCACGCTCCTCAGTGAGCGCCCCCGGTCGGCATCCCAGCTCCTCTGCCGCGCAAGGAGCGAAGATTCGCACAAGAGGGAGTCTCGTCCAGCAGGAGCGCCACGGGGCGAGCCTAACTGCCAGGGTGAGCTGGTTTGCGGTCAAGGAGGCAAGGTCAAATGAGCGCGAGGCCCATCGAGGAGCTGCGCAAGGAGCATCAGGTCCTGCTGGCCGACGCGAAGGACCTGGAGGCGTCGGTACGCGCGCTGAGCGCAGATGGCAATGCGTCGTGGGCCGAAGTCGGCGGGAGTCTGCGGGAGCGACTCGAGATATTCCACAGAAGCCTGCGGCTCCATTTCCGCCGAGAGGAAGAGGGACTGTTCCCCGACGTCCAAGCGATGGTGTCCCAGCGCGGCCAGCGAAGCGACGTCATGGTGCAGTTCTTCGCCCAAGAGGGCGAAGACGACATGAATGCACACGCCGTATTGTCGATGCGTACCGAGGACATGCTGTCGCTGATCGACGAGATCCAAGCCGCCGGCACCGTGCCCCGGCAGTCCCTGGCGCGCCTGCGGACGCTGGCCAACCTCACGCGTAACCTATTGGAGCGACATGCGGACAAAGAGGACAGGCTCATCTTTCCGATGGTGGAGCGCGCCCTCGATCAGCTGCAGCTCGAGGAGGTGGCGAAGCGACTGAGCGCCTTGGGCTCCGCCGCCGACCTACTCGACTCGACAACCCAGGAACTGGGCGACGCGCCGAGCGGCCGCGACGAAGACTTGCGCGACCTCAGCATGGGAGATAAGTAATCCTCTGCACGTGGCCGCGGCCGGGGGGCAACTCTCCTGCATGAGACGTTTGCGACTGGGACCGGCATGTCCTCCTAGCCGGATGAGGCCGCTTCCCTCCGCTGCACCATCTCCCGGTAGCGCGCGACGATGTCCTGCATGATGGTTGGAATCTCGAGGTCGAAGGGACACCGCTCCACGCACTGCCTGCACTCCTCACACCTGGCGACAGATTCTATGTCCCTCCCGTACTCCTCTCGCGCCACGAAATCATCGCCGAACTGCTTGCGGTACACCTCGAAGAACATGACGGAGAGCACTGGTATTCCCTGAGGGCATGGCTGGCAATAGCCGCATCCGCGACAGAACTCCTCGCCCAGCTCTCTCTTGATCCCGGCCATCTCCCTCCGGTCGGCATCCGTCAGTTGAACGCCTGTTTCGGCCAGTTCGACGGCCTCCCGGAGTTCGGCCTCAGTCTCGAAGCCGATCGCGGGGGCGACCGTCGGGAACTGGAACACGTAGCCGAGGCAGTAGCGTGCCTTGCCGAGGCGTCCGCCGCCGAACGGCTTCATGCCCAGAAATCCGACATCGAGCCGCTCTGCCTCTTCAACGAGGCCCCCCGCGGCGGCCTCGTCTCCGACATAGCTGATCGGGTACTGAAGCATGTCGAATGCCCCACTGCGCGCGTGGGTCACCGTGGTCTCCAGGGAGTGAGAGCTGAACCCGATGAACCGAATCTTCCCCTGCTCTTGCGCCTCGCGCATGCACTCGATCGTCGTCTCCCCCTGGAAGATGTACTCCTCGCTCCCTTTGTCTGCGCCGTGGAACTGGTAGATGTCCACGTAATCGGTGCGGAGACGACGGAGGCTCTCCTCCAGCGACTCCCAGAAGCCCTTGCGCGTCTGGCCGCCGGACTTCGTGGCGACGATGAACTCCTCGCGCCGGTGCGAGATGGCGCGGCCGATCCGTTCTTCGCTGTTACGGTAGCCGTGCGCGGTGTCTATGACGTTGATCCCCGCGTCCAGTGCCGCATTCAGCAGGCGCTCAGTGTGGTCGTAGTCGTACTTGACCGCGGTCTGAAGCACGCCCAAGCCAATGCGGGACACGCGAAGGTTCGTTCTGCCGAAGCGAATCTTCTCCATCTTTGATTTCCTCTGCTGAGAGCCCGGTTGCAGGGCGCTTCGCCGCTGAACTCAGCCGCGCCGCGGTGCGAAGCGCTGACACCGTGCCCTCGTTCCCCGCAGGCGCTCTCACGCGGCCGGCCTCGCCCAGGGATGTCGGGGCGTGTTCCTGCTACTCGGCTCCGAGCCGCTCCCGCAGCATGTCGTTCACCAACTGTGGATTCGCGCGCCCCTTTGTCTTCCGCATCACCTGCCCCACCAGGAACTTGAGGGCGTTCTCCTTGCCCTTACGGAAGTTCTCGACCGCGTCCGGATGTTCCTCAATGATGGTCGCGACGACGCTCCCAAGCTCCTGCTCATCACTGATTTGGCCGAGGCCGAGCGCTTCGACTATGCGGCCGGGCGATCCGCCCGATTCGAAAAGCTTGTCGAACACCCTCTTTGCGGCCGACGTGCTGACGGTGCCCTTGTCCACCAGGGCGATGAGCTCCGCCAGAGCTTTCGGTTCGAGCTTGGAGTCCACAGCCTGCACGTCGCCGGTCTTCACCAGGCGGAGGAACTCGCCGGTGAGCCAGTTCGCCACCGCCTTTGGCGCGGCCCCTTCCCCGGCCGTCGCCTCGAAGAGGTCGGCGAGCACTCTCTCATCAGTCAGGATGCCGGCGTCGTAATCCGACAGCTCGTATTCGGCAATCAGGCGCTTCCGCCGCGCCTCGCCCAGCTCGGGGAGTTCAGCGCGCACCTGCGCGATCCACTCGTCGTCCACGGCCAGTGGCACGAGGTCCGGCTCCGGGAAGTAGCGATAGTCCATGGCGGTTTCCTTGGTGCGCATCGGCGCTGTCACGCCACGCACATCATCCCAGAGCCGAGTCTCTTGCACGAGTTCCTCGCCAGCGTCGAGCGCCTGCGACTGCCGCCGGATCTCGCATTCCACCGCTCCCATCACCGCGCGAAAGCTGTTCAGGTTCTTGACCTCCACGCGAGTCCCGAGTTCGGAGGCCCTCTCCGGGCACACCGAGATGCTCGCCTCGAAGCGGAGCTGTCCTTGCTCCATGCGGCAGTCGGAGATTTCGAGGTAGCGAAGCATGCTTCGGACAGCGTTCATATAGGCCTCGACCTCGGCCGGCGAGTGCATGTCCGGCTCGCTGACGATCTCGAGGAGCGGTACGCCGGAACGGTTGAAGTCTACAAGCGAATGCTGCCCGTCGTCTTCCGGATGGAGCAGCTTCGCGGCGTCCTCCTCGATGTGACAGTCGAAGATGCCGACCCGTTTGGTGCTTCCATTGATCCCGATCTCTACGTATCCGTTGCGGCCCAGCGGCGCGCGCTTCTGCGATATCTGGAAGTTCTTCGGAAGGTCGGGGTAGTAGTATCCCTTGCGCTCGAAGATGCTGGGCCGGACAATCTCGCAGTGCATGGCCAGCGCTGCTCGCAGCCCGTAGTCGACGACGCGGCGGTTGAGCACGGGGAGCACTCCCGGAAATCCCAGACAGACGGCGCATACTTGGGTGTTCGGCGGCCCGCCGACAGCAGTGCTGCAGCCGCAGAAGATCTTCGTCTGTGTGCTCAGTTCGGCGTGCACTTCGAGTCCGATGCTTGGCTGGTACCTGGCCAACGTCCCCTCCTCGCAACCTGCTGGGGTCAGTCTTCGTCCCGTGCCGGACGCGTGATCTCCACCTCGGCGGCGCCGATGACGCTGCCGGCCGGTGGATGGGGTTTGCGCACCCGCACGGTCACCTCTTCAGCGGGGAATCTCTCCAGGACATCTTTCGCTATCCGCCCGGCCAACGCCTCCAGCAACCGGTAGGGGCCGGCCTCGTGGACGGACCGCACGAGATCGCAGATCTCGGCATAATCGACGGCCGCGCCGAGATCGTCCGTCTGCGCCGCTGCAGACAGGTCCAGGATGAGTTCGACGTCCACCTCGAAGGGGCGGCCGACCTGACGCTCTGCCTCCGTCACGCCGTGGCAACCGTACACACTGATGTTATGGAGCCGAAGCTTGTCTTTCGCCACCTCACTCACTCCTTCTCGACATGCTGTCGACCGAAGCGGCGGACGCCTGCGTCGGTGACGAGCACTTCGACCGGAAGATCGTGTGGCCCATGAGGCACCTCGGGGACAACCTGCGTCTCAAGGCCGAGCCCGATGCGGCGGGCATCCCTCAGCCGTGCCAGGAAGCGATCGTAGTATCCGCCGCCATAGCCCACACGGTAGCCATCTTCGGCCCACACCGCGGCCGGCACGACGACGGCGTCTATCTCCGCGAGCGGCACTTCGGGACAGTGAGGCTGGGGCTCCCGTATCTTGTGGGCGCCGGGTGCCAAGTCCTTCTCAGGGTCCAGAATCTCGCAGGGGAGCAGAGAGCGCGTGCGCGGGTTTGCACGCGGCGCAGCCACCCGCTTGCCACCCGCGACCGCCTTCCGGATCATAGGTAGTGTGTCCACTTCGCTCCCGAAGGAGACGAAGAACATGACGCACTGTGCGCTGGCGAACTCTGGAAGTCGGGACAGGTGGGAACCAGCGGCCGCGCTCCGGCGTCTAACCTCCTGAGCCGAGAGGTCGTCTCTGCGGGCCACTATTGCCCGGCGCAGTGCTGACTTGCGTTTCATACCTGTTTCGGGTTATTCTAACGATGGCAAGAGCGTCGTGTAAAGGCCTGCGGGGCGACAGCGCGGCCGGGAAATGGCATCTTATCAGAGGACACGCCGTCACCCGCGCCGTAGTTGAGGAAGGGGATGTCCCGTGCGGCCCGTGAGGACCCAGGCGGGGCGACAGGAGGTCGGAGACGAATGTCAGAGCGAAAAGGCCCCGGATCGCGCATAGCCCTTCTGTTGGCGCTTCTGGCGCTCGCCGTCGCAGTGCTGGTAGCAGGCTGTAAACGTACCAAGGGAGGCGGCGAGGAGACGGCCTCGGCCGGCGACGAGGCTGTGACGGCAGAAGGCGGCGAACCCGGCGAAGGTGTCGAAGTCGCCGCTGCGGACCAGGGCGGTGGTCGTGCGGCCCGACGTGGCGGAGGCGGCCGCGGCGCCCGTGGCGGGCGAGGCGGCCGCGGCGGCCGTGGTGGGCGCGGCGGTGTGGGCGCTCCGGGCGGAGCCGAGGAGGCCGCGGAGGCACCTGCGGAAGTCGCCGAGAAGGCTGAGGAAGCGTCGGAAGAGGCCGCCGAGCAGGCGAGGCCCTCGGCCGCCGAAGAGGCTGCTGGGGAGGCCGCCGAGGCCGGTGCCGAGCCGCCTGCTGAGGAGGCCGCCGGAGAGCCCGGAGAAGGAGAGACCCCCGAAACGGGCATCGCCGCGGTGGACATAGCGGCGAAGCTGCGCGACTTCGCGGCCATCTACGGTCCGACCACCCGAGTGGACGAGAAGGACTGGGACGGGCGAATTCTCCAGTGGGTCCTCGTGACCTACGACGGCGACGACAGGCTGCTGACCCACATTCGGGGCAGGCAGATAAAGCTGCCGCTGGACATGGTGCAGAACGCTGACTATATGGAGACCCTGGAGGGGTACTTCCCGATCTATGTGGCCGCTGGTCGGCCGTCCGGCGAGGTCGTATCGAAGGAGACGATCACCGTGCCGCGGAGGGAACCTCGGAGCGTGAAGGAGCTCAGAGAACTGAAGAGGGAGAGGGGACGGGCCGCCGCGGCCGCTACCGCGGCCGCTGCCGAGGCCGCGGGCGAAGGCGAGACGGTGGCCGCCGGTGCTGGGCCGCCCGCCGGGCGCGGGGGCCGTGCAGGGCGCGGCGGCAGGAGAGGCCGAGGAGGCCGCTTCTAGCTCTCTGACGTCAACTTTGGTG
>Ga0180438_10010238_pt1 | contig 11533 bp, 9 predicted proteins | sample SS_ome_12_FD_132455 | JGI IMG/M metagenome (GOLD analysis project Ga0180438, IMG submission 132455) | Hypersaline lake sediment archaeal communities from the Salton Sea, California, USA - SS_3_D_2 metaG | ecosystem: Environmental > Aquatic > Non-marine Saline and Alkaline > Hypersaline >...
AAGCTAAAACAAGGCTCGCGCCGGAAAGAATCCTTGTCACCGGCCAGCGCGTCATCGACGCATTCTTTCCCATTACCAAGGGTGGCACCGCCTGTGTCCCAGGCCCCTTCGGAACCGGCAAAACCGTCGTCCAGCACCAACTGGCAAAGTGGGTGGATGCCGACATCGTTGTTTACGTCGGCTGCGGCGAACGCGGAAACGAAATGACCGACGTCCTGACCGAGTTCCCTGAACTAAAGGACCCCCGCTCCGGTGAGCCTTTGATGAAACGCTCGGTCCTTATTGCCAACACCTCCAATATGCCCGTCGCCGCAAGAGAGGCTTCCGTCTATACCGGCATCACCATAGCCGAGTATTTCCGCGACATGGGCTATGTGGTGGCACTTATGGCCGACAGCACCAGCCGATGGGCTGAGGCCATGAGGGAAATCTCCACCCGACTCGAAGAAATGCCCGCAGAAGAAGGCTACCCCGCCTATCTGGCCGCCCGTATCGCATCCTTCTACGAACGCGCCGGCCGCGTCGAATGCGCCGGCAAGCCCGAACGTGAGGGAAATCTCTCCATCATCGGCGCCGTCAGCCCACCCGGCGGTGACCTCTCCGACTCCGTCGTACAGGCCACGCTCCACGTCGTCAAAGTCTTCTGGTCCCTAAAAGGCGAGCTTGCCTACCAGCGCCACTTTCCTGCGATTGACTGGCTGACTTCATATTCATTCTATAAAGAATACTTAAAGTCCTGTTTTGATGACAGGGACAAGGGTGATGAAATGGAGCGGTTGACGGTTCAGGCGATGAGTCTGTTGGAGCAGGAGGCGGAGCTGCGGGAGATTGTCAGGCTGGTGGGTGCTGAGGCGCTGTCGCCGCAGGACAGGCTCGCGCTGGAAACGGCCCGCTCGATTCGCGAGGATTTTCTGCACCAGAACGCTTTCCACAAAGTGGATACCTTTACCTCAATGCCCAAGCAATATGAAATGCTCAAGACGGTTTTGCATTTTCACAAGCAGGCTCTGGCGGCCATTGAGGCGGGAATCGAGACTTCGGAGATATTCAAACTCGCCGTACGAGAGGACATCGGCAGGGCGAAGTACACACCGCAGGATGAAATAGACAAAATCCCCAAAATACGGGAAATGATAACCGAGCAGATGAAGCAGTTGCAGACTTCGGCGGTGGCATAATGAGCGCGGGCCGATATATGATATACACATTGCGAGACCTGTCCTGCGCTGGGGCCGAGTCCGTCGAAGGATACGAGATATAAGAATTAGGAGTTGAGATGTTATCGGTAAAGGAATATCAGACGGTGGCCAGCATCGCTGGGCCGTTGATGATGGTCGAGATGGTTGATGAGGCCAAGTACGGCCACATCGTCGATATCGAGCTTGGCGACGGGTCGATACGGCACGGCCAGATTCTGCAGGTCGAAAGAGACAAGGTGCTCGTGCAGGTGTTCGAGGGCACGCGGGGCATCGATGTCGAGCAAAGCACGGTGCGATTCCTTGCCCGGCCTTTGGAGCTGGGTGTTTCGCCCGACATTTTGGGCAGGGTATTCACCGGCCTGGGTGAGCCCAAGGACGGCGGGCCGACCGTCATTCCCGAAAAGAGGCTGAATATCAACGGTAGTCCCATCAACCCGTATGCTCGCAACTACCCCAACGAATTTATCCAGACCGGCTTATCAACCATCGACGGGCTCAACCCCCTCGTGCGGGGTCAGAAGCTGCCGATATTCTCCGGTTCGGGTCTGCCGCATGATAATATGACGGCCCAGCTTGCCCGCCAGGCAACGGTCTTAGGCAAGGGCGAAGAGTTCGCAGTCGTGTTTGCGGCGATGGGGATTACTTTCGAGGCCGCTCAGTTCTTTATCAACGACCTGCAGGAAACCGGCGCCATCGAGCGGGCCGTGATGTTCGTCAATCTTGCCAACGACCCGGCGATAGAGCGCATAGCAACGCCGCGTTTTGCCCTCACAGCGGCTGAATATCTCGCTTATGACCTCGATATGCACGTGCTGGTTATCCTGAATGATATGACGAACTACTGCGAGGCGCTGCGTGAGATCAGCGCCGCGAGAAAGGAGGTGCCCGGAAGGCGAGGCTATCCGGGGTATCTCTACACGGACTTGGCCACGGTTTATGAAAGAGCGGGGCGAGTCAAGGGAAAGAAGGGCTCGATTACGATGGTGCCGGTATTGACGATGCCGGAGGATGATAAGACGCACCCGGTGCCGGATTTGACGGGCTATATTACCGAGGGACAGATTATTTTATCGCGTTCGCTGCATCGAAAGGCAGTCTCCCCGCCTGTCGATGTTCTGCCGAGCCTGTCACGGCTGAAAGATAAGGGTATCGGCGAAGGCAAGACCCGTGAGGACCACGCCGACCTTTACAATCAGCTTTATGCAGCCTACGCCCGCGGAAAAGAGATGGAGGAACTGGCGACGATTATGGGTGAGGCGGCCCTTTCGGACGAGGACAGAAAATATATGACGTTCGCCAAGCAGTTTGAGGCCCGCTACGTCTCGCAGGATTATTATGAGAATCGCACGGTGGAGCAAACACTGGATTTGGGCTGGGAACTCTTGAGCATGTTCGAGAACGTGGAATTGAAGCGTATCGACATCAAGCTCATCGAGAAATATATGCCGAAATTCCGCCGGAAGGCAGGTGGTGAGGAAAAGAAGGAGGAAAGTGACTGAGTGTTAGCCAATGTAAACGCGACACGAATGACATTGCTGAATCTGCGAAAGCGGGTGGCGCTGGCGCAGCGGGGACATCGGCTGCTTAGCGAAAAGCGGGATGAGCTTTCGCGGCAGCTGATCCATATCGCCAGGGAGATTCAGCCTTTGCGCAGGAAGGTCGAGAGCGAGCTGCTGGAAACCTGCCAGCGTTTTATGGTGGCGCGGGCGACGATGGAGCCGGAGGACATAAAGGCGGCACTTGCCGTTCCGACCAAGAAGTTCAGTCTGGCGGTGGAGTTTGCCAGTATAATGAGCGTGAAGGTGCCGCACCTGTTGAAGCAGATAGAGGGCGAGATCATCTGCTACGGCTTTGCCACCACGTCGGGAGAGCTGGATGTGGCGCTGCTGGCTTTAGAGCGGGCGTTCCACCTTTTGATTGAACTGGCGGAAAAGGAAAAGCAGGCGCGTCTCTTGGCGATTGAATTGCAGATGACCCGCCGAAGGGTCAATGTCTTGGAGCACGTCGTCATCCCGGAGCTCCACGAAACCATTCGCTTCATTTACGACAAATTAGCGGAAGCCGAACGCGACAACACGAGCCGACTAATGAAAATAGCCGATATTATAAGAGCGTAATCCGTCGTTCGTAATTCAATCTACAAGTCGCCGCTGAGCCCGAGACGTATTGTATTCAGTCTCGCCGCAAAAATCCTCCATAATAACGTCGAACTCATTAAGCGATCTTAGACGCCAGTCGTTTGCGGGGCGGGGCGGATGCTGCGCGGCCCCTTGGCGTAAGTGGCGGTAGTGAATCGGGGGAGCCGTTCGAAAGTGGCCGCCGGATTCTTCGCTGGCTCTTTATCGATGGCAAGGGGTGGGCCGGGGCAGGCAGGTCGAGGGCGGGCCGTGCCGGCGTGTATATAAAAAGAAAACATCGAGTAACATCCAGCTACCCGATGTTTTCCGGAGGGGAGAAAAACTCTTGCTTTATTTTTATCGGCCAGAGGCCTGGGGCGACTTTAGCCCCCAAAGCCCACTCCGGCTACAGTTTATTGTACGCGATGGGGGGGTGAAAGTTCCAATAATTTATTCGAATTTTTCAAGTTTTTCTACAACTGGGGCTAAACGAGGCTCATAGGCTCACCGGGGCGGCTGCCCCGGCGGTAAATCGTAATTCCTTTGCAGCCAAGCTGATACGCCAGTTTATAGGCCTTTTCGACGGCGGCGACCGTGGCTTTCTCGCTGAAATTGATGGTCTTGCTGACGGCGGCATCGCAATTTTCCTGGAAGGCGGCCTGCATACGGACGTGCCACTCAGGGGCGATGTCGTAGGCGGATTTGAAGATTTTGCGGAATTTTGCGGGGATTTCGGGGATTTTCTGGACGCTGCCGGTCCTGGCGATGCGGTCGGCCAGCTTCTTGCTGAAGAATCGCTCTCCTTCGGCTATCTGCCTGAAGAAGGCGTCTATTTGGAGCAGTTTGGCGCCGGACAATATGTGGCGCAGGAACACGAGAGAATAGACCGGCTCGATTCCGTTGGAGCAATCGGCAATGATGCTGATGGTGCCGGTGGGGGCGACACAGGTGACGGCGGCGTTGCGGATTTTGATGTTCCTATTGGTCCGCCAGATGCTCTCATTCCAGTTCGGAAAGGGCCCGCGAAGGTTAGCCAGAGTGGAACTGGCCTGGTGGGCGTTGGAGTTGACAAAGCTCATCAGTTTCCGGCCAAAATCGACCGCCTGCTGCGAATCGTAGGGGATGCCGAGCATAAACAGGCAGTCGGCAAAGCCCATGACGCCGAGGCCGATTTTGCGATTGGCCTGGGCCAGCCGGACGGTATTTCTCACCGGATAATTACAGACATCGATGATGTTGTCGAGGAACCGGACGGCGAGTTTGACGGTTTCGGCCAGGGCGGGCCAGTCGAGTTGTGCCTGGTTGTCGGCGAAGTTGACAAACCTGGCAAGATTAATGCTGCCGAGGGTGCAGGCTTCGTAGGGCAGCAGGGGCTGCTCGCCGCAGGGATTGGTCGCTTCGATGCGTCCGAGAGCGGGGGTGGGATTGTCACGGTTGATTCGGTCGATGAAGACGACGCCCGGTTCTCCGGTCTTGTGCGCACAGGCGACTATCATTTTCCAAACGTCACCGACGGTGTGGAAGCGGCCGGCGGATTTGCCGGCGGGGCGGGATTTGGCGGTCAGCTTGTGCAAATCGTTTATTGTGTAGGTTTCAATATCAATCTTCTTTGGCAGCAGATATTTCTCGCCGGTGCGGGGATTGACAACGACGTGCACGGATCGCGGCGAGCGGGACAGGGTCTTCATCCAGTCATCGCCGATTTTGACGGAGATATTGAAGTTGGTAAACGCTTTGAGGCTCTGCTTGGCGTGGAGGAATTTCAGAATGTCAGGATGCTCGACGCCCATTATTCCCATGTTTGCGCCCCGGCGAAAGGCGCCCTGTTGGATCGCGTCGGTGGTTTCGGAAAAGACACGCCAGAAACTGATTGGTCCGGAGGTGGTTCCGCCGCTGGATGCGACGCGGTCGCCGGTCGGCCTTAGTCTGTCGAAGGAAAAACCTGTGCCGCCGCCGGCCTTTTGAATGAGTGCGGTCTGCTTGACGGCCTCGAATATGCCTTCGATGCTGTCGTCAATGGGCAGAACGAAACAGGCGCTGAGCATTCCGTTGGGCCGGTTGGCGTTCATTAGGGCAGGAGAATTGGGCAGAAACTTCAGCGAGGCCATCAGGTCGTAGAACTTTCTGTGCCACTGATTCATATCACCCGAGGTGGCACCGTATTTCGCCTCGGCGCCGGCGACCATCGCCGCGACCCTGCTGAGAAGCTCAGCCGCCGTCTCAATGCAGTTGCCCTGGTCGTCTTTGATTAGGTAGCGGGCCCGCAGCACGGCCAAGGCGTTTTCACAGAGAGCCGGAGGAGCGCCCGGTGCAGGTACGGGTTCGAATTCAGGCATAAGGACTCCCAAAAATCGGTACGTCGCCGGCAGGCACACTGTGACCAGTCATTTTGTCACTGGCTGTCGCCGGATTCTTCGCCCTGCTCGGGCCGACAACAACACTCTGTATCTGTTTTCGTATATGCTTTGAGCCATCTCACGCGAAAGACTCTGCGAATCTTTTCGCTGAACCGGGCGCCGAGGTGCTGGGTGCTGGTCTTGAATTCCGCGCGGCGCAAATCGGCTGTGCCGGGCCTGCCCGACAACCTGCCGAGCAGAGACAGTACCCAGCCGGCAAGTAATCCGAGGAACGAACCTATCTTCGTGCGACCGGACATTTGTTAGTCGATAACATTCGGTTGTCGGTATATGGTTGATAAGGTGCGCTGAACATCGCTATCTCTGAACCGCACGTTTGAGGCCGGCGAGCAACTCTTCGCCGGTGCGGCTCTCAAACCGCGATTCCCCAAAAAGCTGGTGCCTTCTCAGTATTTCGGCAGCGGCATCGTAATAAGTCTGGACGGGCCCGATGCCGCCTTCGGCGGCGCCGCTGGTTCGATATTCACCCTCCAGAAGCCAGGAGCTTACCTCGTCGTCGTATTCTGCGGGGTAAATAACGGCGGTTACGAATTTCTCATCACTGTATTTAGCCAGGTGAACCTTGGCGCGGCAGGGTGGAGCGGTGCATACGGCAAGATTAACGAGGTTCTTGTAGTCAGCTTCGGCGGTTTCGAGGTCGCGCGCATAGAAGAACATCCCGGCTTCGAGCTGAAAAGTCTCCGTCGGCACGCCCTTTAGCTCCAGTCGACCATCCGGGTATGCCTTATGTATCTTGTAGACCTTGCAGTCTCTATATCTTTCGCTCTCCAGCAGCTCGGCCACTTCCTGCGCAGTAAAGCCCACACCCGCCTGCTCGCCGAAGTCGAAGATATACAGGCCGACATATTTTTCGCTATTTTCCAGCCTGGGTAGTTTCATCAGGATTATTATAAACGCGCGATATATCAATTTCACGGTTTTTTTGCAGGTTCTATTTGTCCGGGCATTCATCAGCGGCCCAGCACGGCGAGCAGACCGACGGCGATGCCGTTGTGCATAGTGTGGGAAAGGGCGGTCACCCAGAAAGCGGTCCATCTTGATTTTTGCCGCCAATGGACATAGGTAAAGGCGAAGTAAAAACCGCCGACCATGCCGGCGGAGATGGTGGTAATGAAACCTTCTGGAATATGACAGGCCGTAAATACCACCAGCGAGACGATGACCTGTACCCTAAAGGATGCCTTGAGTTTCCTCGCCACGAATACAGGCAGGGCCTGCAGAAGCAGTGTTTCCACCGGTGGACCAATCAGAACCGTCACCAGGAATATCACCCACATCGGCCATTCGAGAAATTCGCGCTGGGGCCCGCCAAGGATAAGGGCCAGGACAGTAGCCGCCAGTAAACTGAGCACGGTGCCCTCAACGGCTATTCTCCAGCAGAAGTCCCACGGGCTTCTTTGTTTGTACCTTTCAAAATGTTTTATCAGCCAATTCATCTCTAACTGAGTCCGCACACTTAAAGGAGTCTGTTATCGAACCTGAACTGGACGATGGATGGTATTATGAGCAAAGCACGAGTTCGAGAATATCCCTCAGATTTTCAGTTTTGCGAATTTTCTTTTACCGACCTGGACGACCATGCCGGATTGGGGCGTGATTTCGGCGTTTGGGTCGGTGATTTTTTTTCCGTCGATGGTTACGGCCGACTGCTTTATCATTCGCTTGGCCTCGCTGCTGCTCGGAACGAGCCTGCAATGAAGGATGAGTTTGGCCGCAGGAATCGATGCGCCGGGTATTTCAACTTCCGGGATTTGGTCGGGCAGCTGTTTCTGCGCAAAGACCTTTTCAAAATGCGCGGCGGCGGCTTCGGCGGTCGGCCCATCGTAGAAGTCGGCGACAATGGTCTTGCCCAACAGGACTTTCGCCTCTTTGGGGTGGGTTTTGCCGGCATCGACAAGCTCGGCGATTCTCTCGGCCTCCAGCCCGGTCAGCAGCGTAAAGTAATTTCCCATCATATCATCGGAGATGCTCATCACTTTGCCGAACATATCATTGGGCTCGTCAGTGACGCCGATGTAGTTGCCTTTTGATTTGCTCATCTTCTCTTTGCCGTCGAGACCAACGAGGATGGGCATAGTGATTACGATCTGGGGGCTCTGGCCTGCGATACGCTGGAGGTCTCTGCCGACGAGGTTGTTGAAGGTCTGGTCGGTGCCGCCCAATTCGACGTCGCTTTCGACAACGACCGAGTCGTAGCCCTGCATAAGGGGATATAGGAATTCGTGAATGCCGATGGGGTCGCCTTTCTTATAGCGCAGCTCGAAGGTATCTCTTTCGAGCATTCGTGCGACGGTCATACTGCCGGCGAGCTTGATTATATCGGCCAGGCGCAGCTCGGCGAGCCATTCGCTGTTGAACCTGACTTCGAGCTTCTGTTCGGAGGTATCGAGGATTTTCCCGGCCTGCTGGAAATAGGTCCTGGCGTTTTCTTCTATTTGCTCGGTTGTCAGGACGGGCCTTGTGGCGGTCTGTCCGGAGGGGTCGCCGATACGGGCGGTGTAGTCACCGATGATGAGGACCGCCTTATGGCCGAGGTCCTGGAACTGCCGCATCTTTCGCAGCACAACGGTATGGCCGAGGTGTATGTCGGGCGAGGTCGGGTCGAGGCCAAGCTTGATTCTCAACTGCCGGTGCGCCGTGTGGGCCTGGGCGAGTTTCTCGGCCAGCTCGGCCTCGGTAAAGATTTCAATGGTGCCGCGCTTGAGCAGCTTAATCTGTTCCGATCCTATGGTGGTCATGATTTTTCCCGATAAATGAATCAGCTCAAGCTCGGAATTATAAGGCATCTGGGGCAAAGAAGCAAGAATTCGCTTGACAAAAGCGCCGGCGGCCGAGAATCTTAAGGCCAGTGCGGTATCAATATGTCTGTCCGTTTGGCCGGCTGTCGGCTGGTCGGGCGGGAGTTTGTTCGGGCGCGTTGGAATAAGATTTCTTTTTCAGTGCGGGAAAGGCAGGTGAAGAATGAAGAGCGGAGCAGATTTTGCTGTTGGGCTGGTTTGCGCGGTGGTTCTTTGCGGCGGTGCTTTCGGCGAGGTGGTGGTGCCGCACACCGAACAGCCCGGGGTGATCGGGACCCCCAACCCGATGCTGGCAGGTATTGAGCACGTACATGTGGTTATCGAGGCGCCGGACGGCGAGCCGAACAAAGACGGGCTGACCTGGCGGCAGCTTGAGGCAAAGGTAAAGCAGAAGCTCTACGAGGCCCAACTGCTGCCGAAACATTCGGCGCGCGTTCAGCAGGGGATTATTCCCAGTCTGCGGGTCGACGTGGATATGCTGAAGCTGGCCGAGTCGGGACAGTACGTGTTTCGTGCTCAGACCTGTCTGGCGACAAAAATGCAGCTTAGAAGTCAGGGCCCCCATTTTGTTCAGGCGGATATCTGGAAGGTCGCGCCCAAGATGGAGGCGGTGCCGACAGGTCAGATGCCCGGTCGGGTGACGGATGTGGTTTTGGAGCAGGTGGACACCTTTATCCATTGTCACCTGGTGGCAAATCCTGAAGGCGCTGGGGCAGAGGATGCCAATTCGGTCACTGCGCCCATGAGGCCGGGACCCGAAGTGGTCGCCGGGCCTGAGCTTGGACAGTATAAATATGTGGGCTCGCGGAGAAGCGCGGTTTTTCATAGGAGCGATTGCCGCTGGGTCCAGAGGATAGCGCCGAAGAACCTGGTGGGCTACAACAGCCGGGCCGAGGCGCTGCGCGCGGGCAAAAAGCCCTGCAAGCGCTGCAAGCCCTAAGCAAGAATGTCGAGGAAGCATCGTGTCCGAGGAAAAAGACGTTATTTTCCGGGAAGTGCAGAGATTCAGTCTGTGGCTCCGTTTGTTCTTCGTCGCCTCAATGCTCTTCGGCGTGGTGATTATGGTCTATGGGAAGGCAACAAGCGGGTCGCTGACCGAAGCGCTGTCAATTGTTGTTACGGGGGGCTTGGCGCTTCTGCTCTTGGCGCTGGCGGCTTTTTTCTTTCTGATTAAGCTGGAGGTCGAGGTTCGGACCGACGGGCTGCATTTTCGGTTCTTTCCACTTCAGGTCCGTTACAAGAAACTCACCGCCGATGAGCTGCTCGAATGTTATGTGCGGCAATACCGACCCATCCTCGAATACGGCGGGTGGGGCATCAGGTGCGGCTTCAGAGGGGGCAGAGCCTACAACGTCAGCGGCGACCGGGGCGTACAGCTCCTGTTAAGCGACGACAGGGAACTACTCATAGGCTCTCAGAAATCCGAGGAGCTTGCCGAGGCGATCAGCTCGGTGATGCAGCGCCGGGGTCGTTAGGAATTAAAGACTCGGCGGCAGAGCGATAAGAGCGTTTATTTTCTTCCATGTTTTCTGCGGTAAGGTGGTGAAGCCATGCCGCGGTCTTCTTGAAAACAACGCCCGAGCTTCCGGCGGATTCAGCACAGGCCGGCAGTCGCGGGTGGCTGCCGACACTCGAAATGGGCCAATCATAGCGTCTGAGGCACTCTCTGCCAGGTTTTTGTCGCAAAATGGTTGGAAATCTGCGCAAGAGGGCGTTTACTTCTCTTTGAATAAGCGGTAGAATAGGGCTATCAGCCACGAGCCGTTTCTGCCGTTTCAGGGCTTGTGGAGACTGGGAAGAGAGATTTTCAGCAGGGAAATCAGAGATTTGAGGAACAGAAGGCTGTTTTTGCGCATCTTTTCTTTGGTACAACGACAAGAACGGTCAGGAGGATGCCTATGAATAGGGCAAGAGGTTTTACACTGATTGAGTTGTTGGTGGTGATTGCCGTCATAGCGGTACTAATGTCGATTCTGGTGCCGGCGCTGGAGAAGGCCCGGGCCCAGGCCCGCGAATCTGTGGGGGCACAAAACCTTCACCAGTGGTCGCTGGTCTGGAGCATGCTCACGGATGATAACGACGGCAAGTTCTATGACCGCCCCACGTCGATATATTGGTATAAGGAAGTGCGAAAATACTACGCGACGGCGTTGAAGCCGGAGATATGGCTGTGCCCAAATGCGACGAAACCGTTCAGCGAGGGAGGAAAAACGCCCTATGGGGCGCTGGATTGGTACGAGGATGGTGAGCACTGCATCTCCAGCTATGGCATAAGTCTCTGGATTTCAAACGGAGGTACCGATAACGACCACTTCGAGAACAATTGCTGGAGGACGCCGAGTGTGCGGGGCTCGGCTTATGTGCCCATAATGTTCGATTCGGACGAGTGGGACGTGCAGCCGGAACCGTCAGATGAGCCCAAGGCAGCCGAAAGCATCCCCTACGAGTACGGTGTTAACGAGATGCAGCGCTGCGCCATCAGGCGGCACACGCCATACAGCATAAATATGCTGTGTATGGATTGGTCGATTCGAAAGAAGTCTATTAAGGAATTGTGGCTGGTTCCGTGGCACAAGGACTGGCCAAAGTCCTGCGACCACCTTCCGGCGGTGTGGGAGGATCAGCCGGACCATTGGATGAATGTGGCACCGGACCCCTGTCCGTTGTGAGTTCTTTCAGTAAGAGTCACTGCGGGCAAGAAGAGGCTGGTTTTGTGAAAATCGGCCTTCTTATGTGTTTGAGCTGGCTTGGGCAGCCGAAAAAACGCGCCCACACAGCCCAACAGAATTATTATCAGGGTTTTTGCCCTTCCCACCGGAGTCTGCACTGTGGTATAATTAAATCTAAAATGAGCCAGTAGGCGAGTTGAAGTGCTGGCTCCAAAGACAGGAGAATGCCGAATTACTATAGGTAGAACAGCTTGCTCATTATAGAGGTATAATACTATTATTATAACCTGCTGAGACAGGAAGACAGGAGGCTGACAATGAGCAGGCGCAAAG
>Ga0180438_10010239_pt1 | contig 11533 bp, 6 predicted proteins | sample SS_ome_12_FD_132455 | JGI IMG/M metagenome (GOLD analysis project Ga0180438, IMG submission 132455) | Hypersaline lake sediment archaeal communities from the Salton Sea, California, USA - SS_3_D_2 metaG | ecosystem: Environmental > Aquatic > Non-marine Saline and Alkaline > Hypersaline >...
CGAAACCCCGGCTGCTTCGGACATTTGTCATCAGGCCTCATCCCATCTCCTCCTGGCACGCATTCTAACCAAACCAGTATAGCACAAAACAAAGACGAGAACAATCCTCAGTTTCCCCTATGTTACCGCGTTCTCATTGACAGGGCAGGGCATGTCGGTTATAATTGAACCCGCGTTTTTAGCCGCAGAGAGGAGAAGAACCATGAAGCGCTCGGAAAGGCTGTGGCTGGCCTTTGAAAAGTTTGCGATCTTTTTCTCCTTTATCGTGGTTTTCATCCTGGTCATGCTCGCCTTGGTCTTGGCCTACAGCACCTGGCAGGTATTGCCCACCCTCCAGGCACTCCGGGATGAGATAGCCTGCCCGCTCATCAGCGACGTTGACGGACTCGTAGCCGATTTGGAGAGTGTGGTTATCACCAAGACCATCCCCATCAGCCAGACCATCCCGGTCCAGTTTGATCTCCCAATAGAAAAGAACCTGACGGTGGAGCTGACCCAGGATGTCGACCTGAGGCGTCCAGCCACTATGGTGCTGCCCGCGGGGGGCGGTCAGATCAATGGCACAGTGTACATGGTGTTGCCCAGAGGCCAGGACCTGCCGGTACACATGAAAATGACGGTGCCCGTCAGCCAGACCTTGCCCGTAGAATTTGACGTGCTGGTTGCCATCCCGCTCAGGGAAACCGAGCTGGGCTTGGTCATAGACCGGCTCGAGGAGCTGCTGGCTCCCTATCTCGACCTCCTGGACAAAACGCTCAAGTGTTCAGCGCCGTAGGCGCTTCCAAACCACGGCCCTTGTTATCTCTATCCTGACAGGAGGAACCGTGCCACCCATTGCCCGGACCTACATCAAGACTGCTTTCGCCTACTTTGTCAGCGCCTTTGTGCTGGGTGCTTTGATGATGCTCGATCGCTGGTTGGGCTTCAGTCGCTGGCTCAGGGTGGTCTACCTCAGCCAGTTGCACCTCCTGGTCGTCGGCTGGATCACCCAACTCGCCATCGGCGTCGCCTATTGGATGTTTCCTCGCTTTCTGAAAGAGCAGGATCGCCGTCCCCGGGGATCCGACGCGCTGGCCTGGGCAGTGTATGCCTGCCTGAACATCGGTCTGTTGTTACGCTTCCTTGTGGAGCCCTTCTACCTGATGGGACCCAAGCCCTGGCTGGCAGCCACGATGGCCCTGTCGGGTGTGTTGCAAGCCCTCGCCGCCGTGGGCTTTGGGCTGCTCATCTGGGACCGCATCCGGGCTATGGAACCGTAGGAGGCCGCTCATGCCAGCCACCTCTCGTGCCTTTGTCAAGGCCTCAATCCTGTACCTCTGCTCTGGGGCCATATTAGGCGCCCTGCTGCTGATCAACCGCTGGGTTCCCTTGGGTTCGGCGATTCCAGCCCTGAGGGTCCCCCACATCCAGGCGCTCATCGTGGGTTGGTTGACTCAACTCATCCTGGGCGTAGCTTGGTGGCTTTTTCCCCCTCTCAAGATCGGCCTGCGCCCTGGGGAAACACGGCCTGTGCGGCGCGGCCAGCAGCAACGCGGCAACGAACCCCTCTTCTGGGCAACTTTTGTCTGCCTCAACGCCGGTATTCTGCTGCAAGTGGTCGGGGCACCCCTCTATAGCTGGACCAGGATTGACCTGTTCAACGTCCTGGCCAGCATCTCGGGCTTGTTCCTATTGGCTGCAGCCATCGCATTTGTGCTCAACATGTGGGGCCGTGTACGGGCGTTGGGCCGGGGCAAATAGGGCCTGGTGAACCATTGGCCTCCCAAATCCGTTATAGTATTACCAGGCGGGCACTCTGGAGAGCTGCCCGCCCTCTTTTTTCTCATGTCGCGCTGTACGTAGGCTAGACGGCGGCTGGCATCGCCTCCGGCAAGGCCTCCAATCACTACCACCTTGTTTGATTGCAGGCTCAAAACGTGGTATAGTCCGTCAGCAGTTCAGCGCAGATCCTGGAAAGAAAGATTTCATGCTGAGTTTCGTTAGCCGCCGGCTTGTGTTCATCACTATCATTGCGGTGCTCATCATCTTTTTCGCCTACCTGGGGATGGGTATGGTCCTCAACTCTGAGGCGTACGAGCCCAACTACAATTTGCTGCAACACGGCGTGAGAGCCTGGCGGGAAACACGTGCATTCCTCGCCGGCCGGAACCCCCTACCTTCCCGGGATCTCCTCCTGGAGGCCTATGTGAACTCGATGGGATTGGTGCTGGTGGCACTGGCGATCGCCGCTGTTCTGGGGTTGTGCATTGGCATCGTGACGGCCCTGACCAAGCGCAGGTGGCTGATCCTGCCCCTTCTCGCGCTCACCATCGTCGGCATCTCGGTCCCCTCTTTTTTTGCCGGCCTGCTCCTGCGCCTGGGCGAGTTGAAATTCCTGGACATCTTTGGCCGGCGCCTGGTGAGCATGGCCGGCTTTGGCTGGGACTTTGAACACATGCTGATGCCTGTGCTTGTGTTGGCTGCCTGGCCCCTCGCCTACCTCACCCGGGCGTCCTTCATCTCCCTCAGCCGGGTCATGGAAGAGGACTATATCCGGACCGCCTATGCCAAGGGGCTGACCATACCCTGGACGGTCAGTGGCCATGCTCTGCGAAACGTCGCCATCCCGGTTCTGACCGCCCTGGGTGTTTCGATCCGATTCTCCCTAAGCGTCCTGCCGATCGTCGAGTTCTTTTTTGTCTGGCCTGGCATGGGCGTCCGGCTTCTGCAAGCCATCAACCAGCGCCAAGCCACTGTCGTTGTTGCTCTGGCCCTCGCCCTTGGATTGACCATCCTGCTCGTCAATCTGAGCCTGGACGTCCTCTACCGCATTGTCGATCCGCGTACGAGGGATGCCTGATGGAGTTCCTCAAGAACGTCCTCGGCCAGCTACTCAACCCCAGGTCACACCTGGAGAGACTGTATCGCTCCGATCTGGAAGCCGGCGCTGATACCACCAGCAGCGTTCCCATAGTCACTCGGGGACGTTTGCGTCCCAGGCACATTGTGCGCAACTTCCCTTTACTGATCGGCACGGCCCTGGTCGCCGGTTTGTTCCTCCTGGCGGTTTTTGGCCCTCTTTGGGCGCCCAAGAACCCCTACATCGCCAGCGCACATATCGTCCCCCACTATGACTTCCAGCAGGATGAGTACATCCGACCGCCTTTGCCGCCTTCAGACGAGTACCCTCTCGGCACCGACCGTTGGGGCAACGACCTTCTCAGCCTGATGATGCATGGGGCGCGCAACACCCTGGTGGCCTGCGCATTTATCACCATGGTGCGCATCCTCGTAGGCCTGATCCTGGGGGGCGTGGCGGGTTGGAACGAGGGCAAGACCTTCGATCAGGCAGTTATGGCCCTGGTGGTCGTCATTACCTCAGTGCCGATATTGATCAGCAGCATGATTCTGATCTATGCCCTTGACATTCGCAAGGGACTGCCTGTATTTATCATCGCCCTATCGGTGATCGGCTGGGCAGAGATCGCCCAGTATATACGCAGCGAGTTTCTGGTCCTGCGCAGGGCTCCCTTCATCGAGGGGGCACGGGCCACCGGCCTGAGTGGATTTGCCACGGCCGTCCGCCACGTCCTCCCCAACGTGCTCCCCTACCTATTGGTGATCACCTTCCTGGAGATGGGTGCCGTGATGATGCTCCTGGGTGAGCTGGGCTTCATCGGGGTTTTCATCGGCGGGGGGAGCCGCATCCCCGTCGTCACCGACCCGCTCGACCTTGGGAGCTACGACCTCGTGGGCATCCCCGATGTGCCAGAGTGGGGCGTCATCCTTGCTGAAGGCTTTCGCTTTCTGCGCTACAAGCCCTTCGTCGTGCTCCCACCTGCGCTGGCCTTCTTTATCTCTGTGGTTGCTTTCAACACCATGGGCGAGGGATTGCGGCGTCTGATCAACCAGGCCGGCTTTAGCACCGGCTTTCTCCTGCGCAAGCGCATGGTGCTGGTAATCGCGGGTCTGACCCTGGCCACCCTCTTTATCATGAACAACACCGGGCCCGCGCCCTGGTATCAACGGGTAGCCGACGCCTTTAGCGGCGACCAGGCCTACGAGCACATAGAGATTTTGGCCGAGATGGAGGGCCGTGCCAGCGGACAACCCAGCGGAGACCGGGCTGCAGCCTATATTGCCGAAAAGTTCGAGGCCTACGGGCTGGAGCCTGGTAGGAGGCGCACCAGTTACATCGATTATCTGGAGACCCGGGTCGTGCGGCCTTTGGAGCAGCCTTACCTGGCTCTCCTGGATAGCGAGGGCCGCCCACTCCAAGAGTTCCGCCATCAGCTCGAGTTCGGCTTTGTGATCGACGGTCACGGCGGGAGCGGCGACGTTACGGCCCCACTGACCTTTGTCGGGTTCGAACTTGAGCCCGGACAGTACAATTGGGAATCCTTCAAGGGACTGGACCTGCGCGACCGGGTCGTGGTTTTGATGCAGGGCAACGCTCCACCAGACTTTGCCACCGAGGCGCTGATCCGTGGCGCGCGCGGAGTGCTCTGGATCGCCGGCGACGGTCGCGACGACATTCGCTCCCAGATCCAGCTTGCTGATTCGGACCAGCGCTACCTGGTCCAGCCCAACATCCCCATCTACCGCGTCCGTCCTTCAGTTGCCGCGGCCCTGTTCGCGCCATCAGGGGTCGCCTTGACCGAACTGTTGTTGCACGATGAGGCCGTCGACCAGTCAGGTCCCGGCTGGTTCACCAAGGACCAGAGCGCTACTGTGCGCTTGGCCCTGCATCTAAGCGAGCCCCAGGACATCGAGGTCCCCTGTGTACTGGGCCACAAGCTCGGCTCTGACTATGATCTGGGCGACCAAGTGGTCGTCGTTTTTGCCAGCTACGATGGCCTGGGGCTCGATCCCGACGGCACGCTCTATCCAGCGGCCAACCACAACGCTTCCAGCATCGGTTTGCTGCTAGAGATCGCCCGCCTATGGCAGCAGCAGGAGCTGAACGCTCGCCGCTCGGTGGTCTTTGTCGCCTGGGGGGGCGGACAACTGGACGATTCAGGCGCAAGGGAGTATCTGAACAATCGCAATAACTATCCCAGCCTGTCCGCCCGTAGCATGTACCGGGACTTTGCACCCGCCGTGATCGTCCAGCCCGACTATGTTGGAGCGGGTGGGGAGGCGCTGTTTATCCACCCAGATTCTGACCAGCGCCTGTCTTCCCTGTTGAAGGAAACGGCCACCGAGGCTGGCCTCACCGTCGTGTCGGAGCAGGAGACCGTCCTGCCCCACGATCAACTCGTGAATTCGCGGAGGACCGACTGGCTCCACTTTACCTGGTCGGATCCTGACATCCCGCCTGACCAGGACACCCTGGACCACATCGATCCCACAAAACTACAGGCGGTAGGCGAGGCACTCTCGCTGGCCTTGACCCAGATCGTCCGGCAGGCAAATTACTAGTCAGCGGCCGAAGCCATTCGGAGAGTATGGACGTGTCCAAGAAAAGTCTGTATACACTGTGGATCCTAACCGCGATTGTAGCTGTGGCCCTGTTGGCTGCGACCCTTGCCCTGGCCGCCAGGGCCAGAACCTATCAAATTCTGAATGACACGGTCTATCTGACCAGCAGAGAAGTTGCGGTCCGCCTGCACCAAGGGCCCGACGCGGAATCACCTGTAGTAGCAGCCCTGGTTCCCGGTTCAGCTGTGACCGTCTTGGACGTATCCAGCGGGGACGGCCAGACCTGGTATCACGTACAGAAAGGTGGGATGACGCCTGGTTGGGTTCCGGCCGACCATGTCCGCCTGAACCCACCCTAGAATCAGCGTTGGCTGGATAGCGAGCCATCCAGCCAATAGGAAATCATGTCCAAAAGCCAGAGACCGTCACGCATCGGGCCGGTGCAGGCCCAAGAGCGAATCGAATTCGTCGACATCCTGCGGGGCTTTGCCATACTCGGCATCCTGGTCGCCAACATGGCTGGCTTCGCTGGCTTTTCGAACGACCCCCAGGCCTGGACCGATCCCCTGGATCGCGCCATCCTGATTCTGACCCGTTTCCTGGTAGAGGCCAAGTTCTATTCCCTGTTCTCGTTCCTGTTCGGGTGGGGCATGGCCGTGCAGATGGCTCGCGCCAAGGCGCGAGGTACCAGGTTCGCGCCGCTCTGGCTGCGCCGGATGCTGATCCTCCTCATCTTTGGCTTGATCCACGGCCTGCTCATCTGGTCTGGAGACATCCTGACCCTGTACGCCCTCTACGGCATCTTGTTGCTACCATTTGGCAACCGCTCCCAGAAGACCATCCTGATCTCGGCCACACTCGCCCTGCTCCTCTCCATTGTGTTGACCCTGCCCGGCGGGGCTTTGGATGCATTCCGGGCATGGTACGAGCATGCAACATCTTTCCTCCGCTCCGGGACCTACTCCGAGGGACTCTATGCGACCGGGACCTATCGCGAAATCACCCGGCTCCGCATACAAGAGTTCTTCTCGGGCCGTTCTTGGTTCCTCTATACCTTTGGGAACATCTTTGGCATGTTTCTGCTCGGCCTCTATGCCGGCAAACGGCGGATCTTTCAGGAGATCGATCGGCACCTGCCCCTGCTCCGCCACATCCTGTGGGCTGGCTTGGCCATCGGCGTTGTCTTCAATGGGCTCTACGTTCTGACCCTCTTAAATGCGGAACTTGTATCGCCCCAACACTACCGCATGGTGTCCCGCGGGGCTCGCACCATTGGCGCCCCGGCCCTGATGCTGTTCTACGTATCGGGCATCATCCTTCTCGCCCAGAAGGATGTATGGCAGCAGCGGCTGGCCCCCCTGGCGAGCGTGGGCCGCATGGCCCTCACCAACTACCTCCTTCAATCGGTGGTGTGCACGCTGATCTTTTACAGCTACGGTCTGGGGCTGTACGGCGAGGCCGACCCCCTGCTGGGCTTGATCTTTACTGTCGTGATCTATTTGGCCCAGATCCGTTTCAGCGAATGGTGGCTCGGACGCTACCGGTTCGGCCCCGCGGAATGGTTGTGGCGGACCCTCACCTACGGCAGATTCCAACCATTGCGCCGTGGGACTGCGCACGGCGATCATGGGCTTGCCATCTTGGACCGGCTTCGCAGGCTCGCCGCCCGGGTTGGCGCCAAGAGAGCCCTGGTGAGTGTCTGGGTCGTGCTGTTGCTCTGGGCAGCAGCCCTCGGCGTCTGGTACATCCGCCTGGAGGGCAGTTTGTCCGGTGCCACACCTCCCCTCGAGCTCCCCAAGGTTCAGGCCGAGGCCACCGCAACGTCTATCGTGACCGAGGCGGGCTCCGTCGCCGAGGTCCATGCAGGAACCGTGGCCGAGCCTCAGCCCGAGATCCAGACCACACCGGTTGTGGACCCAGTCGCCTATGCGCCGGGTCCCATTGCAGCTTCCGGTGACCTATGGGCCCTTGCTTCCACCTTTGACGCCCAGTCGGCGCTGGAACAGATCGAGACCTTGGCCGCTCCCCCCTTCTATGGACGCTATCCAGCCTCCGCAGGAGGATGGGCTGCCGGTGATTATATCGCCGAGCAATTCGCCCGGTACGGATTGCAGCCAGCCGGGGATGATGGAACCTTCTTCCAAGCCTTCCCCTTCGAGTACGTCGCCCTGGCGGCCATGCCACACCTGATCGTCGAAGCTCCTGGTGATAAGATCCACCAAGACTATGCCCTCCACCAGGACTATTCGACCGTCGTCCGGGGCTACCTGGGGCACGGCACAGCCAGCGGTGAGGTTGTATGGGCCAACAACTGCGCTCCGGACGATTTCGGCCCCCTGGATGCGGTGGGCAAGATCGTCCTGTGCCGCACTCCTTCCCTAGCAGATGCCGGGCGGAATGCCCTGGAGCACGGAGCTGCGGGCCTGTTGCTGCTGACGGATCCAGCTGAACGACCACCTGATTTTGGCACGACCTACTATGAACCCCTGGTCCCCCAGCCAATCCCGGCCTTTCTGATCTATCCCCCGGTGGTTGAGGATCTGCTGGTAGGAAGTGGGCTCTCTTTGGGAGATCTGTCTACCAGCTTTGCTACCTCCCGTCTGGCGACGCGAGCCCGGATCGAGGTACAGACCGTGGGCGCAGAGGCCTGTCCTATCCAGGGATGCCTGGGACGCAACGTCCTGGGGATGATTCCCGGGCGCGATCCCGAATACGCCGGCCAGGTTATCATCATCGGTGCACATTACGACCACCTGGGCCAGGCACCCGATGGCACAGTTTGGATGGGTGCCAACGACGACGCCTCCGGGGTGGCAGTCCTGCTCGAGTTGGCGCGGACCTGGCACGAACAGGGATATGTACCACGGCAGACGGTGCTGTTCGCTGCCTGGGACGCCGAAGAAGAAGGCCTGCTTGGGTCCACGCACTATGTCCTGCATCCCCGTTATCCCTTGCAAGACACCGTAGCCATGGTCCAGTTTGACATGGTGGGTGCGGGCGGGGATACCCTGTGGATCGACGGCGAGGGAGAGTTGGGACAACATCTCCGCGCGGTGGCCGAGGCGCTGGGCATCGAAACGGAGCTCACCCACTTTGGTCGCAGCGATCATGTGCCTTTCATGGAGGCCGGAGTCCCCGCCGATCTCCTGATCTGGCGCTTTGATGAAGCGGCACAGCCCGAGTACCACCGGCCGGTGGACACCCCGGCCATGATCGAGACCGACAAGTTGCAGGCAGTGGGCCAGATTGCAGCTCTCACGGTGTTGGGCCTCAGCGAGGGGAATTCGGCCATCAAGGATCTGCTCAACCAGCGCGCAGCGGCCATAGAGCAAGGCGACTTGGAGGCGTTTCTGGACACTTCGATCCCCGATCAGCAAGCCGTCGACCGCTTCTGGTTCGCCGAAATGCAATCCCTTCTCGACGCCTCCGCCTCAAGCCGCTTCGAGCTCGAGGCTCTGGACCTACGCGTCCTGGGCCGCGTAGCGACGGCCACGGTCAGGATGACCCTGGAGCAGGCCGTCGACGACGAGCAGGACCCCCAAGCTCGATCCGCCCTGCTCGAAGCCCGGTTCGAGCACGACGGGCAGGCTTGGCGGTGGGCTGGCCCCAACCTCGTCTGGACGGAGCCAGGCGATGGTCTCGCCGTGGCGTACCCCCCGGGCAGCGACGCGGGATTGGACGGGCTGGGGCAGCAGGCTGCCTGGCAATACGCCGAGATGGCCGCCCAGTTGGGATTGCCTGCCGGGACAGAAGCAACGCTGTTGTTATTCCCCGACTCTGGCTCCCTGCGGGCAAGCACCGCCCTTTCCCTGCCACCAGGTCAGGATGTGTGGGTCGGCGAGAGCACCGTGAAGCTGACCTACCGAAGCGACATCAGCAGCAGCCTGCAGCTAACAGATGCCTTGGTCCAGTTGGTAATGGCCGAGGCAGGGGTGACCGAAGCCGCCGCCCCCTGGCTGTGGCAGGGTCTACCCCTCGTCCTGAGGGCCAGGGGCGATCCAATAGCCACCCAGACCGAGTACCTGCCCCGCCTGCAGCGTCTGCTGGGGGCGGACTCGATCACGCCCAATGAAGTCACGGCCTGGGCCGCCGTGGACTATGTACAGCAGCATCTTGGCTGGCAGGGGTTGGGACAGTTCGTCGCCGATCTGGGACAGGCCTGTCGCGATGGCCTGTGCGAAAACGATGACGGCCTGGACCGCGTCCTCTCGGACGCCCTGCAGCTCGACGCTGTCTCTTTCGAGTCGGCCTGGCAGGATCATTGGCGCGAGCGACTCGCGGCGGCCCAGGCAGAGCTGGATGCCCTGCTGGAAGCGCGTACCGAGGCAATATTGAGCCACAACCAGACTGCATTTCTGGACACTGTGGACCCCAGCGTACCCAACCTTCTCGCCGAGGAGCAGCACTGGTTTGCTGAATTGGCCCAATATGACCTGGCGGAATTCTCTCTAACCGGCAAGCCGATCGCCCTCTTGGAGGAGGGGGGCTTAGGGGCGGACGTCACCCTGGACTACCACCTGGCTGACGCCAATTCGGTCCCCTGGGGCAAGGGGACCATCCCACTCAAAGCCCGTTTGACACCAGGTGGCAGCGGGGTCCGCTGGGCAGGCTTCCCCTTCGAGATATTGCCGGGGGATGGGGTCCAGGTCCTCTATGCAGCCGGCCAGGAGGAGCGTGCTGGCGAAATGCTGCAGGCAGCCGAAGCGCTCTATCCCCTGCTGGCCAGAGAACTCGAGATCGAGCAGCCCGCCGCTCTATTGATCAAACTGTACACCTCCGACCAGGACTTCCGTGCCGGAATTTCTCTCTCTTTCCCGCGGGCCCCGTGGGCACAAGCATGGACCGGCCGGGAGAGTTCGCTCAAGCTGTGGCTGCAGGACGACGCGACACCAGACGGGTACCGCCCGCTGCTTGCCATCCAGATGGCGCGCCACCTATTGTATCAGATGGGCGTGGACTCCGGATGGCTGGTCAAGGGAGCAAGCCTGTACCTGGCCGGCACCCTGGACGCCGGTGTCGGCGAGCTGATCTCTGCCCAGGAGCTGTACAAGCTGCTCCAGAACTTGCACCGGGGATCGCCTCCCACCCTGGAGGCCATACTACCAGACCACGAGCTCTTGGAGACCGAGTTCCCAGGAGTCCAGGCTCAGGCCTGGGATACAGTGCGCTACTTGGAGTACGCACATGGCCGGGAGGGGCTGCTGGCCGTGCTTCACAACCAGGCACAGGGACTCGATCTCGACGCCGCCTTGCAAGCGGCCATCGGCCAGACGCTGGCTGAATTCGAGGCAGCATGGGTAGAATCCTTGGGTCGTGCCCACGCGCCGGCGGCGTGGATCGAGATCGCCAACGCCTTTGATCTAGAACGAGCCGATGAGCACGTTGCCTATCTCGCCAGCCCTGCGTTGGCCGGCCGTCAGGCCGGCTCGTCCGGCGCCGAGGCTGCGGCGGCCTACATCGCCGACAGGTTCGCTGACTATGGGCTGCGGCCGGTTGGGGAAGACGGTGGGTTCTTCCAGACCTTCCCCCTCACCTACACCACGTTGCTCGCAGCCCCACGCCTGGAGATTGTGGGCCAGGATGGTCAAGACACCGAGCCCCTCGTCTACCGTCAAGACTATTTGCTCGCCTCGGGAGGGCTGAGCGGGCAGGGGAGCGCAGCGGGCGAATTGGTCTGGGTGCTCGACGAGGAGTATCGGGATATGGACCTCGATGGTAAGGTCGTCCTCCGCCTTCCTTCGGAGACGATGGATATCGAAACGCGGAGGGCCATCGAACATGGAGCCAGCGGCCTGATCCTGGTCGGTCCCAAGGAGACGGAAAAAGAGGTATGGGCCAAGACCCCACTGTCTCTCGAGGCGCCTGCCATCGATGCCATCCCTGTGCTGCAACTCACCAAAGGGGGATACGAGCGACTGCTTGAGGCAATCGGCCAGACGCACGAAGCCCTGCTCGACTCACCGCCAGCACTGCCTTTGGGAGTCGAGGTCAGGGTGGAGATACCGCTCAGTCCACCAGAGAGCGTCCAAACGGCCAACGTCTTGGGCTTGCTGCCAGGCTCAGACCCGGACCTTGCCCAGGAGGTGATCGTCCTTGGTGCTCATTACGATCATGTCGGCGACGATCCCCCCAG
>Ga0180438_10010241_pt1 | contig 11531 bp, 8 predicted proteins | sample SS_ome_12_FD_132455 | JGI IMG/M metagenome (GOLD analysis project Ga0180438, IMG submission 132455) | Hypersaline lake sediment archaeal communities from the Salton Sea, California, USA - SS_3_D_2 metaG | ecosystem: Environmental > Aquatic > Non-marine Saline and Alkaline > Hypersaline >...
ACTCACGGGGCTTCTGGTCAATGGTCTTGCGCCCCTTGGCCTTCAATTCGGCCAGGGCCTCGTCCACATCGTCCACGCGGTAGGAGATGAGAAAGAACCCCTCCCCGCGCTTCTCGATGAACTTGGCCACTTCCCCATCGGGCGCGGTGGACTCCATCAACTCCAGGGCCACCTCGCCAACGTAGTAGCGGGCCACCCGGATCTTCTCACTCTCGGACACATAGGTGCCGTCGAGCTCCAGACCCAGGTCTTCTTCGTAGATTTTCCGTGCCTTCTCCAAATCCCGCACGGCGATGCAGATGTGGTCAATGTTGCGTAGTTTCATGTTTCTTCCTTTCAATCGCCTCCAGTACCACCTCCGGCGTCATCGGAAATTCGTGGATCCAGGTGCCGATGGCGTTGCAGATGGCGTTGGCGTAGGCCTGGGCGGCCGACATGGCGATGCTCATGCCCGCCTCCTTGGCCCCGTAAGGCCCATTGGGATCCACGGACTCGACGATGATGTTATTGATTTTGGGCATGTCGCAGGCCAGGGGGATCTTGTACTCGCGGTAGGTCGGGTTGAGCAGGTGCCCCTCAGCCCACCGGTGCCCCTCGGTCAGCACCCCACCCTGGCCACCCATGGCCACCCCCGACTCGAACTGCCCTTCCACCACCATCGGGTTCAGGGCGAAACCGACGTCCTGGGCCGCCGTCACCTCCAGCACCTTCACCTGTCCCGTCTCCGGGTCCACCTCCACCTCGGCCACAGTGGTCCCAAAGGAGAAAGCCTCCGACAGTTGCCCGTGCGGGTTCTTGACCCACTCCCTGCCGTGGTCCACCCTAGGCGAGTAGTGGCCCCGGCCCATGATAGGCTTGTCCAAGATCAGCGCCTTGCGGATCACCTTGGCGATGGGAATGCCCTGCTTCGGATCGTCCCTCACAAAGATGCGCCGGTCCCTGGCCTCCAACTCCTCAACGCCAACCTCCAGGTCATAAGAGGCGATCTCAAAAAGCTGCTGTCTGGCATCCCTGGCAGCCAGCCGCACGGCGTTGCCTCCTGCAAAGGTGCTGACCATACTGAAACTGCCCGGCGCGGTGGGTGTGACCTCGGTATCAGCAGAAATGAGGCGAATGTCCTCGGGCCGCAGCCCCAGTTCCTCGGCGGCGATCTGCACCAACATGTTGTCGTTGCCCTGGCCGTTGTCCACCACGCCTGAGATCACCGTCGCTCCGCCGTCCTCGTCGAACTTGATGAAGGCCTGGGAGCCGCCCCGGATGCCCATCGGGAAACCGGTCTGCACCGAGTTGCAGCCCATGCCGATACCCCGCCATCTGGGCAGCCCTTCGACAAGCTCAGGACGGCACTCAGGACGTTGCTTGCCCCGCTTCTCCTTCCAGCCCGAGGCCTCCATCGCCCTCTTGATGGTCTCGTCCAGACCACAACTGAACACCTTGGACCCGGTGGGCGTCACATCCCCCAGCCGCGTGGCGTTGCGAAGGCGGATCTCGCCAGCGTCAATGCCCAATCCCTCGGCAATCATGTCCAACTGCATGTCAATGCCCCCGGCAAAGGCCCGGCCATGGGTGCGGATCATGCCTCGCACCGGCTTGTTGGTGTAGATGCGGTAACCGTTGAAACGCACGTTGGGCATGCGGTAGGCTTGCTCCAGACACAGAAAAGGCACCGAAGTGGCGATAGGACCAGTCGAACTGTAGGCCCCCCCGTCCATGTACAGGGTCATGTCGCGGGCGATGACCACCCCGTGCCGGTCCACCCCCGTCTTGATGTGGGCGATCATGTTGTGTCCCTGGCGGGTGGCGATAGTGTTCTCCTCGCGGGTGTAGACCAGCTTGACCGGTCGCTGGGCGCGGAGGCTCAGCAGGGCGCAGATAAACTCGCCGGGAAAGATGTCGGAGCGGCCACCAAAGGCCCCGCCGATGGCGATCTTGCGCACGTGGACCTTGTGCAGCGGCATCTCCAACAGATTGGACAGGGCCTTGGCCTTCATGTGGGGAGCCGCGTTGGGCATCCACATCTCCATGACACCCTCGCTGGTGTAATTGGCCACCACGGCCAGGGGCTCGCTCATGAAGTAGGACTCTTCCTCGGAGACAAAAGTGTCTTCTCGGACCAGGTAAGAGTCTTTGAAGCCTTGTTCCACATCGCCCACGACGACGGGCACGTGGATGTTGATGTTGCGCTCAAAGCCCTCGTGGAGGAGAGGTGCCCCGTCAGCCATGGCCTCCTCGATGGTGAACACGGCTGGCAGGATCTCGTACTCTACATTGATGAGGGTGAGCGCTTCCTCGGCGATTTCCTCGCTGGTGGCCGCCACCGCCGCCACTTCGTCACCCACGTAGCGCACCCTCTCAGTGGGCAAGAGATCCTGATCACGGGTGTAGCTGAACACGCCCCACTTTACGCCGGCCGTGTCCCGGCCGGTGATGACCACCTTGACCCCGGGCAATTTCTCAGCTTGGCTGGTGTCAATGCGCACGATGCGGGCATGGGGATAGGGGCTGCGCAGGACCTTGGCGTGCAGCATCCTGGGCAACATCAGGTCGGCGGTGAATTTGGCCTCCCCTGTCGCCTTGGGAGGGGCATCAATGCGGGGCATTCGGGTACCGATGAGATTGTACGATGATCTTGTCGCTGAACCAATGGAAAACATGGTCAACCTCAACGAGCAGAAGAGAGATGCAGCGTCTCTCGGACTGAAACCAGGAGTGGCAGGCGCAGAAATGCATCAATGGCAATAGCCGCAAAGAACACATGCTGCGGACCGATATGCTCCCAGATAAGCCCACCTAACAGTGGAGCAGGGATGCTAAGCAAACCACGGAAGAGACTGACAATGCCGATCCAGCGCCCCATCTGCTCCTTGGGCATGATCTCGGCTGTCATCGAGGAGGCCAGAGCCATGCTGATGCTGTTGAAGCCAAAGAGCACGCCGTGGAGCAACAGAACCACTGACGCACCTGTCCCTGACGCCGGCGCGAAGACCAGGCATAGATTGGCCGCATAGCTCAGAGGAGCTATGGCAAAAAGCAGCTTCTTGCGGCCATAACGGTCGGCCAGGCGGCCCAACGGCATCGAGGCCAGCATGGGCACGACGGTGATGGCCATAGAGATGCCCCCGAGCATGAACTCGTTGGCCCCTTTAAACTGGTGGGCATATAGGGGCATAAAAGGTTGTGTGATAGTCCAGGGCAACTCCATGAGGCCCATGACAAGTACCAGACGTACTACGTCCGGGCCGTGCTGGAAGACCTGAGCCAAGCCTGAGAGAATGTGACGGCCATCACCGGACGCACCGCTGGTGTGGGAACCGGACAGCCGGATCAGCAAAAGGACAAAAATCCCGCCAAAGACAAGCAACTGGACTCCGTAGAGCGGACGGATGCCGCGAACGCCCATACCGCCAGACAGAGCAATGATCCAGGCCCCCAGCAACGGCGTGACAATAGCCATAAAGGATGACAGCGTCCGACAGAGCCCACGCCCGGTAGCACGCTCCTCATTGGGCAACTCCTCTGCGCAGGTGACAGTGCAAGAGGTGCAAGTAATGCGCATGCCCAGATAATAAAGGATGATACCTGCATAGAGCCAGGCCCAGTGGGGAGCGACAAAGTAGAGCAATCTGGATGCTGCCAGCAACACCGTGCCCAGAAGGAAGACCTTCTTCAGGCTGTAGTAGTCAATGAACCAGCCCGCTGGCACCGCTGCCAGAGCGCCAATAGCGTTACCCACGCTTTCCAACGATCCCAATTGCACCGGGTTGGCCCCTAGCGATGTAGCGTAGATAGAATTGTATTGTATAGAGAGGCCAGCAGCTACCCCGTGTAGCGCCCGACGCAAAACCACAAGCCTGAAATCGGGCGTCTGGCGTTTTGCAAAGCCAACGATACGCTGAAAAGGCCTTTGTAAGAGCACGAAACCCCTAACTAATACGATTATCGCCGATACTCGCTGATTTTCGGAAACTCGGCGGCCGACTCGGCTAACTGCACGATAGACCCGATGGGATGCACGCCCAGCAGCAACCGATTGCCCCGTGGGCTGACCGCGATAGCCATCCCCACCACCTGGCCAGTGTGTTGGCTGACAAATGGCGACCCGCTCATTCCGTCCGGATTGAACAACTTGTCCATCAACACCCACACGGCTGTGCCGCTAACCGATTGAACCGTCCCTTCCAAAACACGCTGGCCGCCACGGCCATTGCCTGAGCAACTGAACAGCGACACACGCTCACCAGGCTGCGGCGCGCCGCGCGGGTCTGGCATGAGAACAAAGATCGAATCAATCGGCTGATCGGCCTGCAGCAGCACATAGTCCACTGTCATATCCCCACCCGTCCGGGGGTGACCAGGCTGGCCTCGCAGCGTATCGAACTCGACTACGAAATCCGCTTGACCGGGCACGCCCATCGCGATTTCTTCGAGCGGATGGTCAGGATCGCTGAACGAGAAACCATGCGCTGGCGTCACCCCCACGATCTCGCCGTCACTCAATCGGATCAGAAACCCATGCACCGCCTGGGTATCCACCTGGCCCCGGTACCGCGCCCACCCCTGCAACCCCACCGGCCCGGCCGGCAGCTCGCCGCGCGGTGCGAGGATGGTCGGGGGCGGTGGAGTCGGGTCAGGTGACGGACCGATCCATGTCTGGCCCCTCAGCAAAGTGAAGGCTACCGAGATAATCGCTGCTACCGGCAAGGCGAGAAGCAACCCTCGCAAAACAAACTTGATGTTCAGCGTTTCAATTTGCAACCCGCAACCTGCAATCCGCTATTTCTCTTTTCCCTCTAACGCCTTAAGCACCTTATCCGGCGTGATGGGGAAATCCTTGATCCATACCCCGATGGCATCGTAGATGGCGTTGCCCACGGCCTGGAACAGATTCATGGCTCCCGCCAGGCCAGCCTCCTTGGCCCCGAAGGGACCCTCGGGGTCCATGCTCTCCACAATGATGGGATGGACGACCGGGGGCATGTCCACTGCCAGAGGCACCTTGTGCTCCAGCATGGTGGCGTTCAGCATCTGCCCGTTGTCCCAGCAGTGTTCCTCTAGCAGGCTGGCCCCTACCCCAGCCCGACCCACGTTGCCCTCCAACTGTCCTTCCACAGCCATAGGGTTGATGGCGAACCCGCAGTCATGCGCCCCGGCGACTTGGACCAGCTTGACCTGACCGGTTTCAGTATCTACTTCCACCTCAGCTACAAAGGCCCCAAAGCTGAAGGTGCCAGCATGCTGCCCCCGGGGGTTGCTGACCCACTCCCGCTTCGGGTCCACGTGGGGCATGTAGGAACCCCGGCCCATGATGGGTTTATTCTTGAGCAGAGCAGTGCGGACGATTCGATGGACAGGAACGTCCTTCTCGGGATCCTCCACCACAAAGACACGGTGATCTTTGAGGTCCAGCGCCTCGACTTCAGCCCCCAGCATTTCCGCTGCGACAGCGAGCAATTGGCGTTTGGCGTCCTCGGCCGCCGCCCGCACGGCGTTGCCAGAGACAAAGGCCGCTGCCTGGGAATAGGCCCCCTGATCCAAGGTGGTGACCTCTGAATCGCCGGAGACCAGGTTGATCTCGTCCATGCGCAGGCCCAACACGTCGGCCGCGATCTGGACCATCATGCTGTCGTTGCCCTGGCCGTTGTCCGCCACGCCAGAGATGAGGGTGGCCCCCGCGTCCTCGTTGAACTTGATGTAGGCCGAAGAGCCCCCGCGGATGCCCATGGGGAAGCCGACCATCATCCCGTTGCACCCCATGCCGACACCTCTGCCGTAAGGGAGCTTGCCCCGCTTCTCCTTCCAGCCGGACTTGACGGCCGCCTTCTGGATGGCCTCGCTGAGGCCACAACTGATGACTTTAGAGCCAGTGGCCTGGGTGTCGCCGGTATGCATAGCGTTCCTCAGGCGGATCTCCACCGGGTCAATGCCCAGTTCCTCGGCGATCATATCCAGTTGCATCCCCAACCCACCCAGAAAGCCCCGTCCATGGGAGCCGTACATGCCTCGAATAGGCTTGTTGGTATAGATCCGATACCCCTGGAAGCGCACATTGGGCAGGCGATAGGTCTCCTCCCAGACCAGGAAAGGCACCGAGGCAGCGATGGGTCCAGTTGAACTGTAAGCCCCACCGTCCATAATAGACTTGATCTCGGTAGCTATAAAGGTGCCGTCCTTTTTCACGCCTGTCTTTATGTCAACAATATGGGAGTGGACCTGGCGCACGTTAGTGAAACTCTCCTCGCGGGTGTAGACGATCTTGACCGGCCTCCCGGCTTTACGGGAGAGCAAGGCGGCAATGAATTCACCAGGAAAGATGTCGGACCGCCCTCCGAAGGCCCCGCCCGAATAGCATTTCCGCACTTTCATCTTATGCAGAGGCATCTCGAATAGATTGGCCAGGGCCTTGGCTTTGGTGTGGGGAGAAGCATTGGGCAACCAGACCTGCAGGTTACCCGAGGGGTCGTAGCTGGCCAACACAGCGTAGGGCTCAAGCTGAGTGTAAGCGTGCTCGACGGCCGTGAACCGGTCCTCGCGGACGTAATAGGCCTCCGCAAAGCCTTTCTCCACGTCCCCCACCTCAATGGGCACCAGGATGTTGACGTTGTTCTCCACGTGGTCGTGGATCTGGGGAGCTCCGGGCTGCATGGCCTCGACGGGATCAAAGACCGCCGGCAAGACCTGATAATCCACCTCGATCAATTCCAGGGCTTCCATGGCCGTGTCCTCATCTACAGCGGCCACGGCCGCCACCTCTTCCCCAAAGTAGCGGACCTTGTCCACAGGCAGCAGTTGCTGATCCCGGGTGTAGCGAAACACTCCCCATCTCACTCCCCCGGTGTCCGGGCCGGTGACGACAGCCTTGACGCCAGGGAGCTTTTCTGCCTTGCTGGTATCAATGTTCAGGATTTTGGCGTGGGGGTGGGGGCTCCTCAGTATCTTGCCACAGAGCATCCGAGGGAGGACCAAATCGGCCGTATACAGAGCTTCCCCCGTGGCTTTGGGTACTGAATCAACCCTTGGCATCCTTTTCCCAGCGACGGGATGATCATTCATGGCGACCCCCTTGAACCACCTCCGCCGCTTTCAGCATAGCCTCTACGATCTTGGCATAGCCCGTGCAGCGGCAGACGTTTCCCGAGATCGCCTGCCGGGCCTCTTGTTCCGTGGGGTTGGGGTTTTCGTCCAGCAGGGCCTTGGTGGTGAGGATCATGCCCGGAGTGCAGAAACCACATTGGATCGCTCCGTATTCGACAAAGGCCTCCTGGACAGGATGGAGCTCCCCCATGGGGGCCAACCCCTCAATGGTCGTGATCTCTTTCCCCTGAACCTCGACAGCCAGAGTGAGGCACGACCGAACTGGTTTCCCATCCAGCAGGACAGTGCACGTCCCGCACGCCCCCTCGCCGCACCCCTCCTTGGTGCCCGTGAGGTATAGGTCATCCTTTAGAACTTCCAGCAGGGTCTGATGGGGAGCGACAACGACCTCGTATTCCTCGCCATTCACAGTCAATGACACGACTCGTTTCTCCATGGATTGCTCCTTTCATTCAAAACTGGCGATGTGCGTCCGTCGAGCCGGTGACCTCATTAGGGAGCGAGATCACCTTCGGGCGCGAGTTGTTCGGATACAGCAGGCACATGTTCGCCAGCCGGTTGCTTATTGTCATTCCGTTGGACAACCATGTGAAACTATCCTTTGACTCTACGCCTAAATCGCAGTTGCCACCACCATTCTCCCCGTTCTGAAACCGGCTCCCATCCATCTGAAATCAGCATTTGCACTAACTTGTTGTGTGCCTTTTCCGCTCGAGGACCTTCCCTCTTGTCACCAGGTTGGAGCTCTATCCTTTTTACGGCTTTATAGGAAGGTGACTCTCCTGCTCTATACTTCCCTCCAGGGCCGACGGCTTCTGCCCAAAAATAGGACTCTGGGCTGCTAAATAGCCCTCCCCCTTTGCCACCGTGGTGAATTTGACAGTACTCCCATTTGAATTCTTCGCTGGGTTGCGTTCCTTGACCTACAGGCCTTCCACATTTGTAGCAAAAGTTTGCGTCATCAGGAAGTTGCGTCCCACAATTTAAGCAAAACATGCAAGCCTCCCAGGAGAAGTGCTCATTTAAACAGATGACAGGAAATACTACATTTCACGATTCATGATTCGCGATTCGCGATTCGTGCTGCACTGACTATGGCCCTTTTGGTCATCACTCGTACCATTTTCCTCCGGTAGAGGGGCGTGCTGCCGACGTTGGCCACGGGACGGGCCACCTGGTAGGCGGCCTCGGCTGCCTTGGCGATAACCTCTTCGTCGGGCTTTTTTCCCTCGAGGAGTTTGCCTGCTTCCTCCACCACGACCGGGGCCGAAGCGACGGCGGTCAAAACCACCTTCGCCCCGGCACAATCCTCCCCATTCCAATTGAGAACGGCGGCCACACCAACCAATGGAAAGTCCATAGCCCCCCGGTAGCGCAGCTTTTGGTAATCCCCTCCCCACGACGACGCAGCCGGCGCAGGTATTTCCACCTCGGTCACTATCTCCCCTGCTTCCAGACCAATGGGCTTCTCCCCTTGACCCGTGTAGAGGTCAAGCAGAGGGATCACCCACTCGCCGCCTTTTTTGGCCAACCTGACCCTGGCTCCAAGGGCGACCAATGCCGGAGCCAAATCCCCCTGATAGACTGAGTAGCAGTGGTCTCCGCCCTTGACCACATGGCACATCTCTCCACCCGTTTTGAAGCAAAGGGGACGGGCCTGCCTCCAGAACCGCGACTGATTGTAGAAAAAACACCGGGTGTTCAGGCACAGGTTGCCGCCCAGGGTGCCCATGTTCTGGAGCGGAGGTGCGGCGACGTAACCCGCCGCCTGGGCCAGGACGGGGAGTTTCTCCTGCACAAGCGGGGACTTGATGATGGTGGTCAGCCTGGTGAGGGCACCGATCCTCAGCCCCTCCTTGCCCTCCTCAATGAAATCCAGCCCAAGTTCTTTGAGGTTGAGCACGTACTTGGGGGTGAGTAACTTCTGTTTCATAGACACCAGGAGATCCGTCCCCCCGGCAATGACCCTGGCCTCCTCCCCATGTTCGCTGAGGAGATCGAGCGCCTCCTCCAGGGATTCGGGTTGGAGGTGTTCAAATTTCGGCAGACGCATTGTCGCCTCCTGTCTTTCGATTTTACCCAAACCGGTATTGCACCCCAAACCCGCCTCTCGGATAGTTCCAATCCAACGCCCCATCCATGCAGGCGATCATACAGGTGCCACACTCCAGGCAGCCGCCGAACTCTAATGCCATCTCACCGGTTTCCTGGTTGATGGAATAGAGCCGGCCGGGGCAGACGTACAGGCAGTATTTCACCTCGCACTTTTTACAGATTTCCTGATTGATGACAATGTGTGTTTCCTTGTCGAGGATAAAGGCATCCAAGCCCAGTTTAGTTTCTATGTTCATTGAGTAACTCTCCCTACCACAATAGTGGTGCTATTCTCTGCCTCTCTGTAATTCGTAAGTAATGATGTTAAGGATCATGGTCTGAGTGCCTGCGCCATAAAGCAGCCAGCGCATATCGCGGAAATAGCGTTGTATGTTCATTTCCATAGATGCACCATAGGCCCCAAAGATACGGGTAGCATCGTCAACGATCCTGAGTCCCCCCTCGGTGACATAGTACTTGCACACAGCCGCTTCCACGTTGTGGGGCAGCTTTTGATCCATACGCCAAGCTGCATAGTAGATGAGGAGCCTGGAGGCCTCAACGTCTACCTCCATTTGGGCCAGCTTGTGCGCGATGGCCTGATGCCTGATGATGGGACGCCCGTAGGCTTCGCGCTGCTGAGCGTACTCGAAGGCTTCTTCGTAAGCAGCCCGGGCTACCCCCAACCCCATAGCCGCAGTATGGACCCGGATGTCGTTCAGGATGCCGCGCAAAAGCCTGAAGCCACTGCCCTCCTCTCCACCGTAGATACGATCAGACGGGATGCGGACGTTACGGAAGAACAACTCGTAGCACCCCGAGGCCGCAGCAATCATCTTAGGAATTCTCTTCCCCACCTCCACCCCCGGCCTGTCCTTCTCCACCAGGAACAGATCAATCCCCCTGAATCCAGCTTCGGGGTCCGTCTTGGCAGCCACGGTGAAGAAATCGCATTGGTCCGCACCGGTGATCCAGCTCTTCTGCCCGTTGATAACGTATTCGTTGCCATCGCGCACAGCAGTGGTCTGTATGGCCCCCAGGTCCGTGCCGCCGGCCGGTTCCGTCATGCACATGGTACCGTATCGTTCTCCCTTGATGGCCGGGATGAGAAAGTCCCGCTTCTGTTCGTCGGTACCGAAGCGGTACAGAAAGTCGGTGCCCATCAGACACTGCATCATGGCCCTGGCCGCCGTGCTCACGTAACAACTAGACATTTCCTCGACAAAGATGGCGAACAGGATGTTGTCCCCACCCTGCCCTCCGACCTCCTCTGGATAGCGCAGGCCATAGTAGCCCTGCTCGGCTATCTTGTCCATGATGTCCTGCCGGATCTCTTTCTTTTCCTCCATCTCCGGAATGTATGGTCGGATATACCTGTCGGCGAATTCACGCACGGTGCGACGGAAAATCTCTTGTTCGGGGGTGAAACTGAAATCCACTGTTGACTCCTTTCGTTATGACAAGTTACCAACTTGTCCTACAATCCCATTTGACCGCTGATGATAGTGCGCAGGATCTCCGAGGTCCCTCCGCCCAGCAGCAGAAGCCGGGCGTCACGGAAGTAGCGTTGCACGTCGTACTCCATGGCGAAACCATAGCTGGCAAAGATGCGAGTGGACTGATCGGCCAGACGGTTGGCCATCTCCGAGGCAAAGAGCTTGGCCATAGACGCCGCTTTCATATCCGGTTTCCCCTGGTCAATGAGCCAGGCGGAGCGGTAGACCAGCCAGCGGGCAGCCTCCAACTCGGTGGCCATGTCGGCCAGCTTGTGGCTGATAGCCTGGAATTTGGCAATGGGCCGACCGAACTGCACTCTCTCCTTGGCGTATTGCGCCCCCGCTTCCAGAGCTGCCCGTGCCAGCCCCAGGCTGAGAGCGCCCATCATGGTGCGGATCTGGGCCAGGATCGCCTGCAAGTTGCGGAAGCCGGCCCCTTCCTCACCGAAGAGGTTCTCGGCCGGCAGGTGGCAATCCTCCAGGATCAACTCGGCCGTCCCCTGGGCCCTCACACCCATCTTGGGAATGTCCTTGCCCACGCTCACGCCCGGCCTGTCCCTCTCTACCAGGAACATGTCAATGCCTTTGAACCCGGCCTCTGGGTCGGTCTTGGCCGCTACGGTGAAAAAGTCGGCCCGGGCAGCGTTGGTGACCCACGTCTTTTGCCCGTTGAGGACCCACCCACCCCCGTCGCGCACGGCGATGGTCTTGATGCTCCCCAGGTCAGACCCGGCATCAGGCTCGGTCATGCAGATGACGCCCATCTTGTCGCCGCGGATGGCGGGGACCAGCAACTGCTGCTTTTGCTCCTCGCTGCCAAAGCGGTAGATGAAATTGGTGCCCATCAAG
>Ga0180438_10010243_pt1 | contig 11528 bp, 11 predicted proteins | sample SS_ome_12_FD_132455 | JGI IMG/M metagenome (GOLD analysis project Ga0180438, IMG submission 132455) | Hypersaline lake sediment archaeal communities from the Salton Sea, California, USA - SS_3_D_2 metaG | ecosystem: Environmental > Aquatic > Non-marine Saline and Alkaline > Hypersaline >...
GTGATGTCGACCTGATGGGTAACCAGAATCAGGTTCGGTCCGGTGAACGCTCGACTGACAAAGCGCCGAAGTTTTTCTGTCTGCTCCCGCGACGTAGATCGATCAGAGAAGAAAGAATTGAGGGCTGAATACTCCTCAACAGGACCCAGGTCGAGGAGCTTGGCAGTTTCACGGCAACGGCACCATTGGCTGGTAAACACGCGTCCAAACGGCACTCCACGAGTTCGGAATGTTTCTCCGATCATGCGAGCCTGCAATCGCCCTTACGCAGACAGGTTTCTCTGCGTCGAGCAGTCGCCGAGTCGGAAGCCTGGGGCATCCCCTGTACCCGGTGCAATGGCGTGTCGGATTAAAATAACGTACCCACCATCACGAAGCTCGTCCCAGAGCGTGTCATCGTGAGCATTGGCTGCGAAACCCACCATCAGTACCAGTAAAAATGTAAAAATGAAGTGGAGAGTATTGCGCAACAGTCTCATGAGAGCAAATTAAATACGCACCGTGTGCGACAGTGAATTTTTTATTAGACTATAATGAGCCAATTCTGGGTAGACGAGAGAATTTCAGCCTGGATTCCCCATTTTGCGATGTGAACCGGTGCCGGCCTTATTTACCAGCTCGGCCAACGATATTGCCGAATCGTTTATGAGCTTCCCAGCGTTGTCGATATCTTTCTGCTTACCGGGGTCCGAGTAGAGAAACCACAGGCCGTGCTTCATCGGAAATTGTTGCAATTTTTAATGAATCAGTTATATAATAAGAAAAAAATATAATAACGCCTATACTGGGCTTTCTTGGTATTTCTGTTCCAGAACTTATGAGTGTCTGGCAGCTCATGATCGAAGGTGCAAACCAGCTATGTTTACTGCATTAAATCTGGATAATTTTTCAATTGTCAGGCTTGCAACCCTCATCATGTCTTTGAGCATAACCGTCTTCCTTTTTAGTATCAAAGGAAAATCAAGACCCACGATCCTGCTTGCTTTTGCATTTTTCGGTTTAACACTTTTCAACCTGTCCATGTTCATTTTCCATGCTGAACCGTATTACTGGCAACCATACAATATAAAAAATCTGTTTCAGCCGTTTTTAATGGCTTTGGGCACCACCATATCCGCCTTTTCATTTTTACTCTTTTCTTATCACTTTCCTCGTTTCCAGGAAACGGAGAGGAGGGAATACAGAATCGTTGTTTTCTTCTTCTCACTGGTCAACATGGGAATCCTCTTTTCGGCATTTTTCAATTTCATCGTTCTTCAGCGGATGCAGAGCCTATTCAGGATAAATCTCCTGTACCATCGGTCTCTGGCAGGGTCTACTGCATTCCAGTATTTTCTCGTTATATTCATACTCATACGGAGGACCGAACGCCTTTCCCTCGAGAAATCGGTATCTTGGTGGCAGGCATTCCTCAAACCTTCAGGAAAAGATGCCAGGGCAGCCCGGGCACTCGGCATTGTTCTTCTGTTACCGTCTGCAGCGATCATCGCATTCCTGTTGAGATTGTTTGGGATTCTGCCCCCTGTGACAATGGTGTATATTGTGAGCTATGTCTTACTCCTCTTTTACTTCATTGTCATCGTCGTGTATCTGAGCAACACAGAGGAGCGGACCACTTTTCAGGGAAAATTGGTCTTCGGCGCTCTGGTGTTCATGCTGGGAATCATAGGACTTGTGTCGATCATCGTCGGGAGGACATATGAAAGAGAATATAGTAACAAGAATCTCATTTCCTCACCTGCGACCATCCGCTTTACACCAAATCAATATCAGAGCTATAATATCGTCCGGGTCCCGTTCTATTTCGATACTGAAACAGGTATCTCTGAAAAGCTGGAGTACGGCGAGAGCACCAGTACGGTATTGAAGTTCGCGTTTCCCTTTTACAACGAGTTTTATAAAAAAATCTATATCCTGAGCGGCCCCATGATATATCTTGGGGAACACATCAGAGAGGATGGATGGGGCGGTTACCACCCCCAACCTGCCATAGCCCCGATAATTATGAATCTTGATCCATCGCAAGGAGGAGGCGTCTATCTGAAGAGCGAAAACCAAAGGGCCACGATCACCTGGTACAAACTGCCCGAATACGATAGATCATCCGCAAACACGGTCCAGCTGATTTTGTACGATAACGGAGCGTTCGATTTCTCTTATGTGGAATTGAATCCTGATCCTGAAAATCGCTCTATTAAGGTGGATGTCACCACACCGGCGAAAATAACCGGAAGCGTACTGGGAACAAGAAGAGGAGAAAGTATTGCCTTTGAGCCGAGGTTGATTGGGATTCATCCAGGGGGAAAGAAGGTACCGCTTCAACCGATCCGTTTCTTGAAAAACCTCCCATACACGAGCGAAACACCCGGGGCCATATTTGAAGCCTATGACATCGACTATTACCGCTACCTTCATGATCGAATGTCACCTCTTGCAATCGTGCTCATTGCCTCCAGTATTTTCATCCTCTTTTTTTTCCCTCTGTTCTTCAAAACCAGTCTGATCAAGCCTCTTCACACGCTGTACCTGGGAATGGAAAAGGCGGATAGTGGAGATCTGAACGTCACAATTGATCCGCAGTGCAACGATGAAATCGGATTTCTGAGCCGATCATTCAATCAGATGCTGCAGTCTATAAAAAAGGCAGAGAGAAATTTCCAGACCCTCGCTGAAAATGCTCAGGATGCTATTCTCATACTCGGAGAGGGAAGCAACCCAATTTATGTAAATAGGAAATTAAGCGAAATCACGGGGTACGTCAGTGAAGAGCTGATGCACATCAGCTTCAATGAGATCGTTCATCACGACAAAGAAAGCTCCGAAGAGAAGAAACAGGGAGCATTCGTCCAGGGGAAGCAGGCTTCCCAACATTATGAAACCTCCATTAAGACAAAGGGTGGGAAGGAGGTACCGGTAGAATTAACTTATTTCGAAACCCAGTGGCATGGGAAACCTGCTGAGGTGGTTGTTCTGAGGGATATAACTGAAAGAAAAAAAGCAGATGAACTTGCACGAAAACGGCTTCAGCGCCTGATGCAAATGGACAAGCTCACTTCCCTTGGAATACTTGCAGCAGAGGTGGCACACGAGATCCACAATCCAAACCAGATTATTCTTTCAAACGCAGCTATTCTCCTTCGCGCATGTCCCGGCATACTTGCGGTTCTGAAAAATTATGCAGAAAGCGATGACATCCTCCTGGCTGGTTTGCCGTATGAGGAATTTATCAAGAGCTTTCCGATGTTAATTGAAGGAATTGAGGGATGCTCGAGCCGTATCGACAGGATGGTAAAAGGGTTAAAATATTTTTCAAGAGATGACATTGCACAACCTATGATCAGTCTGGAAATCAATGAGGTAATACAGAGTGCGGTGCAGCTGGTGGAAAATTACCTGAAAAGAGCCACTAAGAATTTTGTTCTGAACCCGGGTACAAATATACCAAAAATTAAGGGAAACGCCCAGAGGTTGGAACAGGTGATCATCAATCTCATCATCAATGCATGCCAGGCACTCACCACAGTGGAGGGACGAATATCCGTGTCAAGCTCCTATGATAAGGGACACAGTTCTGTCCTTGTCACGGTACATGACGATGGAATGGGTATCCCGGAAGAGCACATGGAACACATAAAGGAACCGTTCTTCACCACCAAACGCGACATCGGCGGCACCGGATTGGGACTCTACGTCGCTGAATGTATCATAAAAGAGCATAGAGGGGCTCTTTCGGTGAAATCATCTCGAGATAAAGGCGCCGTGGCCACTATTTCTCTGCCGGTTGAGGAATGAAAATGAAAATTGAACTGTTTCCAATGAATCCCGTTCTCATTGTCGACGATGAAGAGTCCGTAATTACGAGCCTTACCACTATCCTCAAGTCGCACGGTATTACCAATGTGATAGGATGCATGGACAGCAGGGAAGTGCTTTCCATGTTGAAAACACAGGATATAGAGCTGATCCTCCTTGATCTTACCATGCCTCACATTTCCGGGAACGAACTGCTATCTGAAGTTCGGGACTGGTACCCGCACATCCCTGTCATCATTGTAACGGGTACGAACGAGGTGAAGTCGGCAGTCGATTGCATGAAAATGGGAGCATTCGATTATATGGTGAAAGCCGTTGAAGAGACAAGGCTTGTGAGTGGTGTGCGTCGGGCAATAGAGCTCAGGAAAATGAAGCGCGAATATCTCGACCTCAAAGAGAGATTAATAGACAGAAACCTGAGCCATCCACACGCTTTTTCTCTCATTATCACACAGAACAAGCGGATGCATGCGATTTTCCTCCTGGTGGAATCTATTGCGAAAACAACCGAGCCGGTCCTAATCATCGGTGAAACCGGCGTTGGGAAAAATCTCATTGCAAAGGCCATTCATGAGACGAGCGGGCGAGAAGGTCCTTTCATAGAAATCAATGTGGCGGGCTTCGATGACACGATGTTTGCCGACAACCTCTTTGGGCACAGGAAGGGAGCGTTCACAGGAGCGGTAGAACCACGCGACGGTCTTGTCAGCCGGGCTCACGGAGGAACTCTCTTCCTTGACGAAATCGGCGATCTGACCATTCCTTCTCAGGTGAAGCTGCTCAGACTGTTGGATACTCGTGAATATTATCCGCTCGGATCCGACTTTGCGAAGCATACAGACTCACGGATCGTCGTTGCGACCAACAGAGACCTTGACAAGCTGAAAGCATCCGAAGCATTCAGAAAGGATCTCTATTATCGGCTGTCCACCTATGAGATCAAGATACCGCCCCTGCGTGAAAGAAGAGAAGACCTTCCGCTGCTGCTCAACTTTTTTATAGAGGAAGCATCGGAAAAGTTGTCCAAGAAGAAACCGGCAATCCCTCCGGAGCTGCTTCCCCTGCTCGAAACATACAGTTTTCCAGGCAATATCAGGGAGCTTCGCTCGATGATCTTCGACGCAATGACGAAAAAAACTTCCGGCTTCCTGCCACTCATGCCATTCAAGGAAGCGACCGGGATAAACATCAGGCAGTCCTCCATGCTCCCTACGGAAAAGCTTCTTGTGTTTATGGACAGTCTCCCCACATTGAAACAAGTGCAGAGCCTGCTCATCGACGAAGCTATGAAACGAGCGCAGGGAAACCAGTCACTGGCAGCCGGGCTATTGGGCATATCCCATCAGGCCCTCAATAAGAGGCTTCAGCGTAAACCGAAAGACTGATTCATCCAACACACGGAATTAAAAGTTTTCTCTCTCACCTGAGGGTGAACCTTGTATCCCCTTCCCAACTACCTGCAACATATGTATGACACCCACCTATGAAAGAAATTAATAAGTAATGATATATTAAGACTTAAAATCTCTTGGGCACTGCTACCATTACCCTGCGTTGCAGCCCCTCATAAACGCAACTTTCACACTCCCTAGAGCTAATTCCAAATAAATAGAGAATTAAGATGCTTCAGAGTGTGGCATGAGCTTTGCGTCATATTTGGCAGGGGAAGGAACAATGCGAAACATGATTATTATCTTCGCCACCGGAATGCTTGGGATATCGAAGGCAATACCTGTCGGAATAATGCTGAATGCCCCTCCCCCATCCATTTTCGTGATGACGGTTTTGGGTTCTTCGACAATGGTGATGGTGCTCTATGTGTGCGGCGGCTGGGTCAGGAAGATGGTAAGCAGAGTGAGCAGGAATGGTCTGAACAGAAAGAAATTGAAAACCGGTAGACTGATTACAAAGTTCGGTGTCATTGGTCTCGGCCTGCTGGGAACAGTGACCATGGGACCCAACATCACAATCCTGATGGGATTGCTGGTATTGAAAGAGAAAAGAAAATTGCTGACATGGACAATGATCGGCATTCTCCTCTGGACAACTACCCTGACCGCAACCGCTGCCCTGAGCTCAGAACTACTCTGCAGGGTCTTTTTATTCAGATAGAAAAATGACGACTGCCGAATGTGAGGCACGTCTAAACATACATACAAAGGAGGAAACATCTCGATGAAAATCTTAGAACATTACACTGCGTATCTTTTCTGGATTCTTTCGTTTCTGGTCTTCGGGACCATGCTGTGCCCGGGCGATGATACAAGTGCCGCACCATTTGCCATCGGAGAAACTATCAGGTATACGATTCATATTTCCGGTGTCAAAGTGGGAATCCAGACGGTCAAGCTTGTATCTCGTGAAAGCTTGGAAGGCCGATCCGTCTATAGAATCAGCGGGAAAATGAAAACCACCGGCATCTTGAATCTTCTCCATCAGCGCACTGAGCAGTGGGAAGTGCTCGTCGATTCCTCATCCCTCTATCCTGTCCGGATTGAGCGGAACATTTATGACAGGGGAGCACAGAGCAGCTACATCTATTACATACACCAGGAACAGAGGAAGGTGATCATCATTGATCGGATCACCGGACAGGAAAAAGTCATTCAGACCGATAATTTCGTCTTTGATCAATTCTCCTTATGTTATTTTTATAGAAAAAACCCCTGGTATTTCAAGGGCAACACCACTTTTGATTTCTTAAAAAAAGAATCTGTTGAGACAATTATTCTACGCGAAGAAGGTCTTGTACAGGTGAATATTCCAAAGTTGTCCGGCTCGGACACCACTCCCTCATTTATGTTCATAGAGGACGGGGATGAGGGAATCGAGATATACACCGGAGTAGATTCATTTTCTATTCCTCTAAAAATAGTATTCAGGACTCCGCTCTCAGACAAAAAGAAAAAAGCCGTAATTTCGCTCCTCATCAGCGACTATGCCGTTGCCACTGATGAGCAAAACGTTCCGGAGCAGTACCGCTTACTCCTGAATAAAAATATTTTAAAGGATATATGATTTCAGCTACTTCGAATACATCAATCACTGTGATAAAAACCGTGTACCGCTGCCGCTTTGAAATCTCGCATTTCTGTTCGAATCAAGGAATACATATTTGCGGGATGAACTGCGCTGGAGGCGCAGTTCATCCCTTCCTGAGAAAACACCATATTTCAAGCTGACAAACCCAGTCTATATACACACGGCATCTTTTATAACGCGAAAGACAGTTTTCTACATACGGTTGAACTTAAAGGCCACTGAGCTCCCCATGTCGTAGGCGTTCAGAGTAGAAACTCCTCTCTCTTTAAAAGAGCCGAACAGGTAGTAGTTATCACGAAGTTCGTTCTTATCCAATACCCTGAGGCCAATGACATCGAACAGCGGGTCAAGATACTCATTATTCATGTCAGTAACCTGGAAAGCTATTTTGCCCTCACTGTCAGTTTTTAAATTGGAAACAGCCTCCATCACCAGTACCGGTTTCATTCCTTTTTCTTGGAGATAGATCTCAACCATATTCCTCTCAAGTTTTCGAATTATGAGTGAATAATCCCTGTAATCGTCCGGTATGATTACAGCATCACCACCCATTCTCACTTCTGCATCATTCAATGCCGCTTTCCACTCCATGGGTTTGGCCTTGACTTCCGGCTCAACCTTCGCCACCTCTTTCTCAGGTTCCACAACTTCCTTCTTTGCCGGTTCCTCAACTTTTACTGCTTCCTTCGGCCCGGCACAGCTCCAAAAGAATGCAACCACAAGAGAACAGCAGAACGCAGTGAAAATGATTTTTTTAATGTTCATATAACCCCCCTTAAAATAAATTAGAATTTATATATACCCTTTCAAAGATGAATGAGGGCTTCTCGCTTGCCCATAGTTGCATAAATGCTGAAAAATGAATAATAAAAAATAAAAATTTTTCACTTTCCTCACCGAATTCGGAATTACGGATGGTATTCTATCATAGTATTGTGAAAATAAAAAGAAAAAAAAATTATAATGTGTAAATTTTAGATGCCCAATCACTACTGTCCAGTCATCTCATCGTAAAAAATGATTCACCCACAGAATAAAATAAAACGAGCTGGCATCAACTCAACATTTTCTTTACCCTTCTTTTAAAAAAGAGCAGCTCCCGGTATACCAGCCAGGGGCATATCCGCTTCTGTATATTTACGATCTTTCCAAGAGGAGTGAGGACTACTTTATACTTTCTCTTTTGCAACACTCGCGCAATAGACTGAGCAACATCTTTCTGGGTAATATGATACGGTCTATTGAGCGGTTTCAAAGTCCCATCAGCAGAGAGTACTCTTTTCTCAGGGTCATTCTGGACAAACCCGATGTAGATAATTCCAACATGTATTCCTGTAGCGGCAAGATCGAGACGGAGAGACTCTGCGAGCCCGGTCAGCCCCATTTTCGATGCACAGTAAGCGGAACTTTCTGGAAGCCCGGTTATTCCGGATAAGCTGGATATAAACACAAGACTCCCCATTGTCTCCATAAGATGAGGAAGTGCATACAGAGAAGCGTACACGGTTCCTAGAATATTCACATCCACAACTTTCTTGAAGACCTCTGGTTGAATATGCGAGAAATTCCCGCGCATTGAGAGACCGGCATTATTGATTAAAAAATCAATCCTCCCAAAATGATCTATGGTTTTCTCTATTAATCTTTTACAAGCCTCGCGAGAACTTACATCACCAGGAATACAGATCGCGTCTATACCTCTTTCTTCCATCTCCTTATGTGTCCTATTCAAACGGTCAATATTTCTTCCATTGAGAACAATTTTTGCCCCTTTTTCTGCCAGTGTATACGCAGTTTCCCGTCCGATGCCCATGCTCGAACCAGTTATAACTGCAACCTTGTTTTCAAAACAAAACTTCCCCATACAACTCCTCCACCTTTTCAAAGGCACCAGTAGGTTCAAAGGATGCTGATTGAGAGACATAGATGAAACATGCAAGATCGAGTGTTTGCTCCAGAAAAAATATAGATAAGGTTTTTCTTGTCAAAATAGTCGCGGTTTATGCTCTTAATGAATTGTTATCTTTTAAAATAAATATGAATAAACCCGTGAGTAACGGAGTCCAGGGATATCATTTAATCCATCCTTCTTTTTTATACCAGTCAATTGTTTCTTTCACCCCTTCTTCCAGTGTATATTTTGGAATAAATCCGAGCTCCTTTTTTGCTTTTGATGTATCAAACATCCAGTATCTGTACCGTATATCCCGAGCCCTTCTTAAATCAAACAGAGGGAGCGTATGTGTCATCTTCGAATATGCGCCAAGAAATGCGCCTGCGGTATAGAGCAGCGGGAGGGGAATTTTGAGGACAATGGTTTTTTTCTCCATCAAATCTGAAATAGTATCTGCGATTTCCCTATAACTATAGACATGTTCATCCCCGACAACGTATGTCTGGTAGAGGGCTTCATCCATTTCTGCAGCGAATAAAAAACAGCGAACGAGATCTTTCACATAAATGATATTAGTAAATCCTTCACCGAGAATCGGTTTCAGTCCCTTGGATATTAGCTTGAAATACGATGATAACCCCCGAAAATCCCGCGGGCCATACACAAGGGCTGGTCGCAATATCGTGAATGGGAGTCTTCCCTTATGTTCCATCAGAAATCTTTCCGTTTGAAGTTTGCTTCTGCCATATTCGGTGATGGGATGACAAAGATCTGTTTCTTTTCGTATCGCAGTTTTATCACCAGGTCCCATTGCGGCAACACTTGAAATATATACAAATCGCTTGAGCCGTGGACTGTTTTCCATGCACACCTCAACGATGTTTTTTGTACCGCTGACATTAACTGAAAAGTAGGATTCTAATGAGGGGCTCTTCACTACCGCTGCGAGGTGAAAAACATACTGTATGGAATCCTCAATGACTGGATAGAGAGATGACTTATCCCTGATATCCCCGTAAACAATTTTCACCTCTTTGCCTTCGATCCATCGAAGATTGTCCTCCTTGATTACAAAACAAACAACATCGTATTTATTTTCACGGAGAAGATCAACCAGGTGGCCTCCAATAAAACCTGAAGCTCCTGTCACCAGAGCAGTTTTCGGATTTCTTTGACCCATGCTGACCAGCCCAATACTCTTATACTCTCTACCACTATTACTTTAGAATGATATTTTGTCAATAAAATTGAAACACTTTGTTTTTTCAGAGAACCTCCTCTCTGTGCTTCATGGAGGCCCTGCGGTTTCAGCTGAATGAACTTTCAAACAAACGAGGGTTCGAGGTGGTGGAACGTGGGGGGCTCAAGCCTTTTCTCTCACAACAGGCGGTTTAAAATCTAATCGCCGAGCACGTCGATGCAAATCTGTTCTGTTTGAACGATTCTTCCGTTGCGCCCGGGATAGTGAGAGACGCACACAGGGATGAATTCCCTATTCTGACGACCATTGCTCGGTACAGTTGGCGACTCAGAAGCTGCAATCCTGTGTACCGGTCTGCGGTTACAAAACGCCGCATTCTTTCAGCAACCGTATTGCTTCTGCGTCCGTGACGTCGTACCAGTTCTCGTAGGCCTGAGCTACAGCGACGAAGAAGCTGGGTTTTTCGAGGACGATGAGCTCATCGACCACTCCGGCGATCTCCTGTGCTGTCTGTTCGGAAGCAACGGGCACCGCAACGACGAGTTTTTCAGGGTTCTTTTTCCGACAGAGCGCAATCGCTGCGCGCATGGTGGAGCCCATAGCGATGCCGTCGTCGATAAGTATCACGGTCCTGGCCTTAATTCGAGGGAGAGATCCTCCGGCCCGCAGGAGGAGAATTCTACGTTTGATTTCCAGCCACTGCGCCGAGAGTACTCGCTCGACTGTCTTCCTTCCGAGTGTCGACGCCAGCTTCTCGCAGATAATGAGGCTTCCGTCCTCTGCAATGGCTCCGAAACCTGCCTCGGGGCTGTCCGGCAACGGGAGCTTTCGTACCACGACGATCGAAAACTCTGCCCCGATAGCCTCTGCCGAACGCATTCCCACCTCGATACCTCCTTTGGGCACCCCGAGCACGAGCGTATCTCCGCCACGGTGTGCGTTGAGTGCCTCACCAAGCATTTCACCCGCCTCTTTGCGGTCCCTGAAGCGAGCGCAGGACGCCATCTCAGTACACATGTTCCTCGAGCTCCTCGAGTCCTTCCATTTTCGCAAGGATGGTATTTACCACTCTTTCAATCACTGGGGGCTTTCCCAGTCACCTCCACACTGTTACACAAGTGAATCGAGCCCATTCATCAATACACCTGATCTTCACGATTCACTTGTGTTGACGCACCAGCCCATCCAGGCGAATAATTCCTCTCCGTTCATCAACAGGATAATGAGAAGGCGCTATGAAGGTTGACCTCTTTTTCGCATGATCTCGATGACATTTTCCTCCTGAAGCTTTAGAGAATTCAGCGGGCCTGAGCTCATTCTTGCAGTCCCTTTCCCCACATCTCGCTCCATTGCCAAAGCAACCCAAAGCCTTACAATTTTCTGTTCATCTCCTGCCATAAAGAAAGCCCTTTATGGAACCCCTTTACAAAAACATTGTGGACAGAATAAAAAATGATCAAGCGTCTTTTTGCTATTTTGTCCCTGTACGCTTTTCCTGATGACGAAGCGAGCTTCTGATATATAAAGAGGTATAAGAAATACAAATTATGTCGTACCATTGCAGGATACAATGGAATA
>Ga0180438_10010244_pt1 | contig 11528 bp, 7 predicted proteins | sample SS_ome_12_FD_132455 | JGI IMG/M metagenome (GOLD analysis project Ga0180438, IMG submission 132455) | Hypersaline lake sediment archaeal communities from the Salton Sea, California, USA - SS_3_D_2 metaG | ecosystem: Environmental > Aquatic > Non-marine Saline and Alkaline > Hypersaline >...
CACATGGCCGAGGGGATAGCGGCCGTTGGCCACGATGGTGGCAATACCGTGGGCGGCCACCATCTTGGCGGCCTGAACCTTGGAAGCCATGCCGCCCAGTCCCAGGGGATTGGACTCTTTTGCGGCCATCTGCTCGATGCTGCGATCGATGAGCTCCACTTCCTCGACGAGTCTGGCCCGTCGATCCTCTTTCGGATTTCCCTGATACAGCCCGTCTACGTCGGTGAGGATCAACAGCAGCTTGGCCTTGACCCGTATCGCGACCAGCGCTGCCAGGATGTCATTGTCCGAAAAGACGGGCTTGAACTCAACCTCCTCTTTGTTGATCATGTCGTTTTCGTTCACGATCGGGATTACCCCGGCGTGGAGGTAGGACTCCATGATCCCCCGGATCGTAGCTTCCTCATTCTTGGAGGAGAAGTTGTGATGGGTGAGGAGGATCTGGGCAATATGGATGCCCTCTGGCTTGAAGTAGTCCTTGTAGTACTTCATCAGCCGGATCTGACCCATCCCCGACATCATCTGAAGCTCGAGAGTTTCCGTCGGCCGTTTCCTCCGGCCGGCGATCTCCATTCCCGCGGCCACGGCTCCGGAGCTGACGATCACGATCTCATTGCCCTGTTTGTGCAGCGCGGCGATTTCCCGCACTTTGCCCTTGAGCCAGCTGTAGTTCAGACGGTTTCCCCGGCTGATCAATGCGGTGCCGATCTTGATACAGATTCTCATCGCTGATCCGTGCGGGGCAGATCTCTGTGGGTGAACCGCTTGTTGCCGCCGGCGTAGTCGGCCACGATCTGACCGCCCCCTTCGAGAATATATTTGGTGCTGGTCAGTCCCTCCAGACCCACAGGACCCCGGGCGTGGATCTTGCCGGTGGAGATGCCCACCTCTGCCCCCAGACCGTAGCGGAAGCCGTCGGCGAAGCGAGTCGAACAGTTCCACATAACCGAGCTGGAATCCACATCGGAGACAAAGCGGCGGGCCGTGGCCTCATCCCGGGTCACGATCGCGTCGGTATGGTGGCTGCCGTGGGTGTTGATATGATCCACGGCCTCCTCTAAGGTATCCACTACCCGGATCGAGAGGATCAGGTCCGTGTATTCCGTTTTCCAGTCCTCCTCCGTGGCGGCTATGACCTGGATAATTCCACGGGTTCGTTCGTCCCCGCGCAGCTCCACCCCCTCAAGGCGTTCGGCCAAACGGGGCAGGTATGTCTCGGCTACCTCGGAATGAACAAGGAGGGTCTCGATGGCGTTGCAGACCGCCGGATACTGGCACTTGGCATCAAAGGCCACCTCCACGGCCATATCCGGATCCGCCTCCCGGTCAACGTACAGGTGACATACACCATCGGCATGCCCGAGAACGGGTATCCGGGTGCTCTCCTGGATCCGGCGCACCAGCTCGTTGGAGCCACGAGGGATCATCAGGTCGATCCAGCGATCCAGCTCCAGCAGCTCCCCTATCTGCTCCCGGGTCTCCACCAGGTGCAATGTATCCTTGAAGATCGGGTCCGTTGCTTCTGCAGCCGCGCGAATGAGCTCGAAGAGGATGCGGTTGGAGTGCAGGGCCTCGGAGCCCCCTTTTAGGATCACCACGTTCCCCGATTTCACGCAGAGGGTGGAGATCTGCACCAGGGCGTCGGGGCGGGATTCGAAGATCACCCCGATTACGCCGATCGGCACCGTGGCCTTTTTCAGAATCAGGCCCCGATCAAGCTCACGCGCCAGGAGGGTCTTGCCGACCGGGTCCTCCAGACGCTGCACGTCCCGCACACTCTCCACGATCTGGTCGATCTTCTCATCGGTGAGCACCAGGCGTTTGAACAGGGAATCCTTGAGCCCGGTCTTTTTGGCCTGCTCCTGGTCTTTTCGATTCTCTTCGAGAATCTGCGCACGACCCCGATCCAATGCCTCGGCGATCGCCGCCAGGGCTCGATCCTTCACCTCCGTGGAGGCGCCGGCCAGCCGAAAGCTGGCCCTCTTGGCCGCTTGAGCCTGCTCCAGTACGGTCATCGTCCCAACTCCTTGCTGCGCTCCGTGGCAGCCCGTATCGTTTTCCCGATCACCTCCGCATAATCGGAGGCTTCCAGTACCCCCCGTCCGGCCAATGTAGTCCCGTTCGGCGAACTCACCATGTCTACGAGCTTCTGCGGCTCCATGCCGGTATCGGCCAGCAGCTTGGCCGTGCCGAAAAAGGTATGCAGTGATAGATTTCGAGCCACCTCCGGCTCCAAACCAAGCCCCTTTCCCGCTGCTACAAAGGCCTCTACCAACATGGCAACGAAAGCCGGCCCGGAACCGCTCAAACCGGTCACCGCATCCAGCAGCTCTTCCGCTACCTCGGCGGCATAACCTGCCGCGCCGAGCAGCCGCTGCACGACCTCCCTGTCCGACTGCCGAACCTTGGACCCAAAGGCGTAGCCCGCGGCCATGGCTCCGACCAGACAGGGGGTGTTGGGCATCACCCGCACCACCCGAGCTTTTTGAAGCACTGCTTCGATCCGGCCGATCGGCACCCCGGCGGCGATCGAGATCACCAGACGGTCCGTATCCTGTAGCGCTTCCAGTACGGACTGGATGTCCTGAGGTTTGACGGACAGAAACACGACTTCCGAGGCCTCGGCAAGTTCACGTGGACCTTCCACGGGCTCTACGTCCGGTAGCTCTTGCTCGAACAGAGCCAGTCGATCTCCGTTGATATCACAAACGTATATGCTAACTCCGGGAAAGCGGTCAGCAATCGTCTTGGCCAGGGCAAAACCCATGTTCCCACCGCCGATAATACCTATTTTTCTCACCATACCGGGTGTTCCTTTCATTATGTGCACGTGGAGTGTAGTACATGGTCAGGGAAAAGTTCAACCGACAGGAACGGGCTCTACTTCAGCTTTTCTTTTTTGGCGGTCCCAAAATCCCGGTAGAAGCTCAAGGCGCTGAAGATCGACGGGTCAATGAGGGGGGTGCCGTGAGCGATCAGATGGGTCAGGTTGCGGGCGATCCCCGGTCCCATCATGAATCCCTGACCGCACATTCCCACGGCCAGATACAAGCCTTTGACCTGGTCCACGTGATCGCAGATCGGCAGCCCGTCCGGTGTCATGGGGTAGAGCCCCCGCCAGATCCGGCGTACCAGTACGTTCTTCAACCGCGGCAGCAGGCCGATCAAACGCTGAGAGACAACGGGCAGGAACTCCGACGTCGATTCCCGGTCGGTTCCCACGAAGATGTTCTTGGGAGTATAGCAGAAGATGATCGGACCTTCCTTGGTCTGGGCGAAGTAGAAATTCGCCGTTTTTCCCGCCGGCCCGGGCCGGAGATCCACCACCAGGGGGCCCAGAAATTGCTCCATCGGGGCGGATATTCCGGCTTCGTGGCTGTCCGGAGTCACCGGAACATCCAATCCGGCCAGGGCACCGATCTCTCGAGCCCGGGCGCCGGCGGCATTGACCACAACCGGAGCGTTGTAGCTGTCTTTATCTGTGCGTACGCCTCGTACACGCTCGGCACGGATGAGCAATCCCGTCACCTTCTCTCCAAAATGATAGGTGCAGCCGCGACTGCGGGACTCCCGGAACATGGCATCGATGGCCAGCAGCGGCGATACCTGTCCGTCCCCGGGGGAAAAGGTACCACCCAACAATCCGGTCGACTGAATGCCCGGTACCACTTCCCGAATGCTCGGCGCATCATGCCAATCGATGTTCAAACCGAAGGATTTCTGAACCGGCAGCAGATCCTTGAGAATACGCTCTTCCCGAGGGGTATAGGCGACAAAGCAGTATCCACCCTTCTTCCAGCCTATATCCTGACCGTAGGTCTGCTGCCATTCGCTAAAAATCCGCAGGCTCTCCTGACAGATCAGGATCTTGGCCGCATCGGAATGGGTGGCCCGTACCCCACCAATGGCTGCCTTGTTCTGTCCCTGGCCCACGGTGGAGTTGGATTCCAACACGAGGACCTTCTGCCCCTCCAGGGTCAAGAAAAAAGCAGCCGGAACACCTACGCTTCCCCCTCCTATTACGATGACGTCATAGCTCCGGCCCAAGGTTATTCCCCTCTCTCCTCATCGGCCGCCCCGGCGAACACCCGAAGCGGAACCTCCATCTCCAGGGGCCGTTTGACCAAGGGTGTCACCTCCTCTGGATCCACACCCTCTTCGCGGAACAGGCGTAAAATCAGATCCTGGCAGGTCTTGCCGCCGCAGGCTCCCATGCCGGTCCGCAGAGCGGCCTTGAGCTGGTTCATATCCCGACATCCCTCCCGGATCAGGTCCACGATCTCTCCTTTGGTGACCCGCTCGCAGCGGCAGATGATCACCTCCCGATCCTCAGCCTGCAGCTCGGCGGGAGTTGCCTGCTCCGGCTCGCCCAACCTGAAACCGGCCACACTCAGCCGATCGGCGAAGGGCACCTCCAGCAGGATCAGGCGACGATGATCCTGGCTCGGGGCATTACGGATGGCTATCACGGTTCCTCGCCCGACGGGCTCGCCGGCCAGCCCTACGGTGATCACCTGACTTTCCGGTCGCAGACCGCCGTTGCTGATCTCAAAGGGAAGGGTCAGGAGGGCTCGGCGCTGCTCCGGATCGTAGCTCTCGTCCACCAGCACAATGGCCAGCCCCGGACAGGCACTGACGCAGCGACCGCAGCCCAGGCAGTACTCCCCGTCGAAGGAAGGCGAGCCCGTTAATTTACCGTTCTCGGTCCTGATAGCCAGCTTGGGGCAAACCTCCGTACAGGGATTGCACGGGATCTCCTGGAGGCAGCGGATTATCGGATAGATCTTTCCGGGAAGGCTACGAGGGAAAAGCTCCTGCGCCTTACCCGGCTTGCCCCGCAAGACGTCCAGGAGCGGCTCCCACTCTCCGGGTAGGATGGTCGGCATGTCGAGCAGCTTGAGGATCCTGCGACCCTGGATGCGGCCGCTGAACATGGCCGCACTGGCCTCGGCGATCTGTTCGGCATCACCGGCGGCGAATACCTTCAGTCCGTACTCCCTGGCTTTCCTGTAAAGCTCGTTCACCGGAGCCAAGCCCACGGCAACCAGCAGGGTGTCCACGTCGAACATCCTTTCGCTGCCCGCCACGGGATGAAAGGCTTCATCGATCCGTCCGACAACTACGCGCTCTACGTGCTCTTCCCCTTCGGCCCGCAGGATCGTGTGAGAGGTATAGATGGGCACACCTAGGCGCAGCAGCTTGTCCAGATGCACCTTATACCCGCCACATTCGGGGAGCGCCTCCACCAGCCCGACCACGGTGACGCCCGCCTGCAGGGCATGGTAGGCGGCGATCAAGCCGACGTTGCCGCCGCCGCAGATGAACAGACGCTCGGTAGGCCGGACCAGGTCCCGGTTTACCAGCGTTTGAAAAGCACCGGCGCCGAACACGCCGGGCAGGTCGCAACCGGGGAAAGCTAGAGTTTTTTCACGGGCGCCGCAGGCCACCAGCAGGATTTCCGGCTCTACCAATACGTAGCGCCCCTGCCTTACAATGCCCACCTTGCCGTCTGAAAAAACTCCCACAGCGGGAGAGGACAGCCAGATCTGCACCAACTGCCCCCCAAAGCTCCGAAGCTCCTCTTCCAGAATCCGGGCGATGTCGGTACCTCGTGTGCCGGCGTAGCAGTCTCCCCGGGAACCGAAAAAATTATGAGTCTGGAGAGTGAGCTTGCCCCCCAATCTCTGCTTATCATCGACGACAAGGCAGCGAACCCCAGCCTTGGCCAGCTCGATGGCTCCCGAAAGCCCGGCCGGACCGCCTCCGATGATGAGCACCGGGATTTTGATAACCGGGATATCGGTCATTTGCGGGAGTGCATCATCGGCCGGGATGGCCGGTTTCCCCCGACAGGACTCCACCGTCATGCCGGGCTTGACCACGGTCAGGCAGGCTTTTGCCGGGCAGCCGTCGGCGATCACCATGCACTGGGCGCACTGGCCATTGGCGCAGAAGATCCCCTGGGGTGCCCCATCCTTGTGATGGCGGCCGAGGATACTGATTCCCTGGGCCAGCAGGGCCGAAGAGATGACCTCCCCTTGTTTGGCCAGATACTTCTTGCCATCAAAGGTGAAGGGTATATCCGGACGTGGTTCTATTGAGAGGATCGGATGCTTTTCGATTCGGCTCATACCCTACCCTTCCAGCAGTCCTGCCACTAAAACCGCCCAGTCCCGGACATCCGTTTCCACCTGGATCCAGGCTTCGGCCCGGGTGGCGCAGCGAAAGTGCAGGGCGCATTGCCAGCAGGGAGTGACCAGAGATTCGGCACCGGCTTCTTCGGCCTCCTGCAATCGTTTTACCTGCATCAGCTTGGAGTAGCCGGTACAGTTGGTCCAACAGGAAGTACCGCAGCAGCGGGCCGACTCCCGGGAGTGCTCCATCTCCACCAGCTCCAGTCCGGGAACGGCTCTCAGTACCTCCCGGGGTGCGTCGTACACCCCCAAGCCGCGACCCAGCCGGCAGGGGTCGTGGTAGCTCACCCGGTGAGGCCACTCGCTGAAGCGGAGCCGGGACAAGCGGTCGGCCACCAACTCTGACAGATGAAGAACCGTGGCCCCTAATTCCCCGACCAGCTCCGGGTAGCTCACCTTCAAGGTATAGCAATCCTCGGGGGAGGAAACGACCACGGTTTTGGCCCCGCTGTCCCGGATCGCCTTCATGTTCATTTCCGCCAGGCTCCGAAAATCCTCCGGATCTCCGGTCCAAAGCAGGTCATGGCCGGAAAAACGCTCCTGCCCCAGGACCACAGGTCGTACTCCCAGATGATTGAGCAGCCGGATGGCTGCCCGGACCGAATCCAAAGCCGCGGGTCGAAGCTCGGAAAAGGCGGTGTCCAGGAAAGGAGCAGCACCCACCCAGTACACAGTGTCACCCCGTCGGCGCTCCACCTGCAGATCCTCCTCACCGCCGATCCAGGCATTGCGATCGGTATTCGTTCTGCCGCGGGCATCGATTCGCTGGGCTGTGAGCATTATCCCGCCGTGGGTCTGGGAGCCGCTAAATCCCCGCCTCGCCGCCTCGCCGCGGACTGCCCGGATGAAGCGCGACATATCCCCTTCGCTCTCCGTAACCTCTCGACACAGTCCGCAGGTCAAACACTCCCAGATCAACGGGCTGCTCAGAAGCTGCTCGGGATTCCCACCGGCCAACCGGGCGATCCGCTCCGGAGAGAACTCCGGGTTCACCCCGGCCACGGGACAGAGCTCGTTGAGCCTCCGGCTGTGCTTCAGAATTGCCGGAATACCGTATTCCTTGTTCAGCTTTGACGGATCGAACACCGCTATGCTCCTGCCCAAAAAGTCGCTCGGGAACCGAGCTCCTTGATAGAGGTCTTCACCTCGAAAGCGAACTCCTCCGGCCCGGCTTCGCTGCTCCGCAGAACCCGGAGCCTGTCCGCGGGAATGCCCAGCAGCTCCAACAGCGCACAGAGACGCTGCAGATTGCCTTCGGCCACTCGGCTGCCAAAGCCGTAGTGGCACTGCTCCTCTGTACAGCCCAAAATGAGCACACCGGCGGCACCCAGCTCGAAAGCCCGGAGAAGATCTCCCGCCGACAGGCGTCCCAGGCACATGAGCTCTATGACCTTTCCCCTCGTTTCGGCGGGTAGGATCCGCAGAACCTCGCTCCAGCGACAGGCCAATATGGGGACCGGGAGCTCCCGCGTTTCGGGTTTCAAGACCTCCTTCAGACGCCCCATAATCCGCTCACTGCTGAAAAAGCCCTGATCGATCGCTCCGGTGGGGCAGAGGGAAACGCAGGTGCCGCAGCCCCGGCACATATCCTCCTCGACCCGGGCAATGAAATTACCCTCCCGCCGGTAGGCGACCCGGATGGCCTTGTAATCGCAGGTTTCTTCGCACACTCCGCAGCCCCGGCAGAGGGCCTCGTCGATCCTGACGGTGATCTTCGAGCCCCGGTAGAGTTTTCCTTCGTAACGAAGCGGGACGGAGTCTGCGGCAGCAAACTCTTCGTAGGTTGTCGATGGCACACGAAACAACATATTTGCTCCCTCATCCCCCGCTTCCAGGATGAGCTGCTTGCTCTGGCAAACCCCCACACAGGTCCGACACTCCAGGCAGGGTCCGCAACGCAGACAGCGCTGGGCCTCTTCGATAGCTTCGGCTTCACTCAGGCCTTTTTCGATTTCTTTGAAAGATCTCCGCCTGTCCTCCGCTGACAGACGGGATCCCTGATTACGGGCCCTGCGCAGCGGTGGGGGCGACTCAAGGGCCAGCTCCCGGGCCGGCTCATCCTGCCGGGCACCTTCGCCTCCGGTCTCCAGGGGCAAGCCCCGGAGGTGGCGCAGGATGGAGCGAGCCGCCCGGTGCCCCGCGGCGATGGCCTCCACCACGGTGCCGGGACCGCTGACCGCGTCCCCGCCGGCGAATACTCCCGCCCGGGAGGTCACCAGGGTACTCTCATCCACGACGAGGAGGTTGTGCTCGGAGATCTCCAGACCGTGTCCCTCCGGCAGGAAGGAAGCGTCCAGCTGCTGGCCGACGGCCGGAATCAGGGCATCGCAGGGTACCAGGAACTCCGAGCCCGGTATGGGCACCGGAAGCCGGCGGCCGCTTTTGTCCTTCCCGGCCAATCGCTGTCGGATGCACTCCACCCCTTCCAGTCTACCCTCCCGGACCACAAGCCGCACCGGGGCGGTGAGGAAGGAGAGGGTGATCCCTTCCGCTTCGCCGTCCTCTACCTCTATGGGATGGGCGGGCATCTCTTCCCGGGAACGCCGGTAGAGGAGCTGCACGCTTTCGGCACCCAGACGGGTTGCCACTCGGGCGCTGTCCACTGCGGTGTCACCGCCCCCGACTACCACTACCCGATTACCCGGTCTCTGCGCTCGGCCCAGGGCCGCCTCTTTCAGAAGCGAAACCCAATCGATCAGGCCTTGCCGCACCTCCCCCTCTCCCGGGATTCCCAGATGAACCGGCCGCTGAGCTCCGGTGGCGATAAACACGGCCCGATGCCCGGCGGCGACCTGTTCGAAGGTGACCCTGTCCCCGATGCGGGTATTCAACCTAATATCCACGCCCACAGCTTGAACGGCCGCAATTTCAATGTCGAGAATATCCCGGGGCAGGCGGTAGGCGGGGATGCCGGTGGATAGCATACCCCCCGGAATGGGAGAAGCCTCGAACACGATCACCTGGTAGCCCTGGCGGGCCAGATCGGCCGCGCAGGTCAGCCCCGCGGGTCCCGAGCCTATTACCGCCACCTTTTCGGGCCGCAGAGGCGCGGGAGAGAAGTGGGGAATGACTGCACGGCGCAGCTCGTAATCCGCCACGAAGCGCTTCAGGGCGGCGATGGCCAGGGATTCGTCAAAATCCTTGCGACGGCACTGCTCCTCGCAGGGGTGGGGGCAGACCCGACCGCAGATACCGGGAAAAGGATTGGTCCGGCGTATCTCTTCCAGTGCCTCCTGAAACCGTCCGGCGGCGATCAGAGAGACATAGGCTTTGACGTTGGTGCCCAGCGGACACTCCACGGTACAGGGGGAGGTTTCCAGGGTTTGCACCTTCAGAGAGACCGGTGCCGCCTCATCCCCAAGCCATTCCAGGGTTTTGCTCTTCCCCATGCTCCTCTCTGCTCTATGTTCACCACATCCCGGACGCCTCAGCGCTGCGCCTCCATGAAGGGATAGCGATAGTCCCGGGGTGGAAGGAAGTTCTCTTTGATAGCCCGAGGGCTTACCCAGCGAAGCAGGTTCCAGAGGCTCCCGGCCTTGTCATTGGTGCCGCTGGCCCGGGCACCGCCGAAGGGCTGCTGCCCCACCACGGCACCGGTGGGTTTGTCGTTGATGTAGAAGTTTCCCGCCGCGTTCTCCAGCCGGCGCTGCGCCTCGGCCACGGCCCAACGATCCCGGGCGAAGATGGCTCCGGTAAGGGCGTAGGGGGAGGTCTGGTCGCACAGCTCCAATGTTTCCGCGTAGCGATCGTCGTCGTAGAGGTAGACCGTCAGCAGCGGACCGAATATCTCCTCCTGCATGGTCCGGAAACGGGGATCGTCGGTAAGCACCACCGTAGGCTCTATGAAGAATCCCCGGCTGTCATCACACTCACCGCCGTAGATGATGGAGGCCTGGTCGGCCTTATTCACGTAGTCGATGTAGCCGGCGATCTTGTTAAAGGCGGCCCTGTCGATCACGGCGTTCATGAAGGCGCTGAAATCTTCCACATCTCCCACCTTGACGGTTTTCAGCTCTTCGATCAGATAGACCTTGAGATCCTCCCAGAGTCCCCGGGGGACATAGGCGCGGGATACGGCGGAACATTTCTGGCCCTGGTACTCGAAGGCGCCCCGGATCAGCCCCACCCCCAGAGCCTGGAGGTCGGCGCTGGGGTGGGCGAAAATAAAATCCTTTCCACCCGTCTCTCCGACGATCCTTGGATACGAGCGGTAGAGCTTGATGTTCTGGCCCACAGTCTGCCACATCTGCCTGAAGGTCTCTGTGCTGCCGGTAAAATGGATGCCCGCCAGCTCCGGCGAGCTCATTACCAGCGGCCCGATCTCCGCTCCTAATCCCGGAATGAAATTGATGACACCTTCCGGCAGCCCGGCTTCCTGGAAGAGCTTCATGAGGTAGTAGGCGGAGAAAACCGCGCTGGAGGCGGGCTTCCACACCGATACATTGCCCAAAATAACCGGAGCCGAGGGAAGATTCCCTGCGATCGAAACGAAGTTGAAGGGCGTGACGGCAAAGACGAAGCCTTCCAAAGAACGATACTCCATCCGGTTCCAGGTCGGATGAGGCGAATAGGGAGGCTGCTGGGCGAGAATCTGGGTGGCATAATAGGCATTGAAGCGGAAGAAATCTATCAGCTCACAGGCCGAGTCGATCTCCGCCTGAAACACGTTCTTGCTCTGACCCAGCATGTTGGCGGCATTTAAGGTAGCCCGCCAGGGCCCTGAGATCAGATCGGCCGCCTTGAGGAATACCGCTGCTCGATCCGCCCAGGGCAGTGCCGCCCAACCACCGCGGGCCTTCAGGGCAGCGTCGATGGCCATCTGCACCTCCCTCTCCCCGGCCTGATGGTAAGTGCCTATCACCCTGCGGTGATCGTGAGGGAGGATGCATTTGCCCAGCTTGCCTGTTTTGATCTCCTTGCCTCCGATGATCAGGGGGATCTCGATCTCCCGGCTCTTCAGTTCCGAGAGCGCCGCCTCCACCTCTTTCCGCTCCCCTGTACCGGGGGCATAACTCCTGACCGGCTCATTGACGGGCAGCGACAAGTTGCAGATCGAATTTCCCATGACTGACCTCCCTATTCCTATGAATTTCAGCGGCTGCCTGATCCTCGGTGTTCTCGTTTCTCCATGAATCGATTGAAACGATCGACGTGGGCCTGGGCCAGCAGCCGGGCCTCACTGGCCCGGCCCTCTTGCACCGCCCTCACAATCTCGCACAGGTCCCGGTAATTCTCCTTGAGCATTTTCTTGCTCCGCGGCAGAAATGAATCGTAGTAGGGTTTGATGTTGTCGTGGACGATCTGTAACACCGTCTCGTAGACGGGATTTCTGGC